>ENA-UOTX01000151-UOTX01000151.1-compost-metagenome-genome-assembly--contig:-NODE-151-length-76933-cov-11.956998_pt1 | contig 76933 bp, 62 predicted proteins | sample MGYA00238143_ERZ746982 | MGnify/ENA primary metagenome ERZ746982 (study PRJEB28758, sample SAMN06268862) | compost metagenome | isolation source: single cell | place: USA: California, Emeryville, Joint... | reverse complement strand
TTTGGGAAATTCGCAGTTCAATCCAAACATTGACACAGCCTAATTCATTCAAGTTTCGGAGTTCACTTTTCTTGTTGAGATCTACTGTTCTGGATGCCTTCTGTGTCATGATACGATTCAAAAAATATGAGCTGCCGTAATTAACGCCTTAACGCCTCGATCTCAGAGACTAAGGGATTTTGGCTTTGAATTAAAATTATCAATGAATCTTACATAAAACTATAATTTACGAAATCATAAATTAGGAGACAAGATTTCTGAAAATTATCAGCTATTAATTCTTCATGCGGTAAGGCCAATTACTGTGCTCAAATTTGACTACACAAATTCTATTGGAGCATTGCTGCATTAGACTGCAATTCGAGTTAATATTTTCTCTTTGGCTTGGATGTTTCTTCTTCTTCTGTTCTCTCTTGACCTTACCAGCTATTTGAATATTTCCTCACTAATGAGTAAAAACTTTCGAGTTTGATGGAGCTTTCCAACAATTAATCTTTGCTGACTCTGTTTATTAAAATTCAATCACACATATAAAAGAAAATTATGGCTAAGCTGAACTGCCTAAAGTAATTTTCTTTGTTTGGTTTAGGAATTAACTGCGAAATTTCAAAAATTCTTATTCAATGCTGGCCACTTGATTTGAAAAAGTAAAGAAGCAACATCTTATTAATATATCAATAAGAGTGTTTAGAGAGCGAGAGAGTAAAGGAAACTTCGCTCCTTTTAACCTTCATTGTTGAATAATTTAGTCAGTGGGAATCATAGAAGTCTGGAGTTGAGAATGTTGAGAGAATTTTGATTTTTTTCACATCAAAAACAGTATTTCTTTGATATATGCTGCCAACTTGGAAACATCATGTAATTAATGTAGTGGTATTACCTAGGCTAAGCGTACTTGCGGTATTTCTTAAATGATCATGTATCAAAATAGAGCCTGTCTTAATTAATTTAATAAAGAAAAAATTTTACGAACCATAAATTTATAACCCAGCAAAAAGCAAAATCTTGAACGCATTCTCTTGAGATTTTATAAGATCTCAACGAAGCGAGTGGAGGTCCTACCGAATATGATCAAGAGGAATTAAAATCCTAAATAAATTTTGCTGACCTTTACTTACGAGTTTGTATTCCCTTTCAACGCACACGCTTTGATTATCATGCGCTATTCAATCAAATGACCGTTAATAATATAAGATGTCGTGCCATATTTTTAGCGATCGCTGATAAATTTATATCAGAATTAATATAATTTGAAAAGATTCAATCAGAAAATTCTTGCTTACTCTCAGTTCACTCCATTATCATGAACCTCATGAACTATAACCTCGTTCCATGTGTCAGTGCGACTCTAGTTCCAAATTACGGCTGCAACGTGCTACTCTCTCAAATGTTAGGGACTCCCTCCATTCACCGAAGTTCTCATGGCTATTTAGGGACTCCATTGTCGAGTCTTTATGAAACGGGTTTACCTCTATGGCAGCAGACTCTTCCAAGAGACAATAGTATGAGAACTTACAATACTCTGTTACCGACGTTAGGTGCACCAACCTTCTTGAGCAGCTCAAAGTTGTTTTCAAAACAGATTCAAGCCTTCCCAGAGCTACCTAGCTTGAATATTACACTGAAGCCAAGCAGCATGGAAGATGATATTTTGAGGCGACAGCAACTTCATACAGTAAGTAAAAAGATACATAAAATCGAAGACTCTCAGACAAAGCCTCAGAAGTTAAAGGTTGGCACTTGCAAAACTACAATGAAGAAGAGGTTTAGAAGGAAAGCCTGCCAAGTCGAGCGCTTTTTCAAATGCCAATTCCCTGGATGTTCAAAAGCTTATGGGTAATTTTAATCATGGTTTTTGCTTAATTCATCGCAAATATCTCTATTATAGGAGAGATTCTACACTTCAGATCCACGTCAGATTAAAACACTCAGCGAATTGTTGAAGAGTAACAAAGGAAGAAAATTTTCAGAATACTGTTCTCAATAATTTAAGCATTGAGGTTCTAATTAAGCCAATTTTTGAAAGTAATACCTCTTATTGTGTGTATGAAGGTTGTTTAGGTTCATTTTTTTAATTTAATATGCATGCATAATCCTCATTACAGAAACGAAGAATTCTGTTGGCTCCTCTCCATGTAACAAAATGCTTTCGAGTCAAATGTGAGCTCGTAGCAAAGCAATTATACCCACATTGTAAGGTTATCTCTCTAAGACCCTAATAAATGCAGACATCACCCACTTTACCCGGCATTATTAAGAAACTGCTTTTACTTCTTCGCAAAGAACACCTAATTGTTTTCAAAAATTTTGTAAGGACATAGGGCAAGGTCCCTGATTGCAAGAACGAGTAGAGTTAAACTTAGATATTGGAGATCAGAAGGATTCACACTCGCTATTTGAACTTGGCTTTTTAAGAGCGTTGCGAATTCAGAACATTTCCTGTGCCATGATACAATCTAATTAATACGAGCAAGCGATCAAAGAAAAACGCTTTAAATTCTGAATGGGAGTCCTAGCGAAAGGCTGAAATTAAATTATAAAAAGAACTTTAATTCAGAGCAATATTATTCAAAATGAGAATAAAATTATTAGAATCGCTTAATAATATAAAAACTCTTAAAGTATCCCGTGGCATTTAATTATAGCTCCCATCCTCAGCACATCTTGTTTTGCGATAGGTTCCTCAAATTCTTCTCAAGCATCATTCCCAGGCAATTGTTAGTACTATCGTTCCTTGGGAAATTGTCATGATAAAAACCCTTTAGCGGTGGAAAAATTCTTGAAGTTGCCACTTAATACTGTGAAATTATAGTTATTTCCTAAAGCGTTCAGAACTACGTACTGTATTTAGTTGAGTCTCCTTCATTTGTTCACGATGGTAAGAATTTATATGAGATTTCCAGAGAATTATATTAATAAGCCAGCAAGCATTATAAGAAACTTTTTTCTGCATTAAGTTGATAATTCTCACCACTTGGCTTCAATGTCTACTTTTGGAACCCAGTTGTGAAGGATAACCGACGGACCGCATGTATGTACTGTAATTAGCTTGAAACAAAAGTAATAAATTTAATGCTCTTGAAATATTTTTTGTCAGTATTCCCAATCGAGCTTTTCAGAAATAATAAGATTATTGATTAAATTTAATATCGAAACAATTCCAAGCCATTATTTGATACCTGTCAGAAACGCAAGTTTTAGAAATAATTTCCCGACCTGAGATTGAAAACACCTTTGGCGGTTAATCTAAAGTCCAACAAGAATACAATAGAAGGATTAATATCAAATGTGGGGCCAAGAATTCCTTTTTTTCTGATATTGTTCTTTTTTAATAACTTGGAATATGTGATCAATATACACTCAAACATGATTGGCTGTGAATGCTTTCTAAATTAAGTCTCCCAATTCACGATCGTTGAGTTAATTCATTCCAAAAAAAAAACTTAGAATTGAACTTAGTTCTGTTAACTTTTCCATTGCCATCATGAATAACTTCACAAGCTACAACCTCACGCCTTGCATCAGTCCGGCACTGGCTCCAAACTATGTTTATAACTCCCTTCTCTCTCAACTTTTGAGAGTTTCACCCTTTTCTCGGAGTCCTCGGAACAACTTAGGAACTTCCATGTTAAGCCTCTATGAACCTTACTTACCATCCTGGCCACATAATTCCCCGAGAAATATAGAGATAGGGGCTTACCATCCTCTGCTACCTAGCACAGACATGGCAAGTATTCTGAGCAACTCATATTTGGTCCCTAAGCAGGTACAGTCATTCCAAAAGCAGGAACAATCTTTTCCAGAGCTACAAAACCTTCCATCGAAACCCAATTACTTAAAGCACGAGATATTGGAGCAAGCAATCGAAGCAATTAAAAAGTCTGATAAAGCAGAGGAATCCCACATGAAACTTCAGGAGATGCCTCCTAAAAAGACTGAAGAGTGGAAGCCTACCTCCAAGAAACGGAATCGAAGAAAAGCCTACGAAGTTGTACGCTCTTTCAAATGCGAAGTGCCAGGGTGTTCGAAAGCATATGGGTATTTGTTGCAACTCTTTTTTTCTTTTGTCTTATTTGACAATTGTAGGAGGGAGTCCTCTCTTCAAATCCATGTAAAGCTGAAGCATTCTGCTAACTTTTAAATTAACACCGACAGGAGAAGTAATTCGGGATAATTTATAATTGGGCTCGAGTCGATATGCTAATTGAGTTTTTTCATCAAAAAATTTTGGTATGTAGTACAGTTGCATGGATAATTTTTCATAATTCTCTTTAATATGCACGCGGGGGTGTTATGAAAACAGAGTGTGTAACTATATAATTAATTGCTATTATGATTGAATTTTATTCCTCGAGCAGGTGGTTTGGACTTCATTTCAGCCTAGAAGACAGGTTTTTCTATTAAACCAAAATGACCCTAAATACCATCTGCATGATGGATAGTAATATTCGACCAGAAGACTCTTGGAATTATTGCTATAAAATGGTATTGTATTGAACAATAGAGAAATATTATGAAACTATAGTCCTCACTTTCATCTAGATAGTACTTAAGATTCCTCGTCAAATAGCATTATCTATGGGGAAAATTAATTCGTGATTATCTGAGTGCTTACCACAGCATTATCGGAATGAAGAATTCCTTATGCTATTGCTATAACATGAATAATCTGAATATAACCGATTATTTTGGTATATTTATTCATTAGCTAGTAAATAATTTGTTTGGAGCATATTCGTTGGTTCAATGTTTAGTATTCCGTTTGAATTCTAGGTCTATAACCTACTTTTTTGAGAATTAACGTAGTTGCCTAGGATGAATAGGAGATCTCACACAGGACTTTATTGAATATTGTTCTTGGGTCCAGAAGTGACACTATCTAAATGAGAAGGCGGATCTGAGTAATACATAAATTAGATAGTCATTTCATGCATCAAAGTCCTCACGTGCAAAATATCGATGAATATCAAATCCCCAACTACAGAGGCTTATAGATAGGGTACATCGGATCGATCGTCTCGTAGAATTTCGCAAAACCCATTCGAAGTTCATACGGTCTCTTGATATCAATCTCGAACTTGCGCAACAAATGGCATACCATCACCTTAATCTGGTTATAAGACATAATTTCTCCGATGCAGCTTCTCACTCCGATTAAGAACGGCAGGAAAGTGAAGGCGTTACTGACTCCAGGATCCTTCTTCTCTAGCCACCTATCAGGGTTAAACTCCTCTGGTTTTTCATAGTATTTCGGATTATAGCACGCTCCAAACATATGAACGCTTATACTCTCTCCTTTAGGGATTTTCAATCCTTCCAAATTTACTTCCTTGATCACCTGACGAGGAAGTGAGAGCGCGGCTGGTCCATACATTCTTAAAACCTCCTTCACGAAAGCGTTCAAATAAGGCATTTTCTTAATATGCTCATACTCAACCACCTCAACGTTGCCAATATATTCTCGGATCTCGTCTCTGAGCCTGCGTTGAATGTCAGAATGAGTGGCAAGCATGTAAAACACCATGACCATCACAATCGAGATGGTTTCAGTGGCACTGCTAAAGAAAGCTTCAAATTGAGACATCAACTCAAAATCTGTCATTTTTTCATCAGAATTGACCTTCATTCCATCCTCCAGCAACAACTCAAGCAGTGTCCTGGGTCTATCCGTTTCCGCGCCCTTATTTGGGTTGTTTTTGACCTTCTCTTTGAAATAATTGACTTTTTCTCTGTAAAACTCATTCAATTGGTTATATCTATTCAAGAAGTTTCGGTCAAATGCCCGCAGCCCAAGTTTGAAGAACCTTGGACCGAACAATCGAATCAACGGGTCATATTCAAGCGTGACAGAGTCAACGTTGTGTTGGGCCAACATATTAACAATACGTTGGGCCTCGGGAGAGGTCAGCAGATTTTCTTCGTCGAAAAATATTCTCCAAATCATGGCGCCAGGATAACTGCGAATCGATTGTTGGATAGGCGTGGTCGCAGGAGACACCTTGCAATTTTCTTTTATCCATTCCTTCGCCAAGTGGTTCATCGTCGGGATGTAGCTATTCATGTATTCGAAGTGGAATACCTTTGAGATCACCTTCTTTTGCCGTTTCCATTTCTCTCCTTCGGAAAATAGCAAGCTATTACGTTCAAGCTCACTCCTCGAACTGATAATTCTCATGTCTTTGATCGTGGTTCTCGTCATCTGTTCTACGAATTCCTTGATTAAACTTGGGTCGTAGAGGTCGTAGCAAATAAAGTCGTTCAGAGGAAAGGCCACGAACTTGACATCCGGGTTCTCGCGGACTAGCTTCTTTGTTGCGTAATGAGCGTCGCCGTATTTCACTTGGTTTTTCCTTAAGTCTGGCATAATTCCGAAAATTGGTCGATAGAAACAAATGGCGCCTGGCTTTTTCTCGAGTTTCTTCAGGATGAAGTACGGTCTTATGAAGTGGGTGAAGAGCTTCTTGAGGCCGCCCACAAGCAAGACGGTTAAAATGAGTTTGAAGAGGAAAGATAATGTAATCATATTTATTTCAAGTGAAAATCTAAAATTTGTTTTTGTCAGAATGCTCTAAAGTTGAACTTTAAGAATCTTTGTCCAATCAAAATCGAAATCGGAGTCTTTGTCAAATTTTCTGATATTATATAAAAAAAACCTACGAACCCCTTCAAATCTGATTCATTATCTCATAAATCCATTTTAGCACCGTTAGCAAACGAAATACGTATGTCAATGCACAAAAAAGCTGTGCCATTTCATAGTCAATTTGAATTATTTAGTTGGTAATATTTGCTGTTTCTTGGAAATAAAAAAGTATAATGACGAACATATTTGAGCCTCGCGATGAAACTCAATAAATCAAGCATAAAACTATCTAATGAATGATAATGAATGATTCATCTGGCTTAATAAATAGTGTCAATTTAATCTTAAAGCGCTCATTGTGCAGTCAGTCTCATTCACGTTAAAGCAGTTTGGTCCCATTGATGAAGCAAGAAAAAACTTGGATTTTGCAGCACAATAAGCAACGATTTTTTCAGGGTTTAATTTTAATCCTTTACTTCTGCAATATTCTGCAATATCTTGAAAAACACAGCGTCTTTCTGAGAAAGCTCTTGTGTGTTTATTGAAGGCGTAGAATTTCCATTATCTTGATCGTTAAACGCACTTTCGTTGTCAGTATTATACCCGCTTTCGATGATCACTTGCTTTGAAGTGCTTACGAAGTACTTTCTACGGTTACTTTCTGATAGCGTAGTTGAATAGTCATCACTTCCGTCCTCTGTGACGAAATTCTCTCTTTCTCGGCGAAGCTTGCTTGGGTCGTTTCTTAAGGCTCGCTCATATCGACTCTGTGGAGAATAATAGTCTTTCAAGAAAGCTTTCTTGTCTCTCTTTTTCTTCTTTCTCTTCGAATCTCTCGTAGTATTAACATCTCCAGTGGCTGAGATCCTGCTGGTTTCCTCTCTCATGGATTTACTCTCTTCTTGTAGGGTTTTGTACTCTTCGATTGGGATTGAAATTTCCAGTTCTTTCTTGGAGTTTAGGGCTGGTTTCGTCTGTGGATTAGTCTTTAAGGGTTCTTTTGGGTTTTTATCGTCTTTCGGAGGTTTCTTCCTTCCGCTTAGCTTAAAGACTGCAAGAACTCCGAGGATAGCCCATGGAATGATGACCCATTTGTGATCTGTTACAAATTTCTTGACTTGAGCTGAGTCGAGGTTTGAAAGGTGGATTCGGCAGTCCTTGACTTTAGTCCCAACGCTCTCGATGAAGTCGCGGATGTTCTGGCCACTTGGTTTGTCGGTGGGATTCATTCTTTCTTCACAAATGCCCAAAATCTAAGTTGGATCTAACTATCGACTGAATTTAAAATTATGTGTGATCAGGGGGCAACTTCAGTAATTTAAAGAAATTGCGCCGATTTAATTCCTTCCATATGGATGCGTTATTTCACATGACCGTAATGTAGCCTTTATTCGTTCCCAAATATTCAGAGAGTGTTGAATTGTGATGGTACTTTTTAGACGTGCGTTTTCGTATTTTTTCGCGTTCACGAATTAAACCGGCCAGAAAGCTTGCTAAAGACTTTAATTCTGAAAGCGAATAATAAAACAAGATATTTTACATTATCGTAAAGTTTTTACAAGCTAATCAGAACGATCTCAAATTTCATACATGTCCGAATGAGTGTACTAGCCCATAGAAGCATTCGAGCTTCAATGGTCAGAAAATCTGTTGGTTGTACATCTTTAATTTCTAATTTGGTTGTGAAAGTTCCAAACGATCGATGCCTTTCGATCAGTCTAGGACTACTCAACCTAGATGGCCAACCTGCAAGAAATCTCAATGAAATTTTCTGTTACAGAGAATTTTCTGTCTTTGGCTTGAGAACGCATCAGAGAATAATCAAAATTCGGGTTTAATTATTAAAATAAACGAGATTTGTTCTTCACAATGGGCGATCCTGGTTCTCGCAGCGTTGAAAGGTCAAAGACATTTGCCGATGTACAAACTATCAAGAGTTTCACCTCTCTCAGTCCTGTCTCCACTGACGATTCTGTTGTCAACATGTCTCCATTATCACAGTTTAATGGTACGTATATCAATTCCTAACTCACTTTATACTCAATTTCACTCCTTTTAGCTGCAAAAAGTATTTTACATGCCGAAAAAATGAGAGAAGGTACAGAAATACAGAGAGATGCACTAATACATGAATATTATTATAAATTTCTAGCAACAAAATCAATGCGAGCAAACTCTGTGTTTGATTCAAGCGATGTGCAGGCTTTTCGAGCAGAAAGTAATAGTGCAATAGCCCTCACCCTTAATGCTTGAAAAAAGAAGATCGGCATGCGTCAGCAAAAGGGAAAAACATAATAAAGGACACGAGATGCTATGTCTGCAAAAAGATTTTCGATATTATAAAAGGAATTCTCAAACATACCTGGTTCAGATCTTGCATTGTGCGATAAAATATCTTCAACTTTTATAGTCGAGTATGCGGGAATGCTGTGTGCGCAGAATGTTCAGCTGGAAAGAAAGGAGATCAAAGAATGTGCGATGTATGTAAAGAAAAAGTTGCAGACCCAACCGTAATAAGCTTCAGTCATAATTATTCTGAAAACAAATTAAAGCTCACCGAGAAACGCAGGGCTTATATTGCAGAGAAGGAAGGAGTTTTACGGAAGCGTCAAATACAGTTAAGTGAGGCAAAGCGTAAAATCAAAGAAGTGGGTGAAACTATCATTACTTTTGACGAAAAGGTGAGCGCGGCTTCGTTCTTTATTAACCACATGCAATATGCTAGTGTAAGCACGATTTGCAAGAGCAAGAACGCACTACAGCTTCTTACGAGCAAGAGTTGAAGAAACAAGAGTCAATTTTTCAGAAAAAAACAGAAACTTTCAAAAGGAATCAGGAGAACGTAGATCAAGAAAAAAACGAGATGCATGATCGGCAGAAGTCTTTCGAGAGGTTGAAGTTTAAATCCGCCCAAGCGTAGATTGTTGTGTTATCAACAGATTTCTGACCATTTTCACAGGAAAATAAATATCGCAACGAAAAGAATGAATCTATTAACGAAAATCGACCAATATAATCGCGTTGCTGCCAAATTAAAACAATTTCAAAGCCCAGTACAACATGAAAATCATGAAAAAGCCGATTTATTCGTGTTATTTTAGGATCACAGAGAGCATCATCATGATTCCATTGCAGAAGAAATTGAGAAGGATATGTATGATGAAGAGAGAGATCGCGTTGATTCGGTTGTTGTTGATGAGACAGAGGAGAAATACACTGCTCCTGGTCAAAAACATTCTCTACTAACAGCTGAGATTAAGAAAGGAAACGCTCTCTCGATGCCTAATCCTGGGTTGATGGCCTCACAAGGAAAAAAATCTGAGAGAACGTATTCTGAATATAACAACTACCATCAAAGACTAGGGTCAGCGCTCAGGCACGCTGATGAGAAACTGCATACATCGGATTCGTTTATGATTCACCAAGAAAATAATGAGAATACTCTGTCTGAGATTCGGAAGGAGACCGGTGCTTCCGTAATCAGACAGCATACGAGTGAACAATGCTGTGGAACGGGAGAAACTTCCAAGTGCGTGATTTTTTAATTCATGTATAAGACCTATATCATTGGGTTTTCCTCTATTAATTATTATAATTTCCTATCCTATCTGCCTCTTATTTGAATGGATACCAGAGCGCAATTTCATTCTGCTCAATGTGACCTATTTACGCTGTATATATGAATAGTGTGGATATGGTTACAAGTGAAAACTTCATTTTAATAATTACAAAGTATTAGATATCTATCTAATAATAAAGATAAAAATAAAAAGTGGTTAGTCATTTAAATGCGTGAACATGGCAACACCACGCTTCACCCAGTGTTCCTTCGTTTGGTTGTGAGGAAGTTGAATCGCAATGATCTAGAGAAGATATTTTATTAGAAAATTGAAAAATTGGCTGTAATTTTACAAAATTGGTTGAATGACCAGTCGTTGAGAGCGTGCCCCGCCTGTCAAGGGTCTTGTAAGTCGGGCAAGTGTATATTTCAGGGATTTTGTCATAGTCTGTTTTTTCTTCGGTTGGCACAAGCCATATCTTTTGTTAAAAAGAATTGTAATAAGCTAATTATCATGAAAAATTTGAACTTACAATAGGCATTTGCTTGTAAAGCACTCGTGGAGTTGACTCGTCTAGAATCCCTTGCTCGGCGTTCCAAGTGGCGCCTATTCCAAAACAGTAAAAATTTGTTCCTCAGCAGAATTTACCTTCAAGGAAGAGACCATATATGTAGCACCCGTTTTCTGGTGGAGTTGAGACGTTCATATCCTCTGAAGTGACTTGGAATGAGAATCTGAGTTGATCGATCGGAATTTTATGTTTTCTTGCATGGTTTTGGAGGATTCCTGCGATTAAATCAGAAAGGTTATCGTGCCAGATATAAATTTTGCGGATTTACCTGTAAGGAATGATTGTGGGAAATAGAACGCTGATATCCAGAAAGCTTTAGGTATTCCATTGTCTATCCAATCGCTCATCGTCTTAAGTCTTTGCTGGAAGTCTCTGATATATCCAGAGAGCGATTTCAGTGAAGGGTAAGACCTCTCGAGCCAAATTTGTGGAATCACATTCTTCGTGAGACTCTCCGCCATCTTCTCAAGATCCGCTGTGAACACCGCGATACCCTCCAGCGCGCTGATTAATCTCTTGAGAGAACCCGTGATCAGCACGATCAAATTATTGAATCGGCCGAGCTCTTGCAAAAGGACAGTATTCATGCTTTCGTAGTATGTTATAGGGTATTTCTTCATTACCTAAGGGGAAAAGCTCTTTTCCTATAATTTACACAACCAATTTACCTCACTAAGATCAAAGGACTGAGGAATAGAGCTCAATATTTCCTTCGCGAGGTTAATGAGCGCTTGGTTCTTGTTTTCACCTGAGCCGGAGCCTGTTTTAGGACTGACCAGAAGCAATGAGTTCAATATTAGACTTGCTTCTTCGATATTCGAGGTGATTTGCGCATTTGAATGCAGTCCAAAAAGCTCAGGTTTCTCGCTCACAGTAATCTATTTATTATTATAAGAAATCATTACAAGCTCTACGGATGGATATTACGTTATCCAAGAAGTCTTGGGCATTCTCTAGAGTCATATTATCTGGGATACAGAACTCTTCGATTGGTGAGAATTTATAGTCTTCATATAGGAGGACATAGGGATTATAGAAATCTTTTAGCATAGTGGTGATAAGTCTGCGATCCCAGTCATCCGTAACTCGACCGCCATAGTAGCACTCGCTGGTGAGATATATAAGGAACTCGAAAGGCACCTCGGGATATTTGTTGAGCATTTGGTAGAGCTGTCTCATGGAAATTTTGAAATCGGAGTCGTTGAAATCGTATTTGATGTTCCAGCCAACAGCGCCAAAGCGTTTTCTTTCTCTGATTAGAGCGTGGAAGTAGCATAATCCCATGAATAATTTCTTCCATTCTTCAGGTTTCTCCGAAGAATTGAACCATTCACGGTCGCTCTTGGTTGCGCTGTAATTCTTATAGGCCTGCAGCATGTTGGTTTTGACTCCTCTAGGTGGATCTTTTGTCATTTTGATTCCATTCTGTTGAAGGAAGAGCTAAATGCAAGAAAAAAGAAACAAGTATATACTTGAAGCAAGGAGACAGGGAATGCGTCCGTGGACATTGCAGTTAACCATAGTCTGAAGTTTTCATTTAGTAACTTATTCTTTCGCTCTTGAGGAATCTGCTCGACGATTTCTTCAAGGGTCTTTAACCAACTAGCGGCAAGATGGCAGTTTTGAAGGAGAATCCAAGCGCCTGCATTGATGCTGTCCATGATTTGTTTTCGGGCAATTTCCCCCTGACCTTTTCCCAGCGAAACCATAACAAGCACTCTGCTCATATCCTGCGCGAATTTTTTCAGTTCATCCTATATTGCAGAAATAAGACAACAATGAAAAAAAAAGAGGGAAAAACCTGTGGATCATCGCCTGGAGAAAGCAAAAATATCAGTGGAACTTCAGGTTTAGAGTCTTTGAATGAATCTTCCAAAGTGAAAATCTGTGGCATGATAAAGAACTCTCCCAACACCTCAGAAATAAATCTCTTCACGCCTGAAGTAAAGAGGTCTATTCTCAGCGTCTTCACTAGCAGAAGCCTTTGAAGAGGTTGGATTTCTTGATATGGTTCTGGAATAGGTTCGCTCTCGATGTTACCTATGTAATTCTTCCAGGTCTCCAGGTCGTTGCGAAGCAATTCAGAGAGATTTGAGAAGAAATCAAGGTTTGATAAATGCAAGATCGATTCCCATTGGGCTGCTGAGAAGGTCTCTGGGTCCGGATTTTCAACCGCAGGTAATGGCTTTCCTGAGAGGCCGGTTAGTAGCAGATTCCATTCAGCTTGATCAAACTTCTCTTCTGCCTGAATGGTAGACACTCCCATCATAAGCGAGAAAAGCAGCTTATGTTTATCATATATCGAGCGGTTGACTTCTCGATAACACTGTTTGAGAAGGGCCTCCTGAATAAGACCAATACGTTCTTGTCGGTAATTTTTTCCTGTGTGTGGTTTCTCAGCCAAATGAATACCACGCACATAGACGGTTTCGAAGAACCATTCTAGCGAGAACTGGTACATAGGATCCAGTTGAGCCAATTGGATGATGATGAGATAAAGACTGCTGGCTCTGAATGCAATAGGTTCATATAATGCTCGAATTCCATTGATACGATCTTCCATAAATTTGGCGGTTTTAAGTTTCACCTCGATTTCTTCTGTCGTCACCTTTGACTCTGTCAGCGAATTGACCAAGGTGACGTCATTAAGCATGTTTTCTCCACTGCTTTTAAGAAGCTCCAGGATTCTATTCTCAAGCTCTTGCTTTCTGACTTGAAGTGCAATGTTTTCGATGGTCAGTCTGCAAAATAGGGTTATTTTCGCTTTACAAAAAAGTTAAAGTTACTTTTTCTTATCCTCTTCTTCTTTGCTCTCCTCTATCTGGCAAATTCTTGAAAGTAACTGGTCTTTAAGTCCTTCCGCAGTGATGGTGAAGTTTAGCAAGGTGACCTTGGTAAGGACTTCTGGTGTATAGTGAGGATTGTTCAAATTCGAAAAGAGATAAAGCCTATGGGATTATCAGAACATTTTGTCAAATTTATTCGTTCTTGACAAGAGGACAATACCTGAAATCTTCATTGTATTGAACTTGTGAAGCACCAATATTTATCATTTTGACGCCTCCGGACAGATAGGTATTCTTTCGGAGCACCGAATCAAAAACAGGGTCCAACACCTCTCCCAAATTTTCAACGAGCAGTGTCGATCCATTACGAACAACGTTCTCGAGAATCCTACCGATGTTCTTGCCAGGTTTTTCTATCATGGCCTTCGTTTGCGCGTTCTTATCGTCTTCATATTTGCTCTTCTCTCGGCGAGAGATGAACTTAAAGGCTTGCTTTTGAGGGTCAATGAGCAGTGGCCATAACGATGACTCTTTCATGATGATCGCGTTTTCTTTGGAAGTGTCGTCAAGCGGTAACCCCAGCACAGTCCAATCTTGCAACTCCATCTGGTTTCCGATGCAATCAATCAAACTGAAGTTCTCGTTGCACTGGATTCCCTCCTTTTACATGGTTATATTAAGCAAGAGTGAATAGAATAATGTACCTCGATGATCTTAGGCATCCAGTCGTCTCGAATAATTGAGGTTCTGAACCTTCCATTGAACGCTCCTAAGTACGAGATCGCTCCAGTTGCTAGCAGAACATCTCCCAAGAGTTTTTCAACATCCGCCGCTAAATAATGGTTTTGAGATGAAATTAATTAGCCAGAAAATTATTATTACTTAGTCTCTTCGCTTCGTTTGTCCAGCGCTCTTGCTCTGCGCCAAGTCCAGAGGTCAGCTATTAAATTGTTTTATTTTTTGCTGGGAAAAGCCTACTTACTTTTGTTGCACGCTCTAGCTGGATTTCGCAATTGGTAATTTGAGCCTTCAGACTCTGTTTTTGGTAGTTCGCTTTTTCAAACCTCTGATTAAGATCCTCACATCTCTGGAGAACTTCTTGAAGAAGTTTTTGTTTCTTTTCAAGCTCATCCTGCGCTTCTTGCGACTTCTGCTGAGCGTCTTTCAGAGCATCTCTCAACGGTTGTATTTGCTACGAGAAATTGGCTTATCATTGCTCTGCTAAAAGAGTATATTACCTTATTAACAATATTATAGTTATAGATAGCTCGAACCCAACAGCAAAGTCCTTCAGCGGCTACCGACGCCTTTCGGATTTTTTCTGGAACGAAATCAGGGGTAGCTTTGAGGAATGCCGTCATTCGGTCATGTACTTTGTCGGGGATATTATTGCGGTCAAACGTTTTCAGCTTATTCATAAGCTTCTTCGCATCGTTGAGCTGCTTTTTCGCTTCCTCCCAGAAATCATCGGGTTTAGTGAAATACTTCCCTAGCATAATCACAACGGCTTCCATTGTCTTCCTGATGGGGATTGGAGGTTTCTGAAGCGCTCTCATTTCATCAAAATCGCTCCTTTTCAAAGTATCTAAAGCCTTGATGGCCCTCTCGAGTTCGGGCTCAGCTTCCGATAGCCTCTCCTTACAGCTTTCTTCTATTGTTGCAGCCTGTTGGGCTTTTTCCTTGGTTATTTTTTCGTCTTCTTGAATAATCGCTCTCTGCTTCTCCGCTTCAGCGGTTTCGATTTCGACTTCAGCCATGATTTCTTCGGTCTGCTTCGTCATCACAACTAAATTTGGCTTCAACTCTTCCAGCTCGAGTTTCTTCACATCGACGATCCGGCCGCACTCCTGCAGTTTCATGACACCATTCGAATATTTTTCTATCTTCGCTAACATTTCCTTCTGCTTCCTTGTTAACAAATTCTCAAGATTTGACAGCAACTGCATGTAACTGATTGGTGTAACGTAGTAGTATCTGCCCAATTGCTGCTGGAACCTCTTTGACGCTGCCCTGACCGAAGAATGGAATCTCACGCAAATATTTGCGATCGAGCTTCTCCTTTCGGGTGTCAATTCCATTTTTTCAGCCTGACTCAAGAAATGCGAGGCAACTGCTGTGAGAGCTTCGTCAGACCAAGGCAATATCCATAAGACTGATGTGCAGCTTACAAGCGAAGGGAAGTTCCTCAGTCTGTTCCTCAGCTTATCTCCGATTGGACTCACACATAGGACAATGTGAAGGTTAATTCGGCAGTTATTCACGAAAAGCTCCCATAATGCCAAAGGACTCAAATTTCTCTTCTCTTTAGATTTCTCCTTCTCAAGTCGCTCTTTGAGGTCAGAGATCAGCTTTGAGAATATTAGTCAAACAGTAAAGAGAGGGGTATGATACATTTTCCTTGTCTTCTCCAGCAAAGAGATTGGGAATTTCTCCAATATTGAGCAGATTGTTGATATCCTCGTAATATTTATCGTCTGAAATCTGCGTGTCGCTCATCAAGAAAACGACTTTTTTATCTTCAACGCCAACAACTCGGAGCCATTTTCTTAAGAATTCGTACCACTCGAGTTGAGTCAACTCTTTTTCGATCTCCAACTAATAAATCATTGCAATAATATAAATAAATTGGCCACAATATAACTTTCTTACCTCCATCAACTGATACTCTTGCATATGTGCTGCAAGCCTAGAAAGCGTATGTCTTCCACTGCCTCCGACTCCGACGAGGAGCGCATTGCCATAAGGCTGACTAATAATCCTGTTAATCTTCGATAGCATTTGAATTGCGTCTCTGAATAGTACAATATCTATCTTATTCGTCCTGTTCACTGTGTTAAAATCTTCGATTTGCTTCTCAATGATATGTCTCAACTTTTCGTTATCAAGAATTTCCTCATAGATCTTTTCATTGCTGCTTGTATCAATATAATTGCCGAAGAGTATGTCACTTGGGTCGCTAACAATCTCGCTCAATGGCACCATATACTCTTCTTGAATCGCATTGCTAAGCAAATTAAGAAACTTCGCCTTGTCATCTTCATCTACAAGCCGATCACTATACACGCAGATGCTCTCATGGGTCCAAAGCCGAAGTAACTGCCCTCTTACATCTCCTGAAATGTCATATTTGTTGTGAGGAACTGATAGCAATCCTTGCACGACTTTCATTAAATCTCTTAGATTGAAAAGATAATGCGATTTCGATGGCAACGGCAGGAAATCCTTCGACGTTTGCACCTGCTTATAGACTTTCAAGCAGAGTTCCGTGAGGTTTTTGATGGAAAACTTCACCTTATCAATGTACTTAGCGAACCCCCAGTCAAGCATTTTCGTCACGATCTGCTTTAAAGTGTCTTCGCTCATCTCAGGGAGATATATCGTGTTGAAATGTCTTAACAATCGATTCGAGATCGGCGGACGGCCAACTCCCATAGCTGCGACGAATTGGATATCAGCAATGGTTTTACATTCAAGAGTTTTGCGATCGTACCACCCTTTGTAGTCAAACCATTGCCTCACGAGTTCTAGTGGAGGCTGAGCGCCGTATTTTTCTTTGGTTGGCATGTTTAGATCATCAATAAAGATAATATTCGTAAATCCAACGATAGGCCCATACACTCCCTTCCTTCTTTTCTGCTTCTCAAGCTTACTCTCGAGGATGTTTTGAGAATCATCTGATGTCGTGTTTGCACTGAAAACTGTAATCGTTGGGATAAACTTGCCTGGGTCCAGGTCATTCAACATCAAACGCTTCACTGTCATGGTCTTCCCTGTACCAGTCTTTCCAATAAAGAGTACAGCGAAGTTGTGGAGCAGAATTTGCTGGAGGACAAGAGTGCTGCGGATTGACTCCACAGTAGGAATGTAAACCTCATGGAATTGAATCTCTTGTGGAAGTTTGTAGGCCTCGAGTCCTTTGGTCCACAGTCCCCATTGTCTTTTTTCAAAATCGAAATTAACCTCAAATATGGAGCAGTCCTCGGGAATTATGGCCTCTTTACCGACATCGGAAATCGAGAGCGCAAGCTGAGGGTCTGACGCTGTTTTCTGAAGCTCTTTGACGAAAGCGCTGAATTTTGGCTGGCTGTCAGGCATAATAATCGCTCCAAAGGACCAAGTAAGCGCCATTGTGAAAAGCGCAAAGATTTCGGTACGGTCCTTGGCCTGGAGCTGCACAGTCTTCTTTAGCTGATCCATGGTTACTTCTTTTCCTTGGAGTTTCATTGAGGCGAGCTTAGCTTCAAGCTTCTGGTTCTCGTTATCGATCTCTTGTTCAATTTGAGTTCGAGTTTTCTCTTTGAGTAGGTAGCTCTCAAAGACTCTCAGAAAGAGTGAGATAACCCAAGTCTTGTGTGCCGCAAGCTGCATTTTGCATTTATTATAGAGGAAACTCAGGGCTGGCTCAAGCATTTGGTGGAGAAGATCGTCAAATACGTTCACGTAATCAGGAATGTGGTATATCGATGGAAGAGTGTTTTTCCATCGGGTATAGTAGGATTGCCAGCTGATATTCTCTGGTTCAAGATACACCATTCCGCAACGAGACACCGTAGCTGGAGAAGCTACAGCGAGGTCTTCAACCTCGAAGATAATCGACATCTGCTCTCTGAGCTTGATCGTTTCTCCATTGGGGAGACACAGTTTCTTGTTGTCATCTAAGACAGTGTTCATGTTTTCTATCCAAAGCGCGTCTACAGGCCCGTCGAACAGGATCCATTTCAAATTTTGGCTTCGATCATCGATAGACTCCCTACAAATTAACAATAATGAACCTCAAATTTATCGAGATCTTAAATTACCTAAAGATATTGGCTGTGATTCCATCTCTCCATTCTCCAGATGCGTTATCCTTCGCACCATAAAGTAATTGACTGGTGACAGATTTCGGGTTCAGAGCGAAAATCCTCACTTTAAGTCCTCCGTCCTATGATTAAGAATAATATATTGACTATCTGCCACTACATTAGTAACTCCTTACCTTGCGGTTGGTTGGTGTAGATGCTTCAGATTTCACTGAAGGCGCTTCAGTCGATGGTTCATGTGGCCCGTTAGCTTTTTTTTCTTCCACTTCTTGTCCTTCACTAGGTGGTTTGTTGTTGTCTGCGTCACCTTCAGCAGGGTTGCCTTCAAGAGCTTTTCTCTCTTCTATTTCTCTCTTGGCTTCTTCTTCTCTTCGAAGGGTATCTTGCTTTTTCAATATGCTCGCTCTCTCGATACCGCTTGCTAAGACGTTAAAAAGACTTTGAAATAGTTGAAAGTTTCATCTGAAATTTGTTGTGAAAAAATATACCTTGATTTTCCAGACATAGCTGCTCCTACAAGCATCAAACCATGCCTCACTTGTATTGTTTCATAGAGTTCAAAGATCTTCGTGTGATACTGAGGTTCTAATATCAGTTTCTGCTGCTCACACGCTTCTTGGATGCCCTGCTGCAAAAATCCGTACTCCGGTTCCTCCACTTTCACTGTGGGAAACAGATCAGAAATGATATCTTTAAATAAGGGCACATCAGCAGTGGTGAACTTCGGAAGATTGCAGTCACTGATAGCTCGGAGGGTCAGGAGAGACTCATTCTCCTTCGGATAGGCACGTTTCAGTGCTCCGGCTGCAAGAATGATCGATTTTACAGCCCTCATACCGAAATCGTAATGACTCTGAGAGGATAGCTGCTCCGATGCGAGTTTAAGACTCGTGGTAATCTTAATACTCAGCTCTCTAGCTTCTTTAAACCCATATGAATACAGTGATATCTCAGCAATCATTGAATAGTTTGGAATCATCATCGCAACGGGTCTGAACAGCGCTTTCAGATTGTCAGGAAGTTCGCTTCTTCCAGCATATCCAGGGTTCATTGTAATAAAAACCGCGCAAGAGCTATCAAGAGGGATAGTTGTACCTTCAAACATAAACGTCTTATGGTCTCTGTTTGCTTCTCTGATCAGTGCGTTTTGGATTGTCAAGATTTGCTGTGCTATAACGGAAAGGACTTCGAGTTCTATTCTATTGAACTCGTCAAAACAAGCCCATGAGCCACAAGAACAAAGGCCCTTGAAGAATTTAGCCATATCTTCATAGTCAATGGCATCTGAGCAATTGAATACCATACAATGCTTCGCAAGCGCCTTGGCAAGATCTTTTGTAGTTTCGGTTTTTCCTGTTCCCGCAGGACCTTCTGGAGCTCCTCCCAAATTCATCTGAAGCGCACTCATCAGTGTTCGATAGCATCGGTCTGTCAGCGGCGTGATAACTAGACGAGTCTGATTGCCTAAGTACTCAAACCCGTACTCACGGAACGTATTCAGCATGTGAATGTTGAGAATAGGATTGCCTTTTTTATTTTTCTCAACGTAGAATCGCATTTGCGCAAGCCACTCAAAAGCATTGATGTTTTTCACATCTGCCTTCAAAAGATCTTCAATGACGTCTTTGGCATGGACTTCCAAGACGATAAGCACCCCAAGCGTCATTATGTGTCTTTTTGAAACGTTTCCTCCAAGCAGATCTACAACTTCTAACAATAGGTCATTTTGGTGTGTGAATGCTTCCTTAAGTGCATTTTGATTGGTGTCAAGCGCGATAATGGCATCATTGACCGAAGAAGTCCAGAGGGTCAAATCGCAGACCGTGACTATCTGAGAGGGCCAACTAAACAACCAATCTTTTCGTTTTTTCTGAGCGAAATCTGCAAGACTTTGGAAATACACGTCCTTTAGCGTTTCTTTCATAGCTTTTTCGACATCCGCAAGCCACTCTTCCACAAATCTGATTTCTCCTTTATCGTCGATGGGGTTAACTGGCTTTGAGAATGGCACAGTCTCGTTCTCAGCGGAGTTCATTTCGAGGATCATTAAGTCTTCGGGGCGGAAAGTGAGGTATTCAATGCCTTCGAAACATTTATTTAAATGCCTTTGGACAGCCTTCGGCTCTTTTGTTTGTGCGAGGATAGAAATTAACTCGTCATTTGAAAGGAAATAGAATCTCGGGAAGGCTTGCCGCTTCGTGTTGAGGTGGTCGTTCAAACCACGCACAACTTGCTCTAACAGATCCAGGATTGTCTGGAAATTTTCTTTCAGTTTGGTTTGGTTGCACACATCCATGACATTCGGGTTCTTCACAACAGACTCCATGATACCTCGCCAGGCTTTGTCCGCTTGTGAGAACTTTGCACCTTCTTTGGCCATCTGACGGATGATATCTTCCGAAAAAAAGATTGGCTGCAAGTACTGCCAGAGCTTCTGGACTTTGGTCCATATTTCGATGATATCTTGGGCTCGGATCAACTGGTTCTTCATGCCTGACACGTCACTAATAGAGTTTTATTCATACTTGCCAAATTCAAGGGGAAAAAGATTTACTTTTCGAGGAATTTCACAAAAGGGGAGGTTGACATACTCATCACCCGAGTAAGATCGTTGTCTAGCTGATCGAGGATAGGGTCGAGTTGACGAAGGATGGAAACACCGGTGTTCCTGTACTCACCAAGCTCGAATTTAACCAGTCTCCAGTCATTTCGCATTTTTGTCAAGAGTCTTTCGAATCCTTTTTCTTTGGAGGCGATTTCACTGATTTCGCTAATTTGGTCCTTGAAATCCATCAAACCTTTCTTCTCGAGCGTATCGAGACCCACATTGAGCTCAGGCTCTAGCTCAGTGATGCCTGTGACTTCTTGCAACTTCTTGAAATGTCTGAGCTGGAGATCAGGGTTTCTCAGGTCGTTGATAATCGGCAAATAAGGCTTGAATCCTTCGTACTAAATATAATAATAATAGTAAATGTGCTTATTAGAGAGAGAGACAAAGTGTTTATTTTACATTTTCTTTTACGGTCTTCACGACCGCCAGCATATGCGGCACCAACTTAAAGACTCCTTTCTCCATCTTATACAGATCGTTCCATGCCTCATTTATTTCCTTTGTGATTTGATCTCGGTCAATGTTGATCAACGCTCCCGTCCGATGCATCGGCTCATTGAGATGAAAATTGCTCGCTAAGGTCCAGAGCTTATGGTATGGAATCCAGGCTTGTCTCAGTTTCTCGACCTCTTGATAGTCGCTCTCTTTCCATTTCACTAATCCTTCTCTGCGGTTCACGACAACGGCTTCATATTGAGCCTGATCGATTCGCTCTCCTAACTGACCAAATTTAACGGCCAGGTCATTATACTGCTCATAGTCGCCTCTCAACATCAGCTCTTCTAACTCGAGCTTAATCTCGCTGATTTCCAGAGCAAGCTCATTCTGCTGCACCATCAGCTTGTCACTGTATTCTTTCTCAAGTATCTTTAACCTAGCGAGGCATTTGTCACGCTTTCGAAGTAATTTGCTTGGCATCCCAAATGATGCCCAGGATTGCGCAAAGTCTTCAAAACCGATTTTATATTGCACGTCTTCAAGCAGATGAAGTTTGTTCATAATTTCTGTAATTTTTGTGCCGATATTCGCTTTCAGATCCTCATCAAGGTTGTTGCAATAATCTCTAAGGTCAAAGAGCTCCTCCAGGTTCTCCGGCTTTCGTTTCAGCTTTTCTGAGATTTCTTTTACGTCATCCTCAACGCCTGTGTTTTCTTGGTTAATCTTCTGGATCAGTACGTCTTTAAATGCAGTCCATAATTCTTTGATTCTTTCGTCAAGCATTGTCTGAGCGATAAAAATGACTTATTATTTTTAGTTGCTAGAGAGGATAATTACCCTAACTTCCGAGCAATCGATTAATAAGATCCCAGTCTGAATATGGTTCGCATAGAGCACTCTCTCAAAGTCGTCTTTACTGGCTTTGAGCTTATGAAGCTCTTGTTTTAGTTCGGCAAAATTCATTCTTTTCAGCTTTTTCTTAAGACTTTCGACGTTCATATCGACGATATAGTTGAACTCGTGGAGCTTTCTCATAAGAACCTTCGGCAAATACATCAGCTCACTCACCTTATCCTTCACTCTCTCGAAATATTCTGTAAGAAACTCATCTTGTTCGAGGATAATCTGGAGATAGTGAATGGTTTTTGACTGTTTAAATCGTAAAAGTACTTACATGAAGAACGCTATTCTTTCGAGCCCAACCGATCTCTTTTCCTTTAAGACACTCGATGTCAAGCAGGGATGACTTGAGGTCAACAATCAGAGAGTAAAGACCCGCCTCTATCTCTTTCATCGAAGGCTTAAATCTCAGCTCTTTTGATTTTCCTTCCTTTAGAGTCGACTAAATTACAGTCATAATAAGCAACCCCTCGCAATAATTATAAATCCCTACCCTTATCAATGGGAGTGTAGTAATAGGCCTCTCATACTCAATTTCTTGCTGATACGCGTAGAGGTCTTCGTAGTCCACTTTACTCAGAGGTTTTTCTGTAGGATTAATTCCTGTTTTCTCATAGAATCTTTTAATGCACATCTCATACTGAGTATCCAGTTTTATCATCGATCTTTCAAGCGCCATTCTTATCGTTCTTTCATATATCGAATTGAGAAGAGATTGGAATCTGCGAAGCATATCAGCAATTTCGAATGGAATTTCTTTTTCCTCTTGCGCCTTTCGCTCGGCTTCAATGATCACCGTCTTCATTCTCTCTTCGTTTCGCTTGCGCATGTTCTCGAGCTCAGCTTCGACCATATTATTGATGTCGTAGTACGAATCAAACATTCTTCCCTTGAAATCTCGCACTAAATCTGTCATTTTGCCTTTCTGACTTTTAATGAAGGCCGGAAGTTCCAGCGCCTCTGGGAACCTCTCCATGAAGAACGACGCCGATTCAAAAGTTGTAACAACATCCTTGTTCAAGTCAATCAATATCTTCAGTTTATCTACGTTGGCTTGATGCAAAATCTTCCTCATTTTAAAAATCTAAAAAGAACTCATGTAAAGCAAGGAATAAGTCATGATGTTTCATACAGTATTCACGAAGGTGCCTGGCGAGTCATAACCGACATCTATCATGGGACGAAGCTGTTCCTCTGGTACCTTGCGTTCAAATATGGGAATAAAGTGCTCTTCTGGCAGAACACCTCTGAACATCATCTGTCTTTCTTCTGAATAAGGAAGCGTGTTGTTGAATTGTATTTTATGGTTTGCGAAGACAAAATGTCTTTCGATTTCTTTTACAAGAGTGTTGAGGAGATCGATGCTATAGTTCTTTGTTTTGAAAATCTGAACATGGTCCTTGGTACTGACCGCGCTGAGGATCTTTGGAACGAGATACCATTTGGCGTTGTAGCGGATATTCGGCTCGATCTTCCGCCATTCTATCGGGTCTCGTACACCAGTGATATTCATTGTGAATCCCTTTCATTAAAGAGGAATCAACGATACAATCAATCACTTTGGAATTTACGAGGACAAAATAAATAATCCGATCTTTGATTTCGGTAGTCAGTTGATGCGTTGGCGTATCCATCGTTTCTATCATGTGGTTGTATTTGAGGAAGGTTTCAGATAAGCTCCGGTATTCCTCAGCTCTGGCGATTTTTGCCAAGAAAACATTTTCATCTTCCCTCTCAAATTTCAGGTTCACCCTAATAGAATATAAATATAATAGTTTCTTTCAACCCATTATCTATGAAACTGCTACCTCGACACGTATTTCGTGGCTTTGGTGTCTCTCCATATAATCTTATAAAAGTCTTTCTCCTGATCGAAACACTCGACTTCGCAGCGTTTCCATTCGAATGTTCCATCCGTTTTAAACCATTTTGAATAAGCGTACACTTTATTAGTTTCTTCATCACGGTACTTATCAAGTAGTTCTTCCGGCGTATAGTCTTCTTCGACGAAGTAATACTCTAGGGGTAGAAAGCTTGTGGGTTTTTCATCGACTTGTAGCAGCTTATTTGGTTCTAAAATGGGAGTAAAGTTCACTCTTTCGACAATAAAAGCAAACAGACCTTCTTTCCGACCAGGATAGATATATTTCTTCACGGAATCTCCAACGCCGGTGAGGTATGGGGAAACTTTATTAGTTTCAGCGACTTTTTTCTGCTGTTCTTTAGCCTCTTCTTCAGCTACTTCGACCTTGGTCTTAAGGTTCAGGTCCTTATCAGAAATCGTTTGGAAGCCTAGATGCAGATAAGAACTAATGCTGGCCTGAAAAAATACCCATGATATGATCTGGACGGCCAGTGTATTTCTTTTGTACACTATAAGAGCTTTTTTTCACAACGAATTCTTTTTTTGAGGCACTCCGCGTTCTGGCTTTCTTCATCTCTTCACTAATAGTGGCAGTCTGAGGACGTTCGGCCATTGAATCGAGTACGAATTGTGCTGAAACAGGTCTCAACACACTAGCTGAACCTGATGATCTCCTAATAGCGCGTTGAAGTAATCATACTCAATCACTCGCTTTTAATAATTACAATCGATTTGCTTTAGAGGCGCTTTGAAGCCTGCTGTTCGGACGCGATTCACTATCACTGATCAACTTCTCTTCGACCATATGATGCATCACCCTTATTTCATATTTCATTATGACAAACGAGAAAAGCAACCGCTAGTTACTTCGCTGAGGGGGAGAGCATGTTGGATTGCTGCTTTTTCATAATTATTTTAATATTTTTTGTCAGTTTGATCTGAGGTTGCTGCTGTTGCCCTTCTACATCCTCTATAGGATGCCGATCCTGTTGCACATCTTGATATATCGACAGCTTCTCCTATAACCCATCCAATTATTCTCTTCGAATTCAAATAAGAGCACTCACATCTAAAAGATCCTCCATATCATTTCCAATTGATTGAGTTTTTGCTGTCTTGCTCGAGAATAATCGTTGCTGTTGACCAGAAACCGGATTGTAGTCTAACTTAATTCTTCGTGAAACGGGTCGTTGCCCCTGAAGTCAGAAAACAGTGAATATAGATGGTGAACGAGCTTAATCATACGACGAAAGCCTGCAAAGGAGTCTGAATTCTGCTCTGGGAGTCTGCATTTCTGCCTCTGAGATCCTTGAAGCTCTTAGTAGTCTTGAAAAGCGGTGTTTGAGTAAATTTAAATGGATTTGATACATCTAACAGGTCTAGGATTGGAATATCTGATATCTTATTTTTTTCAGCTTTCTTATCGCTCGCAATAACCAAGAACTCTCCTGTTTTGGGAACGGTAATCTCATCTCGTTCTCCCTAAGTTGAACAATTCTTCAGTTCCAAAAGGAATTTTTGAAATAAAGACCTTCATCATCTCATTCAATGTGTTTTTGTTCAATTTGCCTTGCTCAAAGTCCTTGTATCTGCTGATTCCTGCGTCATGACGACTTTTCTTGGCCTTTAGTAACGGATTAGCTAATAGTTATGAACCAGAAACTTACACTTATCCCTGGAAGCGAACTTGATCTCTGCATCCAAAAGTTTCAAATTTTTTGTTTTAATTAGGAATAGTTTCGAAATTACATAGCGGATATTCTGATTAGTGAACAGAAGGAGTTTACTTTTTAAAAATTCATAAAAATTTGTTATTGAGAGCGAAATATTAAATCAATTTTCACCAACTTGTCTCTTTCATGGATGCTACTGAAGAGAGAAAATAACAACTGGATTTAAATCCCAAGTGTTGCATTATCAATCAGAATCAAAGCGAAAAGCATCACATCTAATTGATACTGAACACTTAACTTTGCTTTGCTATTCAAGCGATTCAGCAGCAGTTATTTAACTAACTTAAAGCTTTTCTTTTATATTTTCACAAATATTCGTCAAACTATAAGGGTAGTTATCGAAATTATATCTTTGAGCAACCTAACCCTCCACAACAGAAATGCGAAATTTTTCCCCATAAATAATAATTAACTGATTATTGAGGCCAGCTTGAATTCTTACACCACAAGTAACAAATCAATAATTATAGATAATACTTCAATGATCATCATTCCTCTATTCCAGCTGCTAGGATTTTACTTTGTAATAGAACTAGAAAATTAAACAAATTATTCGCAATCCTGCACTGTCTTCTCTAACTTATCAACAGGGAATCCAGCAGACTTGGCATGTTCAACGAGATCATTATAGATTTCAGTGTCCAGAGTACGTTGTCGTGAGAGAATCCAGAGGTATTTTCTTGTTGGCTCACCGACCAAAGAATATGTGTGCTCATCATCAATCTTAAGCACCCAATAGCGACCTTTGGGAGAATGAGGGAACTTGACTTCGAGCTTCGAAGGCTTCTCTACTACCTCAGCAGTACCGGTAATGGAGGTGAAGTTAGTTCCAGTGCCATTGTTGCAAGAGTTCACGACTTTGATGGTTCCATCAGTGTTCAGAGAGTAGTCTGCTTGTACACATCGGCATCCTACTTCGAATTCGTTTGGAAGAGCAGCAATTTCGTACCACTTGCCTACGTATTTTTCAAGAACAAAATTATCGGCAGTATCGAGAGGATCGTAGCCTGTCCGAGTGGCTCTGCAGGAAGTGATAACTATGAGAGCTGCAAAAAGGAAAATTGTTTTCATTTAATGGGTTTATTGAGAGAAAATATATTAACATATCAATTTTCCAGCTTAAATAGTTGAAATTTCCAAGAATTTCGATCTAATTGTCAGCAGGAATCACGAAGTTACTGAAATCGAAAATCTCTTTTCACTGAACGCGATCTCAGGAAAGATATATAAATTCCATGAAAAGATTTCAACTCAGAGAATGTATTCAAGATCAAGATATCCTGCAAATTCGAAATTCAAAGAGCCATGTCTCTTTTTTTTTTTGGTTGTGAAATAAACCGTGTTTGTTTTGGAGGAGAAAAGCAATAATTTGGAAAATTTCAATTTTGAATTTTCCTTTTAGAATAATTCGCGAATTTCTACTGGAATCTCCGATTAGAAGTTAAATTTACTATTTACATTTTGAATAAGATATCGTGTTTATTTGTTTATTATATGACGTTATGCTGGAGCCCGCTCAATTATTACTATCTTCACTATTTAGTTGTCTGGAAGATCATTGAATGTATGTCTTGCACGCTCTGAACGATAAATGTGTGATTTATGTCAGGAGTATTATATTTTCTCTCTAATGAAGAAAACTTTTTGTCGAAACATTGTAGCGGCTGCTTTTATGAAGAAGGTACAATGCCTTAACGAGGCAATTTCAAGAACAAACTTTTTTTAAAGTTTTTTGTTCAAGCATTTGCTAATATTATTCAGATCACGATGAATCTTTACATAGAGCAAATGCCAAATTAATAACAATAGTTCCTATCTTAATGAATATCAATTCTCTCTCTCTCCAGTTTCTGATGTTGTGAAAGCAACAAGAGATTGTTAGCATTCCTGAACTGTCTTCACCAACTTATCGACTGGGAATCCTACTAATCTGGCATATGTAATGAGATCATTGAAAGTTTTAGTATCTAAGGTAGGTGTTCTCGAGAGAATCCAGAGGTATTTTCTTGTTGGCTCGCCAATCAAAGCATAAGTGTGGTTGCTATCAATCCTAAGCACCCAGTAGCGAGCATCGAATGGATAGAAGAACTCGACTTGGAGTTTTGAAGGACTCTCTGCGACCCATGCGGTAGCAGTCATGGTTGTGAAGTTGGCGTCGAGAGACTTATATTTGCAGGAGTTCTGAACTTTAATAGAGCCATCGGTGTTGAGAGAGTAATTTGCGTAAGTACAAAGACAGTCTCTCTCCCAATAGAATGGGATAACGGCGATTTCATACCACTTACCAAGGTATTTTTCGATCACCAGATTATCGGCAGTATCAAGTGGATCAAAGTGAGTCCAAGGCCATTCTATCGGGAAAACAATGCCTTTGCAGGAAGCTAGAGCTACGATAGCTGCAAGGAAGATAATTGTTCTCATTTCAAAAGGTTTGTGTTGTAATAAAATCGTTGAAGATGAAATTTATCTATATAACTCAGGTGCAAATCACAGCTTAAATAGTTGAAAATTTAAAAATATTCAGTAAATTTTCCGTAAGAATCACACCTGCTGCTGGAATTGAGATTTTGGAAAATACTGTCTTTGGTCCTGAACCCGATTAGAAGCGATTAAAAAGACCATTTAATAGCACATATCGCAGTTGAGAAGTTAGATGGTCTGGTTTTCTGATGTTTTGGTCAACTTTGCTATCAGAAGGGAAAAATCGATGGTTTGAAAAATTTCAATATATAAAATTTTTTTAGAATAATTCATGAACTTTACAGGAAATTTCCGAGCTGGATTTAATTTAGCGATTAAATATTCAATTATTCAGTAGGTAGTGTGTTGTCAGAGATCTCAACTGCTGCTTCTGAGAAGAGCTTCAATTTATGTCTTAAGCATCTCAGATGTGGATCTGAGACTGAAGCTGATGAGTGAAAGTATTTATTACTTATCTCATGATATGAATTTTTTCTCTCTATTGAGTTAATGAGACAAGAGAGCAAGTATGCAAAGGGAAATGTGACTTTCTTTAGCAAAGAATATTATTTGTACATTTCAAAAACTTAAAACTGTCAATTCTAGAAGATGGCAGATATTCCATTTTAAGAAAATACAAAGTGGTTTCTATGGAAGCACCTCTACAATTCAAAATAACTATGTCCTAAAAAAATTATTTTTTCAGCTACTACTACTGACTTCAATTTTTCAATTACTATATTACTCAGCGGTTTTTTATTAAATGCGCCATCAAAGAAACCACAGTTTTAACATTTCCTCCTCTAGCAATCAATTGCAGTAAATTGTTGAACTATCATGCTCTGCTGAAAGAAGAATTTACTTTTCTAACGAGCTTGGATTTTGATATCATATAATTTTCGAATTTACTTTAGTTAATCCCAAACGAACCTGCTTAGAAAGAGCAATTTATTTAATTTAAATGAGCAAGAAGGATCCTCAGTTAGACACCAACCAACTACACGAGCTCCTTGAAACACGAGAGAAACAACTCCGTCAGATGGCTGAAATGCTTGGAGACTTAAATACTCGTCTTAACGACGTAAATGTTCATACTTATCGCTTCGCATAACATTTTTCATACAGGTTGCTGAAAAAAATCATGCCCTGAAGAAAAGCAGCGCTGAACTCCGCGAAAAAATCATTGCAAAGGTACCCAGTGCATTCCGATCATCACTCCGATTTCAATCATTCAAATCATTAGGACAAGCACCTTCTTCAAGAGCAAAAAGATAAAGAAATCATGACCGGCAAAATCTCAAAATTAGAAAAAGAAAACGCTTTATTACGTCAGCGCGTAACAGTTCCACAATTATCGTCGTGAAAATAAAACATGAATGTGTTTAGCTTGGAATGGTCATTAACGCAGAAAGCAAGTATCTCGGTAACCCAGAACCTAAAAAGATTTTCCAGCCCCTGCCTGAAATCACTTCAGCTAAAGAGCTGAAAGAAGACCTTAATATGATCTCAAATAGTTTGAAGCAGCCAGAAAAGAAAAATCCAAGTAAACCAGAGGGATCAGAGGTAATTCAGTGTATTTTCTATTAATTTAAATGCATTATTATGTTCACAGCAAGAATTGTTCAAGATAAACACTAATCTTAGTGTTTCTTAAGTTTATAAGCTGCATTTTTCGTTTACGATGAGGGGTATTCCTTTGATAATGTGTTTGATACTATCATTGTAAATAATTTTGATTTGAATATCGTGAAATAAATAATAAAAAGAAGAAAATATCTATAGCGAAGATGGAAATCTTCTTAACTCTAAAAATTATTGCTTTGTTTGTGCTTACGGCATACCTACTTTGGTATTACGCTGCAAAAGATGTCTCATTTCGAATAAAAGTTGTGGTGTTTGTCTCCTGGTTTATGACTTTTGCGCCAATTGTACTGCTTCCTGATGACATATATTATGTAAATCACATGCTATTGTCAAGAGAGGCATAATCTATTAGACCGTGACGAATGATGAATCCCCTGATGTCGATAGCCACTATGAAACTTACAAATTATGGTGGAAGGCAATATATTGGACGTTATTCATATTGGCATGGTGAAAAGCATTTATTCAGCGCCATTATCTTACTAAAAGCATTCAGGATTATCCTCCCATTGATTCAAGAATATGTAGATTCTGGAGCTTTTACTCCTAAAGAGAAGTTCAAGCGATCAGTCAAACTAAATCTAATTTTCTACGGAGTATGTGGAGTGCTGGGAATCGTATTTATCATCTATCTTATTATTACTGAGCAGATAAACAGGTATCTAATTCTCTCTCTCAATGAGTTGTAATTGTTTCCTAGTCAGAATTTCTTTTCAGTGATCAAGGCTTTAGCGAATTGCTTGTAAGCAGCTCTTACTTCCTCTGACGAAATAATCTTTATTTAGTGGCGTGTTCCTGACAATAGTGCTATTGGGATATGGCCTAGTTATTATTCCCAGGAGAGCGCTCAGAAAAAGAGACAAAAATCTTATTCTCAAGTACCAAATTTTATTATCAAGAAAGAAACGCCAAAAATATTTTAGATTCTATCAATTTAAAGCGGCAGTCAATGATGAGCAGCGACTATCAACAGCATTTGAACTTGAAGATTTAATAAAGGTACTCTTTCTACACGCATCTAAGAGTTTTCTCATAACTTTCACTTTTTAGATGCTGACTCTTATTGAAAAAAAGCATGACGTAAGCCAAGAGCTCAAAAGTTTGGCACAAGTTGTTCTCAGCATAGTATCCTGTCAATCAATATAGATGTAGCCTATACCACTAAAATTTTATCAGGTTCCCCAAGAAGTCCTTGATAAGAGCAAAAGAATAGGACAAGAAAGCAGCAAGAGTTCTTTCTGGGCACAAGAGCTGGGAGAAGTGAATCTATCGAAGCTGGTCCAACTACACACGACAGTGAAACGAAAAACCAGCGAACTTCGGCGGCTGGAATGCGAATGGGAAACTATACTAGAAGGCGCGCTCTTCCTCGAGGATGTGATCAAAAGTTCGGATTCTCGTGAGAAGCGTATCGTTTCTTCGATACATCCAAGGAAGCGAAGTTGGTTCAGACCTGTTGACACTATTAGTATAAGCATACGTGTTTTTATAAGGTGCTTATGATATCATTAGAATGGTATTGGTTTACAAAAATCGAACCGAAGCTTGTGTTTGCTCTGGGTTTCGTGTTCGCCGCTTTTTCAATCATTGTCGTGGTTGGTGAGATAACGATTTTCCAAGACTACCAACTGAGTCTCTTCGGTTGGGCCGTGAGGGAAGAAAGTAGCTACCTCAAGACCCAAGTAATCGATGTCTCTAAGAAATCGTTGCCTAATCTTCAACTTCAGCTTTTATGCATGATTCCTCTGCTCTATATCTCAATTTGCTGCTATATCGGACTGTTTAACCTGAAATTTGCTGGGCTCTACGGTCTTTACCCTCGTCACCATACTGATTCCGGCAGTTTGATATTCGCCGCGATGTAACTGAATACTTTTGGGTTTATTTGCTGATCGTATGTATGGTGGCCTCATAGGAATTTCACTCGAATTGCATTCGGGTTGGTTTTCAACTTCCTGCTGTTGGTGAGAGTCAAAGACACTGCATTTAACGCGGTAAGAGACTTGGCGATTCATTATTAATCCAGATTTCAATGTTGCAGTCATTAGGTGATGTGAATCTCGTGCCTCTAGTTGGGATCAGTTTCCAATCATTTTTCCCTATGACATTAATCGTTCTCTGCCTTTTCAATGTTTTTGATGTTTATGGCAGAATTCTTACTGGCCTCGGGATCAGCAGGTTTGAGTTTAGCGAGAAATTTTCCAACGAAAAAATCGAAGATGGCAAAAGATTGCTGCACAATGGTAATGAAATAAATCGGTTCGTTTTTTCATGAATTAATTATTCTGCAAATTAGCCCGTCAAAAACTCATGCGTGAGTGCGCAACGTCATTAGACACCGAGTCCTTTGGCGATATTTCGTCTGAGGTATGTCTCATTTTTCCATATTTCGTTTCTTATAATCAATTAGGTGAATTTAAAAGCATATGACTCTCATGGATTCGAGCTTGGAGCCACTGCTTAAATATCTTCCATTGTCTTAACTCTACAATTAATGTAAATTGATCTGTTCATAAACAACAGTGTTTTCAGACTGCAAACCAGTACTTTCTGGAAACTGACTCTCATTGATATCCTTCCAACTAAGCTGAAACATCTTCTTTGTAAATGGGCTGAGAGAATTAATTTTTTAAACGATTTAGATTCAAACAGTTGAGAGAATTCCTAGGTATGATTACCCACATAGATGATTGTAGTGAGAAAAAAAAAAGATCAATAAAGTGAACTACATCTAAAGCAATAGGAACTAGATACAGTTTTATCATATTGGATGCTTCACTTAATCAAGGATTCTTATTGGAAGAGAGGCAAATTCGGGTCACAAACGCTTGTTTTCCTGCTCCTTGCAGCTCTGGGTCTGCGTACTTTCGTCACCGAATCAAGGTTTGGGGGTTGATTAGTGCTGGAAACCTTTCCAGATTCCGAGTCGAGCGCATCGGCACTCTCTTGAATTTCACAGAAATTAGCAACACGGGTAGGACTTTCATTATTTTCCCCTTTTATCGTGAAAATAGAATTTGTGAAGAATGTCTCGTTTGGTTCGATATGCGTCACATTTAATGAGTCAGCCTCTCCGCTTTGGTTCATGGAGCGTTCTCCTGATTTTATTTCTTTCGTGGTTGAAACAATCAATTGCGGAGCAAGTTGCTGGAGTGTTGTAGCGCCTAATTTTGCTATCTTTGAAGATTTCTCCGGTGTTACTAATTTTACAGTGGTCTTTGCTTTTGTTCCGTCAGTTTTACTCTTTGAAGGGTTGAGCTTATTTTCAGCAGCTTGCAATTCTTCTTTTCTAACTTCATTCGCAGTCCCCTGCTTTTTTTCAGTTATATCAACGCTCTTATTTAAGCAGTGCTTCTGTAAGGCTTTTTCTAACCGAATTGGGGTGTACGTCTTCAGTAGGGATTTATCAACTAAGCCCAATGAGTTTTCTGATCGCTTTGGTGTAGAAGAGATCGTCTGCTTTTTCTTTGTAAAACTGCCTGGTTTAGCCGCCATATTCTCTTTTTGCGCCCCAAAGGCTTCAGTCTTGGGCCTCTTATTCTCAAAATGGACAACTGGACCAGGATCAGGACTTAAGTCTAATCTTCTGGGTGACTGACAGTCAAAACTATCTGCACATAGAGAAAATTCTTCGAAATATCGGTCTTGTGTGGCAGATGGATTCATCGGACTTGTGAGTTTCAATTTCGTGATTTGGTTATGCCCACCCTTTTGTTCTGTCCCCTGAGACTTTTGCTCTTGATGCCCGAAGGATAGGTGCTGCTCTTTCTCGAAAATGCCAGAATCGCTATGAATACTATTATTATTAGTCTTAGCGATCATTGAGTTCTCTTTTGTTTGAGGGTTAGTCGTCGTCTGTGACTTGCTCTTGGCTCTTTCAACTGATCGTTTTAAAGCCTTTAGTTTTTTTCCTGATTTCGAGAACTGAGCATTATTTTTACCAGCTGAGACTTCATTGAGTTCCTCTTTGTGTCGATTGACCCTCTCAGACTTCTCTGATCGTCTCGAAAAAGGAGAGGTTTCACCATCCTTGCAGGTTTTCGTAAAGCATTTGACTGTAGGAGTTTGCGAACTTGCGCGCCTCGACAGAACTGCCTCAGAGTCTAAGCTCATCGATTCCAGTGATTTTCCAATGTCTAGTTTAGGAGAACGCAGCTTTGATTTCGAGAGCCTTGGTCGAGGGGTTGAACTTTCACTCGCCGGAGCTTTAAAACTGCCTCTCCCTTCAATTCGGATAAATTGCTCTTTCTTTAGCTCTCGTTCTCTATCTCTCAAAATCAGCTCTGCTTGGTCTACTTCTCTCGCTGCTTGGCTCATTTCTGCATCCAGTGACTCTATTCCCTGGTTAAATTGTCCAATGAGCTTAATTTTTAACTCTTCAATTTCAAAATTGTTTCGAGAAACCAGCGAATCGTCTGTTAGCTGGCCCCCTTGAATTATTTCTTGGAAAGACAATTTTTTCTTTTCAGCCGCGTTTTCCTTTTGACTCTCGTTATGACCAGTCTCTTGCACTCCTAAGTTTGCCTCCAGCGTTTTGATCTTTGAGAGATAGTGCCTTCTCGCTTTCTCATTTTTCACGATATCGAGGTTCCTCAAGAATATCTTCTCCATCTCTTCGAGGTCATACGTCTCGACGTCCGCGATTCCTTTCAGCTGGCAAAAAAGATCAAGATTCGTATTCAAAACGTCAATTTCATCGACCTGTTGGTTGTGCACCTCTACAATCTCCTTTAGTTTCTGCTCGAGGTATTTTACTTTGTTGGAGGTCTCAGACTGTAATTCAAAGAGTCCAGCAAATTCCTCCACAATCGCTTCGAAATTGTTTTTATAAAGCTCGACCTTTTTCAGGAGCAGCGGATGTTGCTTTTTCGCGACTTTTAGTGCTTGAACCGCAAAGCGACCTTCTGCATCGAAGACTAATCTCAAATCGCGATTGAGATCCAATTTCCCATCAGTCCTCCCAGCATCTGAGTTCGTTATCGACGTTGAATAATATTTAGTGAGACAGTTTGGTAAGATTAAATCTCCGGCACGGTCTAAATGAACCGTGTTTCTTTTCACTTGAGTAAAAAAGCGAGTGAGGTAGTCTCCTGGTATGGAGCCTCTCAATTGGTTCAAATTAACTCTCATCATTTGGTTCAATCTCTCTGTCAGCTGCTTCTTGTGCGTCTGAAGCTCTTCTATTTGTCTAATCAGTTGGGTATGTTTGGTTTGATCTTCGGCACGAGTGTTTTCGATATCCTGTAAGATGGAAGAGGTAAGGATTGAATTGTTAATGACAAAACTGTACTTTCAATTTCTTCTCGTAGTCTGCAATTAATATTTTTAGCGCTTCATTGTCATTGCTTGTTATGATGTTTGCTGAAACCTGTAAGAGATAGAATTATGCAAGATAGTTAAAAATCGTTACTTTGTTTTCAATTTTCTTCGCATTGACTCCAAATCTGAGAGTTGACATCGTCTGGTCGAATTGGGAGAGAGCTGGAGTTGCGCATAAAATAATTAAAGTCCTTGAATTTCCTCCAAGAGAAGATCTTAATATCTTTGTCAACGGAGAATTTCGGTAAGGGATATGTGCGTTCCTATCCATCAAAAAGTCATTGTATGGACCATAAAGATAGTGTAATTTACGCTTTTCCTTCGCTTTTCAGCGAGATGACTTGAGTTAGAAAGAATAAACTCTTGTTGATATACTGTCCTTCCTTGATCCGATCCTTTACTTTGTTTGATTCGTCGCTAAGACAAAGTAAAAAAATTAGCACCATCAATGTAGTGTTTAAATTACTGGGTTTGGTCCTCGCTTTTCTCGTGATGATTTAACACTTTCTCGCTTCCAGCTAAATCAACGAAATTTAAGAGCGATTCTGTCACCAGAGTCCCTCCTCCAATTTCTTCAACATTTGCTTGATCAACTTCACTCGCAGACATCTTATTCTTCAACTCATCATTATTGATGTTCGTTGTTTTCTCTCTCATTTCACGGCGATACTCTCTTATAAAATTATTCGTTACCGTCTGAACCAGCAGCCTGAATATCGTGTGAGACCGCGAGCTCGAATGATTCATGCAGGTCCGAGCATAGTGCCGATTCGATTCCCCCTTCCTAAGCTTCTCCAAAATCTCCGCAATACTCGACACAGAATCTTCAGTCACTCCTTTTATATAAAAATCTTTCTTCTGATCCTCATTCACTGTTAGAGTTTCTCCCAGCTTTTCTGGAGGCTTCAACAAGTCGAAGATAGTGTCATTGTAGATTTCGATATATGAGCAGCGTAAGAAATACGTCTTGTCCAAATCCTAATGGGTTTCGTTAGTTAAATAAATTATCAAAGAGACCAATATACCTTCTCAATAGCCTGAAAAATGTCTCGTAACGACAATATCAAAATACCAGTGGAAGCGGAAATATCAGTGATGATGTAATTTCCTCGATCGTAGTTCTCAACATAGTCGAAATAATCATATTGCTTGTTGCCCTTTTCATCGAAACCTTTCGCCGGACTGGCCTTGGGTTGTGTTTGTTTCACTTTAGGCTGTGTAACGCATCTAATTCAATCATTGGCTCGTTAACTACTCAGTCATTGAAAGACTCTTACGTGTCATAGTCCTTTTGCTCTTCGTGCTTATTATATCCCATCATCGTATAAGTTTTTCCGCTTCCGGTTTGCCCATACATGAAGATAGTGCCGTTGATGCCGTTTAGACTCGAAAGCGCGATTCTCTTCACCATCGAGTTGTAGAGATGAAGATTATCGTGCGTTGGATTGAAACAATAGTCAAAGTTAAACACGTTCTTCGTGCTGCTGCTAATCTTTTTTGCCGCCACCAATTCTTTCAGAGCAGCGCTCTCGAGACATACCGTTGCAGAATTCGGGATCTTCCATACGGTTTCTTCATTGCGGCTAGCCTCTCGTTTGTTCAGAGGCCGCAATCTCAATGCTACCTGAATATTTTCCATACTCGTAGTTATTGTTTTTAATAAGTGTACGTTAAGCAGTTAAATGATTAATTTTGCCGCATAATAATGTTTTGTTGTACCCTGGCTAAATTCAGTTCGAATTGAACTATTTTCCAACTCACACTACCAAAGGCTCCCATCATCACCATATCCATAATCAAAGAGTTTTTTGGTCGCAACCGATGGGAACTTAGTGCTATTACTTGGTGGAAAGGCTTGAAGTGATTTCAGTTGTAAAATTTAACAATTAACCCTAAATTTGACCATTTCTGCTCTTAATTTATCGTGGAAGCATCCTATTCGTCAAGAGGACTTATATTCTGATCAATTAAATTTGTTCAACTACGAATCGCGGATTTACCTTCTTATATTAGGTGGAATACCAAGATTAATTGCAATTAATTTCTGAGACAAAAAATCCACGTCAGATAAATTAGTAGAAGATGGAAGAAAGTGACAAAGCTAAAGCAGCGAAACAAAAGCAGAAAAAGACACTTCAGAAAGGAGATGATAAACTTTTCCTTCTCGGCAATATCAACGCCAATGTCAACATCTTTTCTCAGCTTTCCAGCATGTACCAAGGCCAAATGGAACCCGAAGCGGGCTCTGAAACTTCGACCAGCACTCAAGCTACCGACATCATCCCAAATCAATCATTTGATGCTGAGATCAATCGGATCATGTTGAAGATCAACAAGAAAAATGAAACGACCAAGCTTAAGGCCTTACAAGACCTTCGAGCAGTTTTAGAAAAGCGCGATGAAGAATTCCTAAAATCGTTTTTCCCAACCTGGATTTACATATACAAACAATTCGTAAACAACGAGTATGATAGGAAAATCATTGAAGAATCTAACCAAATCTTGTCTTTACAAGTCGTCAAATTGAAGAAAGCAATCGCACCGCACCTCCCGAATCTATTTGCGCATTGGTTCTTCTGTATGAATGACCCTAACTCTGAGATCAGCACTGTTGCTACGAGGGTCTTCGAGCAAGTTTTCCCTCAGAATAAGCACTCACTAGTCTTCTTCACATATCACAAGGACATTCTATCCCAGGCCGATTTCGTCTTCCATTTGACCCCGAAAAAGCTCATTGAAGAAAATATGAACTTGGAGGAAGTCATTGCCGATGAAATCATCGAAAGACTGATTATTGAGGCGTTTAATTCGATCATCAAAGGGTTCGAGCTGATGAAAGGCGCGCCACAAGAAGGACAATACCTCGATGCCGTTGCTGGACTCTTCGGACTCGATGAGTTCCAAACAACCAAATCGACGCTCTCAGTGCTTCAAGGCAACCGTAAAAGGCCTAGAATCCGCTCAATGGTGTTCGAGTTCATCAGCCAGCTCCCAAAATTCTTCCCAAAGGAGCGCTTGGCCACAAATACAGTGGCGTTTGCTAACCTTCTCCTCGAAAACCTCGACGACAAGGAACGATTGGTGCAACGAGCTATATGGCGACTGGCCCTGCCAAGCTATTTGCAGCTAATTGACGATGAGATTTGGAAAAAGGTCGATATATTCAAGAAAAACGAGAATAAACTTCTCAATTGCATTAAAGCCTGCGGCTATGGTATTGGGGCTGACATGTACGAAAACTTGATCGTGGTTTTCTCTTTCTACGGAAACAATTTCAACATGGAGAACGCCAAATTGAAAGATTACTTTAACGAAAGAGTCGCGATCTACAAGAAATTCTTTGAGCATTTACTGGCGGGCTTCAACCACGAGGAAATCAAATTCTTCGGCGATAAATTAGCTCGATGCTACTATGAATGCGCAATGTTCTGCATTATCAAGAGAATAAAGCCTTTCATCGACGCGGCCGCGGCAGCAGGCAACGAAGGCGACCACAAGAACATTCTCAATACTTCGAGGGCACTGGTGAACGATGTGCTCACTGCACCTTTGAATGAGTTCATACGAAGCAATAAACCTGACAATACGATGAGCCCTTATAAAAGAATTCCAGACTTCTTCGGTGATATCATCAAAATGATCACCTTTGAACCAGAAATCAGCGAAAAACTGTTCGAGGACGTCGAAAAGACCCTGAGAAAACAGTTCAAAGAGTGCTTAGCCAGCATCTCTACCTTCGAGAATTACCTCGTAGTCCTCATGAACCTCACGAGAGTATCCAAAGAATCAAGCTTTTATACAATCGCAAAGAACATGTTCAACGCGACCTACGAAGGCATCGAAAAAGACGTCAGAGACTCGCTCTTGAACCCTGATGTGAAGACGCTTAGCGACGATTCTATCGAAAAGAATTTCGGAGGAATCTTGCGCATTGAGAAGCTCCATACTATTGTTTTAGAGAACAATGCTGGGTTAATCGCTGAGGTCCTTCCAAGCCTCCTTCAGACCTCACTTGAACTCACTGGCAGTCTCTTGAAGAAATATATTGATTCTGTGTCAAATGTAATGAAGCTCACGTCGGCAGAAAGCATTTCTGCTCAAATCGCAAAATTGCTGTTGCAATTATTGCGCGCGTCCTCCGGAAAAGGCGACCTCGAGAAGAAACTTCAGCCTGTTTTTGAAATTTACCTCGGATTGTTTGAAGGAGACATGATCAAAGCTCGCGTGGATAAAAACTCTCTGATGCTACTCATTTTGGTTTCTTACCTGATCTGCCCAGCGCTTCCTCTGCGCTATTTCTCAGACCTGAACAACGTAAAAGCAAACAAGAAAGCAGAGGATAATATGCTCGACAAGGTCGCTGGTTCAGCAAAGGACGTCACACCTGACACGGCGATCATTAATAGCAAAACCCTTCAGCAAATCGTCCTAAAGTACAGCAAACTCGCGTTTAGAAGCGATAAACTGAGAATCCTCTGCCCAGTGTTGACTCTGCTGCTATGCGGATCCGTGGAGGAAGGAGTCAGTCAGGAAATTCTGTCAGATATTGTCGAGTTTACTTTAGAAGTGAAGAATAACCCCCAGAAAATTTCGCTGTATATTGAAAAACTCGACTTGTCATTCAAACTCGTGAACTTCTGGATGAAAAAATACTCTGACCCTAGGACCGTTAGGGCCAAAGGGGGACTCAATCAGACTTCCGTTGTATTCGATCAGCTGAAAACGCTTCACTTAAGACTCTTGGATATTTTGAATGTGCTCTATGCGAGCTACTCCAGTCATAGCCGAAAAATCTCAATTATTCACGGATTTATCAAGAAACTAGATGCAATCACTGTCGAACCTTTCCCTGTGCTCTCCCGCGCACTTAGAGAATATTTCTTGGTCTTAATCAGAGAGAGAATCAAAGAGCAGTTCGAGTTACATTCACCTGCTAGTGCTGACGAGAAACAGTTTGGTGCACTATGTAAAATGACCGAAGAGTACCTCAGTATCATCAGCGGCAAAAAGAAAATAGAAGTGTTGACCGAGCTGACCAAATTGACCCTTCAACCAGCCAATTTCAAAGACTCAATGATCTCGCATAGAATCTGGGTCTTCCTCATCATATTGATCCGGGCTGCTGAGTCTCTTGGTGTAGGTTACGATCAATTATTTGAATTAAAGACCGAAGAAGACCTGAAAAAGGAGAAATTCTGGTTTATCCTCGACATGTTAAGTCTGAGCACCTCCAACGCACTCATTGTCCATGGAAAAGAGAAGAAAACGCTTCTGAAAGTCACGAATGACGTTGTTTTGGAATTGCTTCTAAAGGCAGTGGCTAGCAAAGAGAAGATTCCTGCAGTCCTTGAGTTCTTGAATTATGCTCTTGAGAAATCCCGCGAGAACTTTTTAGGATATGCGCATGGTATCAAAACGTTTTTAAAATCTGCTCTTTCCAACTATCCAGACGAAGAGGATCTGGTCCCATTGCTTTTCGATGCTACTATCTCCAAGCCACTCAATGAGATCCTCGAGATGAGCAAAAATTTGACGAATGAAGGCATTGAACCTCTCTTCAAGAGAGTTATTGTCTTTAAAAACATCATTCCCGTGTTCTCCAAACAGGTGAGTGCAGAAATCATAAAAGTCAAACCAATAACCGACCAAACACTCAAAAACATTCAAGAAATGCTGGGAATCATGGACTCAAGAAGAGATAAAGACGAGAACGTTGCTGCTGTCTTGGTTAACCTCGACGTATTCTGCACTTTCATGGTGCTCAACAGCAAAATCGACATCACCGATGACCTTCTCGATAAGACAATCCTCTTTGTCTTCAGCAAGATTAACAAAAACACCATCTCTTCAATTGTGCTCAACGAAAATTTCGTACTCAATACCATTTTCGAGTTCGTCAACATTATTGTAGAGAAACGCACGTTCATTCCTTTCACCGACCATATTCTCGATATTCAAATGCTGTTTGAGTACGGCTTGGAAAGCAACAAAAAAATGAAGAAATTCGCTTCAAGCGCCTTGATCAAACTGAACATGTTCTTGAGAAAAGTGTTGCCTGTGTTGGAGATGTTCGCCAAAGGATTCAAGGAAAACGTGCTCAACAATATGCTCGAATTATGCTTAATTAAAGCAAAAGAAGTGCTTCAATCACAACAAGTGACACTTTCTGATGAGAAGGATATTCTCAGCAATGAGTTGAGTGACTCAATGATTACCGAATTCGCTGAAACGATCGGCAGGTATTTTTAATATTTTGTTAGTTTTGTGATGGTTGATAATCATTTTCAAAGAATTACCATGGCTATTGATGACAACCTGAGCGAAGGACTCATTTACAAGCTCTTTGAGACCGAAATCGCGCCGATTCAGAAAGCAGCGTTCACTCTCTTGGTAATTAAACGCTCCTCTATATATAACCATTTTCTAATATAACATACAGAGACATTATTACACAACGGTCAAATATAAGATTACTAAGCCAATCGACGTCAATAAGATCGACTCTAAAGAATACGTGGAAGAAGTAGTTCGCTCGCATGGCGTTTTCCCTGGGACCCTCCTCGATTATTTCACCAATTTCAATCCATTTGACACTATAAAGCCCGTTGAGGAAGAAATCAAGACCATCCAAGATCACAAGGAAGAGCATAAGCACGGCGATGAATCCGAAGACGACGACAATGATATCGAGATTGAGCTTGCTAATAACAAAAACTTCGGATATCTACTCGCCTGGATCTGCTTTATCTTGAAGATAAAGCGCCAACTCGGCACTCGCGAAGAAACTGAAATTCTCAGGAAAGTCCTCGTTCAGTATCTCGGTGACCACAAGGAACTCTACTGGAAAGCCTTGAATATAGTTTTCCTCTGGCTCGAAGAACTCGATCTCTCTCTTTCTGAACAGAAAAAAATTATCACACCAAAATCCAACGAAGTTTCGACTCTAAGTCCTGAATGGTATCTATAATACCGTTTCTAACACAAAATTAATCCTGGTTATTAGGGCCGATTTTGCACTTAACAGCGAGTTCTTCAAGTTGAACGTCCAGTTCCTTTATATCTTCCTCAGTCAATTCCCAACTTATTTCAAAAAATGGCTTGATAACACCAGCAAAACTAACATCTCCATGGCACAATCTGTCATTAAAACTTTCATCAGCTCAACACTCTTCATGGACGAGATCGAAATCATCGAAACAAAGCAAGAAGGTAACTTACTTCCCTTTATTAGTGGGGCAGCATCTTACCACTGATTTCTAGACTGGCAGAGCGAAGAGTTCCAGATTTACTTCAATAAGAACACAAGACAGATCTTAGCTGCCTACACCAAAGAAAGCGCGAAACTCGAAATATCAATTACCATTCCTGATGACTATCCTTTGAGGTAATCTCTCATCCTCTGCTCCTCGGACCCTCTAATCATTTTCAACTAGTCTAATTCAAATGGAAGTCGTGAAGGGAATCAAGATGCCCGAAATGAAGATGAACAGGTGGTTGCTTCTGATGCGAACGATCCTTACCAACGAAAACAACAACTTCCTCGCTGGACTCCTCATGTGGAAGAAGAATATTGATAAAGAGTTCGAAGGCATTGATGAATGCGCGATCTGTTATTATATCATTCATGCCTCGACCAGACAGTTGCCTACGCTGGCTTGCAAAACTTGCAAGAAGAAGTTCCACTCTGCTTGTATTCATAAATGGTTTGAGACATCTAATAAGAGTGAATGCCCTCTATGTAAATCTCAATTCTTGTAGTGAGTATCTTTTATATGGGCGAAATTAAAAAAATGTGAAAACGTGAACAATTTAGATGATTAAAAGATTTTTGTTAAATTTTTGAGCCTGAGGCTCACTAGTCTAAATTCTGAGATATTATCATTAGACTCAAAATAATTAAAAGTCAGCATACGCGAAATGGGCTTCAAACCTCTTCATGATCTGAAAGACGGCATTTGCCACTGCCAACTTAGAAAGCTAGTGAGAGGCCTGAACTTTTTTGTAGCGTAAGAGATTTTGACAGGCGTCTTCTAAACATATTGTTGGACTCAGAGTCGGAATCATTGTCGTTGCGATCATTCAGGAGATCCTTGCGTTCTCAAATGCTTTATCCTTTTATGGGCTCTTCTTACCAGCTTGCCTTGGGTATGTTTTTTTATATTGACTACAATAATCGTGTGCTGTTTCATAGATTTTTCGGACTGTTACTTATTGCTGGTGACTGCGAGCTCGGATGGTTGATGTCGTACTTTGGTTTCTTGAGATCGACACCAGGGAGAGGTGTCTACTGTCTCTGGTATGGTTGCAACAAGATAAATAGTTGGCTCATAAACTTCATTATTTCCATAGGCTTGCCATTCTTGCTGGGCTAGGAGGATTTGAAACGACTTCAAATAAATTGGGAATCCTGTAATTCATAGTTATTGATTCTAAATATTCTCATCAAACAATTTCTGCAGTCTTGGACAAATCCTTGGAATCGTTCTTGGTGTCAATGGAGTGAGTCTCATTCTCTTAGGATGCGTAAGAAAAAAAGAGAAAATCATTTGAAATGTATCTTATGTTTTTTACAGCAAGGGAATAAAGATGCTTCAGAATATTCTCAGATGTAATTTCAGAAAATGTGGGATTTTCTCCGACGCTGCTGGGTAACATTATAAGAAAGAATTTAAAGCTATTAATGGTTTATATTACATACAATTGAATTATGAGGTAATATGAGTGGGCTCTCAGTTCAAACGGAGGCCTCGAATCTGAAAAATTCCAGCAAATCAAAATTTGCAAAGTCTATTTAGAGAAACTGGTTTAGGGATACATTTTGTATTAGATATTAGGAATGCTTGCCGCAATATGTGAGATAGAGAAGAGCTGGCCAGGTATAAGTCTCAAAGTTAGCTCGACATTCCTATCTGTGTATTCAAATATGAATAGGAAAATTTCAAAGTTATTGTCATAAAGAGAAACCTTTTTGTCTCATCAGACTTGTAGCTCGCAAACAAATTCGAGTAAAACACCATCTATTTTCTCTCTTTTTTTTGACTCCTATCATTCAACAACAACAAGAAACTGCCTAATCACTTAACACTACTACCACGATCATTATTTGTTTGAATAGATGGCCTTGTTTCTTCCTCATTCAATTGAAATACTCTCTCATTCTGATGGTAATCAACGAGAATAAAATTGTATTTGAAAAAATGGAAAAGTACTGTCAATTTTGCCAGTAAATAATTTCAATTTCTTGATTTTTTCTTACGTTTCAGAATCACTTCCCCTTAGTTTCATTCTCATCACAAAGAAGCTCCCTCCTTTCTTCACTCTACTCTTCTAAAACCTCACACAAATTCATCTGTTGGCTTCTTAGCAAGAACTACCACTGACATACTCAAATAGGTTCTTATTTACCTAAAATTGCTTTTAACTATAGCAATTGCACTGTCGAATGATTCAGATCAGATCAAAATTTCGAGCGCTTCAAAAGGAACAATTAACTTGTTACAATTAACGACGAGAATTGGTCAGCGAATTTTCTCATCTCTTAAATAGCTTTATGATTTCTAATTTATAAAAAATTGATTGCAGCTGTCAAAAAAAGACATACATTGCCATGGAAAACTCTAAATCTGCTAGACTCTTCGTAGCCAACCTTAACTCCAAGGCAAGACATGACTCGGCTGCTCTTGCTCTAAAATAACTCTCCGAATAGATCACCAGAGAAGACCTTCAAGAAAAATTCGGTGAGTTTGGTAAAGTCACTGACATCAGAATCAAAGACTCCCGTGACGTCTTCGCATTCGTCGAATTCGAGGACCAAGACAGTGCTCAGACTGCCCTCGATAAGTAAAGAATAGTTTCTGGGGCCAGATGCTCACTAGAGAATCGAACCTGCTATTTTCTCCCCTTCTGCCTGCTTTATTTCCTAAAACTCAGCTATTTCAGCTGGTTTTAGCCTCTGCTTATATCCTGCTGCCTTGCTCTGCTATGCTTTTATTTTGCTTTGCTCTTCTCGTTCGAAGACTCGCTCGAGATCATCAAAAAAGTCTCGAGTGAGTGCTGACAACCCCTCGTTAAAAATTCAATCCCGTGCTTTTTGCGTTGACAAATGCTGATTATCTATTCCTACTAAGATTGAACAAGAGCGAATATATGGGCAAGGAAATGAGAGTCGAATTCGCGAAAGGTAGAAGAGACGGTGGCGGCGGCGGTGGCCGTGGTGGAAGATTCGGTGACAGAGGCGGCGACAGAAGGTAATCCTATTAGATCTTATTTTTGCAAACTCATATCATTTTTAACATAGACGCCGATCTCGCTCCCGCTCAAATGAGAGAAGAGGAGGTGGTGGTGGCTACCGCGGAGGAGATCGCGGTGAACGTAGATTCAGCAAAGGCGGCGACAGAGGCGATAGAAGATATAACGACAGAGGTGGTGACAGAGGTGGCGAGAGAAGAGAAAGAAAGTACTCTAACGATAGTTAGATAAATACAGTCTATTATTAAGCTCTCTTTCTCATTTGTTCATGATTGCAGTTTTCAAATAGCTTAGAGAGTTATTTCTCGATATTTCATATGACGCGTATTACCTCTATAATCGTATGACCTATATAGTCTCTTCAATTAATGAAATATCTTAATCTCCAGCCAGAAACCGTGTTCCTATTTGACTCTAGAAGATGAATAAATTTCTTTTACGACTCGTTAAGGCAATTTTATCGATAACAATTAAGCCAAAGAGGTGATAATTAATTCCAAGCTCTGTATTTTCATTCATGTGTCAACATAATCAGCAAATTGAATATGCAATGCAATAAAAGAGTGACCTTCTAGAAAATCGATTTCTCTGCCTTATGAATGTGTTCCCATAGAGCGTTTTCAGGAGCCAAGAACTCGATGTTTCTCAACACAAGGAAGATACTGATTCCAAAACTCACTGATTTCCCGAATCCTCTCAAATTCGAAAGGCCAATTGGAATGCCTATTCCAAAAGTTTGTCGTTAGAACCGTATTGTAAATGAAGCAACATACCTGCTACATATCCCAATGTGAAGAGCACTCTTCCAATAATCCAAACCAATGGCAAAGCTGCGATCAAATGTGCATCTCTTTTGCTCGAGCTATCAGTATTAAGCGAAAGATTAGAGAAAAATGTCTGAAGTTTTGTTTTGTACTAAGCAAGAGCCCAGTACAGATAGTTAGGAACGAATATTGCTGCCTCTTCCAATGAATTGATCAATCCGCGATTGAATGAGTCAACGAGGATACTATCAGATTGTACGACAGGTGACTGATAAAATAAGTTCATGACAAGGGAGGGGGATTTCTCAATTACAGGAGAGCTGGTGATGCCACGTGCACTCATAACCAACAGAGTAAGCACTACGAAAAGAAGTCCGATGTATGCAGTGTATTTGCCAACTAATTCGAGCTTCCCGTAGAAATCAAGGGTCTCTGAAACTGAATATTAATGAAAATAGAGCTTGGTGTGAAGGTTCTGCGAAAAATTTACCTTTGAAACTTGAATGTTGAACAACGTCTCTCACTTTGGAGCTATTGATAAGCCAAACAGGCACTGTAGGTAGTGCTGCGATGTTGAATAGCAAGAGAATGCTAAATGCCAGTGTCAGTAGAATATTCCTGCCCTTAGTTTTCGCCATTTTTTTCTTTTAATTTGATAAGATATATCAGATTCGATAAATATACTGTATTAATGAAGAATGAACTTTAAAACAAAGAAGTTCAAAAACCAACAATGATTGATAGACTCTTTGGAGTTTACTAAAAAAACTGAAAGAAGGTCGGAGAATCTACGCGCATGTCTCTATCTAACATTTAAAAGTGAGTATCATAAGGTAATGATTATCATTGCTATTGCCATTAGGACTTATTACTGAAAATACTTGACACTCGACTTAACTTATCATCATTAAATGTTTCTTTTAATAGCCAATATGGTCAATATTACTATTGGTATCAGGAACTGGTCTGGAAGACTGAATTGCCATGATGATTATATCAATATTATTATTTTACACAACAACAATCATGCACGCAGAGAGACGAAAGCCTATTTTATTTCAGCTCTTCTAGCTGTAACATTTTTCGTTTAAAATAGAATATTATTTATCTTTCCATTCAAGGTTTCGAAATTCAGCGCTTTCTAAAATTCCTCAACTAAATTCATAACTTAGGAAACAATTCGATTTGGAGGCATCAATATATATTCAAAGCTTTTTTTATATTTTTTAAAATCTAAATCGGAAAAAAGCTACTAAAGAAGGAATGTCTGTTGCTCAAAAGATCGCTGAAATCGAGTCCGAGATGGCCAGGACCCAAAGAAACAAGGCTACTGAAGGCCATCTTGGTATTCTCAAGGCCAAGCTCGCAAAGCTGAAAAGAGAACTCATCGATGCAGGCTCAAAAGGCGCCGGTGGACGTAAGAAAATTCTATTATGTCCAAATATGCTAATTCTTCGCTAGCTGGTGAGGGTTTCGACGTCTCAAAATCAGGTGACGCTAGAGTCGGTCTCATTGGTTTCCCTTCGGTCGGAAAATCAACATTATTGACAAAAGTATTTTAGCCTTCATTATTGTTCAGCTGAATCTTATTCAATAAATCATCAGCTCACAGGAACAGAGTCTAAGATTGCAGCATACGAGTTCACAACACTCACTTGTATTCCTGGAGTCATCAATTACAAGGGTTCAAAGATTCAATTGCTCGATTTGCCCGGAATTATCGAAGGTGCCAAGGACGGTAAAGGTCGTGGTAAACAGGTACGATTTCGAAGCTCTTTGACTCCCAAAAGCTCACAATACAACCTTTAGGTTATCGGTGTCGCCAGAACTTGCAGCTTGATTATGCTCGTCTTGGATGCTACGAAGCCATGCACACATAAAAGAATCATTGAGCGCGAACTTGAAGGTTTCGGTATCAGACTCAACAAGAAGCCTCCAGCAATCAGTAATTACCTCGCATTAACGAATTTAGCTCATTATGATTTAATATTTCAGGTTACAGACCAAAGCCAAAAGGAGGTCTTGCTATCACTAAGAACGTGGAGCTCACCAGATTGGATGACGATACAGTACTATTAAACTCTTTATGAATGAAGTATTAACCCTTTCTGATATAGATCAAGGGTATTCTGAAGGAATATAAAATAAATAATGCTGATATCATTTTTGACTGCGATGCTACCGAGGACGATCTCATCGATATTATCGAAGGAAACAGGTAAACACAGCCCAGCAAATCCTTTTTTATTGACTTTCTTCTTTAGAAAATATATCCCATGCCTTTATGTTCTTAATAAAATCGACGACATCACCATCGAAGAATTAGACGTCTTGGACAGAATCCCTCATTGCGTGCCAATTTCCTCTCACAATGAATGGAATCTCGATGAGCTCCTTGAAAGAATGTGGGAATATCTCGACCTTGTCAGAATTTACACCAAACCAAAGGTAAAGAAATGTCATTGGAGATGGGGTTTCTAATAGAGTTTTTTAGGGTCAAATTCCTGATTACAATGCTCCTGTCGTTATTCCAAGAAAGTCCAGCACGATTGCAGATTTCTGTAATAGAATTCACAGACAGCTCTTGAAAGATTTTAAATACGCGCTGGTTTGGGGACTCTCAGTCAAGTTCAATCCACAGAGAGTCGGTAAGGAGCATCAGTTGCAAGATGAAGACGTCGTGCAGATCATCAAAAAGATGTAGTTGCATTTTAGTACCCTCTTCATTTTCATCGGCAAACTGCTTTAATTTGATAGATTTGAGGTCTATATTTTGAATAGGTGCTTCATATTGCGTAGAATCAAAGAATTATAGGTTATTTCGACAAATAAAAAGTAATTTCGTCAAATCGGCTGAAAACTAGTACTCGTAGGAATTCAACGCAAATATTACTAAGAACAATTGCTTATCACACCTTTTAAAAGGAAAATATTTTTTGTAGTTGTCTCATGCGAGAGTTTATTGATAAGCTATGGGACTAGGTGGGCAAAGAATTGTAACATGTATGTGTAAATTAACCTTGAGGAAAAGAATCCAAGGGCAGTATATCTTCAAATAACTCAGCTCCGACCTATTAATTCACTAATGTCAAAATGCTTTGTAAAATGAAGATGAAAGATGGTAGAAATCAGCAAATTCTTTTCTTAATAACATAATTTCGATTTGTTACGTTCAAATAAATTGAGTCGATTATCAAAAACCTGTAAAAAAGAACTAACAACCAACTTTCGACCCAATTTTCCAGAGGTTTCATGGCAATTTCTCCAATTGTTACCGCCCTGAGTTCACTTGGGTGCTCAATTACTCACCCAACTATGTTCGTCGCAATGTTTAAATACATCTTCACGAATGGTTGGTCCTTTCCCTTCTATTCCATCATCTTCATAAACGGGCTCCTCTTCATCATCAGTTTATGCTATCTCATCTACAAACTCTTCAGTTATCGTAACCTCAAAGACCCCATCTTCTTGCTCCCGGGCTTTCATCTATTTCTACTCTCCATTCCTTACTCTGGTTATATCATCTTCACAGTTTATTCGCTCTTTGATGTTTACATGAGCATCGGCAGGTACCTCATCATTGCATCGATGTGCGATTTTTTCTGGATGGGAATCTGGTCCGCACTCATATTGAGAAGATATTGCTCAATATATCACTGGCTAGCATGCCTCATAGCAGGCGCTGGATATTTTCTCTATGATTATTTAACTTTCACTGGCGGCTGGCAATTCAATTGGACTTTTACAGTGAGAGAAGAGTGGCAAGGACCAGTCTTCTGTGTATTGGCTAGAGCAGCTTACGTATTGACAGGAGTATTATCAAAGAGACTGTTGATGAATAGAGGGTTTCAGATTAAGCTGCGAGAAAAGAAGTTCGAACTGGCGAAAAGAGACGGCGAATCGGCAAGACACATGCAAAATAATAGTTATAAAAGACAGAATACTGACAGTCCGAGATGTGTCAGCAAAGACTCATTGATCTATCGCCGAGCGATGCTACAGAAGAAGTACAGTGCAAATGACAAATCTTTAAGGAATCAAGTCGAGTTCAGTCATTTTGCTCACAATCCCGAAATTAACAAGAGCGATCTCCTAACATTGCTTGATGATTATGAAGAATTCCCGTTTTTCATGCATTTTTTCACTGGGGCTAATGACCTGACGCTGTCCAAGATCGATATGGTGCTTGATCATCCTATTTATGATCCCGAACTGGTTGGAGTGAGCTTGGGCAGCTCCTTTGAACTTCACGGAATCGCTGGGTCCCTAGCGCTATTTCCTTTCGCGTGTCTGGCAGCTTTCTTAAATAACGAGTTACCTGGCGCTTTTGATCTGCTCAGATATCAAGGTGTTGGTCAGGTTCCGTTTGGGAATGACTGGGCTCCGATGAGCACAATAATCGGCTTTGCTGTTTTGTTTGCACTGAGACCAATCGCCATACATAAGGCGATATTTTCCACAACGCATGGATTTTACTATGGTCTGAACGTAGTGTGTCACTTTGTTGTACTTGTGTACAGCATAATTTTTGTCGATGTTCAATTTGTTATTCCATCAGCACAAGTAGCTGGGATAATATTATCAGCAATCGCATACGGCGTATTTTTCGCCGGGATGGATAGTCATGTCACTTCCCTTGAAGCGGTTTCTAACGCGGAGGCAATTAAAACGCTTCTCTCTTTGAAACTTCAACCTCATGAGTTGGATAAAATTGGCCGGAGATTCATGGATATACGCCGTGTTCTCGGAGATACTGCTCTCTCGAGGGTTTTGGTAGACGCTGCAGTCTCTCGAGATCCAAGAGAACTCAGATATGCTGGAAATCCAGTGGCACAGAGCAGAAGGCTTTTTGATAGGGAATATTTAGACCGGTAATAATTGTTATCTTTTCATACGCTAAATCTGGATTTTATTAGAGTTCCTGAATGGGGAGGAGGCTATCCTCGACCTTTTGCTGAGGTGCTCGAGAAAACTTGGGGCGGAAGAAACGGAAATTGTATAAGCCTCGACGACCCGGACCAAGAAGAGGTTGAACTACTCGCTGGCCGCAGAAACCGCAAAAATCAGGCATTATATGCCCAAAGACAACTTCCTCCTCAAATTTTTAACTCATACCCCAACAATCCAATCTATGATAATAAAGTTGATCAGCATAACTGGAATACGCCTCCGGTTGAGAGGAATGATGAATATACGAGTAACGTAGGGGCAGAAGTCAGGGGTGACCCTCAAGCGAGAGAAGTGAATCACAGACCGAATCTCAATATACATACAGTAGAAAATATCACTGAAGAAGCATCAGAAAGTATATTCACAGGTGAGGTTACCAGAGTTAGACCGGATGGGTTAAAGGAGGTTCTCCCGAAAGAGGGCCCCCAACAGCCATTTGAAGAGTTTCATAGTACAGCGGGTTTGGTGAGGAACAATAGCGGATTAGTGAAAAGAGTCAAACCGGGTCTGAACCAGACTGAAGGGCCGAAGAAAGTGGACGAAAGACCTTTTAGACCAAAATCGGTTGTTTCAAGCAGTATAACAGATTTTAGGGTGACAAACCGTTTTACAGAGCCACCAGTTCTGAGAAGTATAGCATTCCGCAATTTCAAGGAAGAGAAACAAAAAGCAAAGGAAGAGAATGATGACCTGATAGATTTCTCAAGGATAAAAAAGAAATCAACAGTTTTCTGAGTTTCCCAATTTTTTAATTCACATGTAAATTACAACAATTTAAAGGTTTTTTGTCTGGAGAAAGTTCTCTGTGACTTATCGTGTCAATAGATAGTCAATTTTACATTCGCCAAGACTCTTCTATAGATGCTTTCAAGAAATCATGTAGTTGAAATCGACGGATAGAAATCACATACACTCCTCTATTCATTATTAATTTCAAATTCTGACGATTTTATTGAGTATTATCAGATAGTTACTTACACCAACAGTTTAAGAATTATTGATTTGTTTAGCTTGTGTGCAATTTTAGATTGTTGGGGTGATAATAATAAGGTCCTCAGGTTGAATCCAACATTGAAGTATTCACTCTTTCTTCTGCTTCACTTTTTGCGTTCTTTTCCAGCGGACCAGCAATTTGATCGGAACGCAAATCAAGATGAACAGCAAACCAAAAGGAATAAAGACCAGTAACGTCAAGAAGGCCAATGTGACCATAATTCCTTCTCTTGAGAAATTGAACACATGATACCTAAAAGACCGATACAAACGCGAATAGTCATCAACCACACATCCATCACTTTCCTTTCCGAATACAGGTCTTGAACTTTTTTAATGAAAGGTTAATACTCTAGGAGAAAAGGTATTCATACGTGTTGAATTGAAGATCCTCATAAACCAACGGCAATTGAAGAACTGTGCTACCATTTATATCTTTCACTTCAAAGTTCAGCGAAACGACTTTTCCTTTGTCAGTTTTGATTGTAATAAGTCCAAAGTTATAACCCTGATAAAGTTTAGTGCCGTTCACCCTCTAAAAGGATTCAATAAAACTAATTTGTTGGCTCTCTCTCTCTAAGTATTACATAAGTAGTTGGAGGATATACGTCAAGGAATCGTTTGAACCAAGCTGCTAGATAATGCGTAAGTCCACTTGATGTCACTTCGTAGATATTATATCCAACTTCTATAATTTAATCAGTTAGATTGAGCGTCTATCAATTTTGTTACTTTGATAGGAGCATGGATGGCATGAGAGTTCTGCCATGTGGATATCGCCTGAAAGCAGAACAACGCCTGCGAATTTATTCGAATTTATTTATTATTATAATATGCGATGTACCTTCAACACGATATTTTTTAATCAGAGCAAGCAGTTTCTCGACTTCGCTTCTAAACCACACCTCAGATGTGAAGCGATCGTCCATCAGAATTTGATAACCTTTAGTTTATACGAAGGATAATTTGTTTCTCCCAATAATATCCACTCACCACTTCCAATTAAAACGACTTGAGCCGTGTTAGTTTTAAGCTCTTCCTCAAGCCATTTCCATTGCTCCTCTCCTAAATTATGATTACCGAAAAATCTAGCCGGATCTTTGTTGAAGCGTCCATCGAGCAAAATCACTTTAACCAGTTTCTCGCTTCCTGAGTAGGAAAAATATGAGATTTCCCTGAAAGTTCTCGTTTTCTTACCAATATAATAAGACTCATAAATTCCCGCTCGAGTTCTTCTCGGGCTGTCCTTTGGCTCACCAAAAGCGTCCAACCACAGTTGTCTCGTCTGTTCTTTGAAAGGAAAAGTCTTGTCTCCATCGTTTTTTCCGTAGTCATGGTCGTCCCACATTCCAATAATGTGACGATTTTTTGCAAATCGTGAATAAGCTAAGAATATTCTGATTTAGATTTTGATATAGGTCATATTTACTTTCATCGTTCATTGATGCGTTCATCAAGAATTTATATTTTTCTAGACCAGGAAAGGGTCCATCAAATAACGGATAGAAATAAGGGAAAGGTCCTTCGTCATCAGTGTATGCTACGTCCCCTAAATTGAAATGGCATCAGCATTGTTTTTTTATTGTGTAGGTTACCAAGCCAAATGAAGACGCTGGGATCGAATTTAGTGATAGTGTCAAAAATTTTAGATGTAGTATTCTCTCCAACGGGATCATTGCATGAGCCAAATGCGATAACTATCTCATCAGACTCCGGAGTAGTCAATATCTTATCTGAGACTCCTGAAACAAGGCGGAATCCCATGAGCAGAACTGAAAAAACCAGGATCAGAAATTCAAGCATTCGATAAACTGGAATAAAGATATTAAATTCGATGGAATTGAATGAAAAGTTCTGGATTTCAAAACTTTCTGTAGGGTTCAGTTTAAGTCGTCGATTGATATAATATATTAATGATATCAGAATTTCTACAAAAAATGAGGGAACCTTATAATGAAGAGTAACTCATATCAAATTGCCTTTATGAAGCTCTCTTGAACTCTAATGATTGCTCTAACAAGTAAGGGAAAATACACAATCACTTTAGTGGAAGGAACTTCGGACTGATGAGCAATATACTATTTTCTGTGGAAGTGAAGTTCATAAATTTTTAACTACGAGAGATAGTGAGCTGGCCGGTAAGAGATTTTTGTTCATTGTTCAGTCCGTTCAGTCGAAGGAAAAAGTACAACGATTGAAAGTTTCGTGAGAAAAGATACTGGCTGCTTGTTCGAAAACCCAATTAATTGATCGACAACCCGATATCCATATTTTCAATTTACAAAGTTGTAGGCTTTTCTTGGCTTAAAACACTTCGATATTAAGCACATTACAGAATTAACTTCGCTCTCCAGCAAAAAAATATTGAAGATACTTGAAGTCACAATTCTTTCCTCTTTTTGACAGATACTCAATTAATGAGTGAAGAAGAGTCCATCCTGGCTCAAACTCCAATAAAATTTGGCAAAGGTAGAGCGCATTGAGAAAAATATATCACTATTGATAATTAAGAGATGTCGCTATATCAATTGTTAGAATGAGATGTAAAGTAGGTGGCCTTAAATGTGCGTGCTAAAGATCAAGGCAACATCTCATTGCGAAGCCTCTCACAGCAAATTTGCGAATATTTCGGCAAACTAATACCAACCAGCTGCTAATCTGTTCTCATTGTTTATTAAGTTATACTCTAAAAGCTTAATTTTGTTTTCTCTATTAAATGCAAGGGGTTCTGTTTGTTTATTTATTAATGTCTCTATGGAAGCTTAGATATAGCACTACTGAGAAACAAATGCATTTACCTCTAATTCCAGAGATATATATTTCTGTGCATCTTATGATTAATGCCTTTATTCATTAGTTACTCACTTAGCGAGACCCCAGCCGACTCTCTTGTTGTCAGCATCGAAGCAAGTGTAGAATTGTCTCATGAAGACGTCACCGAGGAGGACGCTGAATCCGAGTCTCTCAAGAGGAAGGTCGATGATTTGGATACCGCAGAGGCATTGGCCTTCAAGATTGATCAAGTAGAGTTCAGGAGGGATCTGGAAAACTCTTCCACCAACAGTAACTTCGATGACAGGGCTCTTTTCTGGGTGGTCGCAGTCGTAGTCACCAATAGCGTTGATGAGTGGTTGGATGACGTCGGCGGAACCAACAAGAAGGGAAGTACCAGAGTCAACAACGGCACCAATAGGCCCAGAGCTCTTTCCATTGACACCAATACCGTCAATGTCAATCAACCAGTAGGTGGTGTTCTTCAATGGGACCCAGGTGAGTGGTTCAGTGGCGTAGCTTTCATCAACACCACCGAGAATGAGGGCGCTGCCATTGGAGTTTGGCTCCTTGGTTAGGTAGAAGCAAGCAACGTTTTGCTCAACGGCCTTTTGTTCAGCCATTTGGAAGAAGAATGGAGTAGCGTCAGAGACGGCAATTGATGGCCAGCCCATACCAGCAAGACCTTCGAACTTGGAAGCGATGAAGTTAATGCTGACAGTGCTAGCAGCACCGACGTAGCAGTCCTTGCATTGGAGGTCGCCGATGGTGATCAAATCGGTACCGATGGTGCCAGCAGTTGCTCCAGAACCGTATTGGATGGAGAAGTTCTTTCCGGCATCCTTGAAGGAGCTCTTGTCGTAGAGCTTGTGGACGAAGCAGGATGGAGACCAGCAATCCTTGCTCATAAGCCAGAAGTTGGATGAGCCAGTGTCGAAGAGAACGTTGAACTGTTGCTTCTTGTCACCAATGGTGATTGGTCCAGCCCATTGAGCATCCATGTAGTTGGTCAATGGCTCGTAGGTCTTTCCGAATTTGCTGGTGATGGCAGCATTGTGAAGATTTCCCTTCAAAACCTTCTTCAACATGGCAGCACGGTATCTCTTGAGGGCAGGGGTGTCATAAGCGTTCTTGAGTGGGATGTGGCTGACGGCTGCGGCAACAGCGATCAGAGCAATCAAACAAAGGACGGTTGTTCCTCTCATTTTGCTGAAAATTATTTGAAATTCTTTTTTTTATTATAACATTGCGACTTGAGTCAATTTATGCTGCTGTTTTTAGTATTTCGAGATTTAGGATCAGATATTAAAAAATTCATTAAACTCGTAATCTCAAGCGGCTAAATAGGAATGCTGGCACCAATGTTTTTAGGATAGACTGGACACATGGATACTTCAACTCTCACCCGAGGTGAGTTTACAAACAAAATTTTAAAATAAAGAAAAGATCTTTCTTATTTCGAAGAATAACATAAGAGCAGCGCTAGAACTCGAATTGCCCAATAACCTAAGACAATTAGCTGTGTTTTATCTGTTTTCAAGGTTATTCGCTCTATTTGGACTAACTTTTCGAATAATGCCTTTATTCTGAAAAATGATAAATTTCAGAGCGAGTTGACTATAAAATACCCCCTGTTCATTCTATTTATCATCAGACGCCTCGTTTACTTTGTTCATTCAGAAAAAGAACAAAAAATAATCCTTTTTCTGTTCGATTTACTTGCTGAGCAGTTCTAATTAAATTTTCGATCGCAGCTCAACGCGCGATTTACAATGACAAAAAAACTCGAGATACTCGACCTAATCATTGAATTTTAAGAGCACAGCCTGAATTTGTTCTCTTTTCTACTTTAAGCTGATTCCGATTTGCTTTTATGATTTGCAATATTTTTTTTTAATGGTTCTCTGTACTTGCTAAGAATATACTCCCAAATTTCAGTGAGGTATATATTTATATAATTTGTGATAGACGATTGGGTTTACTTGCTAATCTCAATCATAAATTGTCTTTTTAATGAACGAGGGCATTATAATCTTTGGTAAGCATGTTAGTAAATTCATCATACGAAATCTAAGAAAAAGTTTTAGAGAATGTTCCTCAATTTCGCAAGGTTTACTCTTCCATCCTTATCGGTATCGCAGTCGCTGATGATTTTTTTCCATTGTTCTTCATCGATCTCAACACCGCCAAGAACTGCTGAGAGCTCAGCTCTTTCAATGTATCCATCACCGTTCTAGTTTACATTACAATTAGTTTCAAAGGGTTCACGCTTTCTCCTACCTTGTCGAATCTCTTGAAGGCAGTTTCGATCTTTTGTTTTGATAAAAGGGTTTCTTGGCTCATCGCAGCAACAACAAACTCTTCATCAGAAAATTAGCTGCGTCCTCAATATAAGAGTTACCGGAGTAATCGATTTGGCCTGATCTATCGAAATCGGCAGTTTCCAAGGTTTTTTGAGCCATTTGAATTGCCATCTCTTTGGATCCGTTGATAATGGTGAAACCTAACGTTGTTGAAGAAAAAGTTAAAGGGTGAACTCCAAAAAAATAAAATGAATTCAAACCTTCAACGAGTTCATCATAAGAAAGAGTTCCATTGTGATCTTTGTCAAGGGAGCGGAAAGTTTCTTCGAGTTTCTTCTTTTCGTCTTCGGTGGTGGTATAAACAGCGATGAATTCCAAAATGGCTTGTTTGAGTTTGCTTTTTGCCTATCAATTACGTTACTTCCTTTGAGTGCCAAAAAAATAATAATACGCTGAAGGCATTCAAGTTCGACAAGACTTCAACGTCAATTGGGTCCTTGTTGGAGTTCTTCTGGATCCAAGGGTGTTGGAGGATCTCCAAGGCAGATGGTCTCTTGGTGTAGTCAAGAGTGAGCATCTGAGTAATGACGTCCTTTGCCTCCGGGGAAATCTTGGTCCAAACCTTGGCATAGCTAGGTCCTGATTATTATTAGTCAACAAGAAGTTCAAGAGAGAGCTTGGTGGTTACCTTCGAACTGGAATTTTCCGGATTGAATTTTTTTAAGGATCTCTTCGTCGGAATCTCCGTGGAATGGAGGGTAACCGCAGAGCATGATATACATGATGACACCTGCGGACCAGACGTCGCATTTTTCGTTGTAGTTTCTGTTGATAACTTCTGGAGCAATGTAGTAAGGCTGAAGCAGTTTCAATTTTAAGAGTCATGAAATGAGATCCTTACTGTTCCGAGTTTCTTGGTGAGCTTATCGCCGGCCTTGAATTTAGCGGCCATACCGAAATCGATCAACTTGAGATCATCGCCGTCCTTCTTTTCGAAAACGAGGTTTTCAGGTTTCAAGTCTCTGTTTGATAAAAAAAAAGTTTATATTGGCAGCTGGAGGTGGAGTTACCTGTGGACGATGTTCTTTCCGTGGAGATAAGCGATGGTAGATAAGAGTTGCTTCATGTATTCAGCGCAAGTAAACTCGTTGAAGGAAGATTTTTGGGTAATTCTGTCGAAAAGTTCGCCACCTGTGCAAAGTCTACAAATGGAGAGTTAGATAAGAGCTAGGCGAGCAGTTTGTCATTACTCAGTGACCAGATAGTAGTGCTCTTTGTCCTGGAACAGCTCAAGGAGCTTGCAAATGTGAGGGTGGTCCATGCCTTTCAAAATGTTATATTCTGTGAAGAAGCTATCATCTGCGATGACGCTTTTCTTCTTTATTTTCTTAAGAGCCCTCTTTATCTCTATGACGAAAGGCTTCAGAACCAGCTCATAAAAAGAATATATTTACTTGTTCCTTTGTGTGTGACTTCGTAGACAATAGAAAAAGCACCTATCAGAAGAATTATAAACAAAAGGTCATGACTAGACCTGGTTACCTGTTCCGAGTACAGCGCCGAGAGTGTACTCATTGTCGAAATTTCCCTGTCTAATGCTGACAAAGAGATCAGGAGAGACTTTAAGATCTGCAGTGGGCTCAACCATTGTAATATAATTAAGATTTTTTTTTTTTGTTTAATAATTTATGTTTTTTAGTTAATGAATGCCTTAGACGTCGGTACAGATATATATTTATCAAAGCAAATTGCGAAATATATTCTATTCTTAGGGCATCAAAACGAGCTTTCTTAATAATCGGCTCTATATATAGACCTTCTTTGACTTGATAGATGCGCATAGAGTCACTTTGCCGATCCTACGCTGATAACAAAGAGCAAAGTGATGTAAATAAATATGCAGAAGAAGATTTTAAGGCAGGAAAGTTTCGAATTTACTTTGATAACTGAAAAGAAACATGGAAACTCTCCGCAATATCAGCCTATTGATTCTCATATGAACGCTGAATAGGAAGGCCTGGGAGAAAGAAAATGCAATTTTTCACTCGTTGCCTGTTACAATAATCTGATTTAATCAACAAATTTTGACTGAGCTCTAAATTTGATATATCCGAAGTATTGTTTAATCGTCTTGCGAAGCCAAATTAACAAAAGAAGACTTTTCAAAGGGAGAACAAATATACTAGATGGATATGGATATATCCCATTTACTCTTTGTTTTTTGTTACAAAAGGCTTATTTCAACAAAAGGATATAAAATAAATGTGGATTTTGAAATCAATTCTCAAAAAAAGAGAGGGAAGTTATAGAGTTCGCATCACAGAAATTCATTTTCAGAATCAAATATACCTACAGCTTAGTTTTACTGGATGTCGTGACGAAAGCTGATGCGTAGTTTGGTGCATATCTTCACTGACGCAAAGTTATTAATTCTGATATATAAATAAGCTGATGTAATGGCAACGTCATCAATGATTTCATGATAAAGAAAAATGTTTCTGGTTCAGCGAAGACTTTAAGTGTCTGCTAAAATTGTAGTGAGCACGTGATTAGGACGGTGGCTTCGGCCGAATCAATTATTCGTCTTGCTTGGAACGAAAATCAACTCCAAAAAAAGTATTTTCCTCAAAGAAAAAAAAAAATCGATAATTTTGTCTTGAAATATGACATCTTGGAAGTAAACTCAGAGACTTCCCGTTATTGTGGCTGCCCTATACATACATATTTCCAAATGCAAAATTATTGTGGAAATAGTTCTGTAATAATAGTAAATTTATGGGTTTTCCTAATTCATTTGCTAGCTTTAGAACTTTAAGCTGTATCGCTTAGTTGTAATATGGAGAAATTATAGTGAATACTGAAGCAATCGGGATATACTGCATTTTTTAAAGCATGAATCAATATCAGATCAATTTCATTAGCTTTGGTCGAGAGCCTCATAAAGTTGCTTTCAAAGTTATTGAAACCAGCAATATCACAAAGCGGCATTTTGAAAAAATTTTGGCCATACAACAGAGAATCTTTATGCATTTGACAATAAAAGAAGCCATATACAGAAGGTGAGCTAAATTCACCTCCAAAGCAAACAGAAAGATGATGATGATTTGTGAAAATTTTTCATCCTTGCCAGACAACTAACTACAAAATTGTAATTCAGAAGAGAGAGGAAAAAAGAATTTTTTTTTTTTATAAATCTAAATCGTTTGATTGATGTGTTTGCAACCGATTCTCACCGTTCTCAGACTCCACCACGGATAATTCTGGTGTTTCTGGATACACGAGTGCATTTTGACCAATTTCTCTAACATGCTGTCTCGTCATATTCCAATCAATGTCTTTTCGAGCTCCTGCACTCGAGTAGATTGGCCGAGCATGTTTAACCTCCTCAATCGATCCTTTCGCAGACGAGATTTCAGATTCAGGGTCAAACTCATGAGAAGCATGTGCCTCTTCCAGTAGCTTCGGGTTTGATGTCAGTAAAGCTGTTAGTCTCAGCTTACTGTTATCTTGGATTTCTTTCAGCTTTTTTCTAAAATACTCACTTTTCGCCTCCGCTCTCGCACTCACTTCTCTGACTCTTTTGCTAATGAGGCTCTCTGAGGGAGTATTAAGTGAAGAATCCAATGGATTTCTGCTCGAAACATCTGATTTTATAGAAATAGAGAAATCATCCTCTTCGATATGTTTCTCCTCAATACGCTCACTATTATCAGGAATTGTTTTAAACCTTGGTTCTTGGGATTCAATTTCTAAGTGATTGCCAACCGACGGTTGGAAAGTGCTTATAAATATCTCATTTTCTTTTTCAAAGCGGGGCCCTGAATCAAGCTCCGACAAATTTTCCTTTTCAGTTGCTGATTGTGTTGATTCAGCTCTACCTGAAGTTTGCTCTTCCAACTTCTCACCTTTTTCTTTTCCTTCGTCGTCGCTGAGCTGTTCTATCAAAACTGACACTTCTTCTGCTGTCTTTGGCGACTCAACTTTCTCAACTGACTCCGTGAACACTGTATGATAATATTTTTCTTCTGGCTGCTCGTTTTTCTGACCTGAACTGAACTTACTGATTTCTCCCGCCTGCTGATGCTCTCTGTGATCTTGTTTCAACGAATAGTCTTGTTCGATTAGAGAGTGAGGCTTTGTCAAATCTCTAGTCTCAGGTTTTTGGAAAATGGGTTCATAGGTTTCAGCAAAACTTGCTGGCTGCTGTTGCGTATAAGAGCAACTTTTGAATTGGTTTTGGGGTGGGAAACCGAATTGCTCACTTTTTTTTGCATCTCCCCCAGCCATCCCTGAACTTGGACTGAGAAGCCTGATAATGGGATAAATTTTTCCAGGTACTTTCTCGGTCGGCGAGTTTAGCGTACCTAATGAATTCAGAGTTAAATTCAGTGATTTTTCCTGCTCTCTAATTTGCATAACTTTGGGAGAACCTTGTTGCCGACCATTGCTTGGAGACTTGTGACAACTGAAGTTCGTCCAAGGTTGCTGAGATGTTCTTGATAAATAGTTGTTTGGTGAAATAGGTCGACTAGGGTTTCTTTTGCTATGAAGAGGGCTTCCTGGACAGGAGGAAGGAAAGTCGAGCTTTTTTGGCTCTGCGTTCGCGCTGTACTTGATCCAGCCTGATTGAGGACTTTCAGATCGAAGTATGGTATTGTTTTCCACATAAGCAGCTGCAAGAGTTGGTTTCTTAAATCCCACAGTAGAGTTCCGATGTTTTCCTCCATTCATTGGAGATAAAGTTGTGAATGGGGTTTCTCCTTCGTCATTGTTTGACTTATGGTGTCTATTGACAGTCATGCTCAAATCCTGACCCTCTCTCAAAGAACTAAACTCTTTTGTGTTGAAGCCCATTATTGGGAGGTCACATCTCCTCTCGAAGGAATATTGAGAGAAAGGGACTATATTTTGATCTTTTTCCTGTAACACTGGTGCATTCTGTTGAGAACTCTTGGGTGTGAGCACTGTTCGCTGGTTTTCGAAATCTTGATATTTGGTGGTCTTAGATGGACAAATATTCTCTATGTCTCTGTTCTTAACGAAAGTTTTGCCAATTGAGTCCATAACTAAGAAGATTAATGAAAGAACAGAAACCATGCATTACTGCCAGCGTTTACATCAAGCCTTTGATGATTCTGGGCCATTTGAATCCTGCTCGATGCGTTGCTGGAAAAAGGTGGAACCGTAGTTTTTGTTGGTGTTCGAGGATTTCGATGTAATAGCTTTGGCTTTCGGTAGCTCAGCACATGGATAAGAGATCCAGCATCTATTAATGGTCTTCGATCGAAACCATGAGGAAGTTGATGGGAGATGTCAGCTTCAGCTAGTTAGGCAAATGAGAACTAAAGCTCAACAATAGAAGTACGCTGTCGGAAAGAACTTTCGTATGGAGTTTGTCTCAAGGAACTTTCGAAGACGTCTTGCAGGTCTCTCGATACGAGACGGCTTGAAGAATTATGATCATTATGTTTTTTGCTTTCTGAGAGATAGCCTATGTAAACATTGCTTTGAATGGATCTTTCAGAACGACTTGGAGACTTTGAAGCTGTATTTAGGTTGTAGAATCCGGTCGATTTATATGCAAAGGACATGATGAGTTTTTCTGCGTAATAATACTGCAATAAACAAATTTTGTGGATTTTAACGGAATCGAAAAAAATCAAAAGTGGTAGGTACTTGATATTAACTCTCCTTGTAATTGCTAATATGATTAGCTTACCATAACTGGATATCATGAATTCCTTGGTACACATGACAGATTATTTATTCGAAAAGCATATTGCTATTAAAAAATTTCCAGCTCGAAGTTGAATTCGTGTTCAGTGTTATCAAAAACTACACTATCATTAGAGTTGCTGGTCTTAAAAAGACCATGAAAATTAAGTTGCTCGAAATGTCCACTTAAATTCAAAATAATCTGAAAACTCGCTGCCTGATGACTCGCAATTCTAATTAAAACGAAGTTCTTTGATCGAATTTTCTCTAATTAAAGTCAAACTGAAATCAGGCTGTACAATTCCTTAGTCTCCTATCAGGATACAGGATAAAGCAAAGATACGAAATTTCTATTGATTCTCTTCGAATGACTACAATTGAAAAAATACAACAAATGGCAAATCAGCTCGAATATTTGATGCTGAACAAGCTGCAACCTTCCTCCGTGGAAGCTCTTGGCGACAAGCTTTACAGAGTCAACTTCGATCAAGCTAATCCACGCGAATCTGCAAAAAATCGCATCACTCACCTTCTCTCTTTTGATCCAGAGCAAGAAAAACCCATTTCACGCATTCCTCATTTCCCATTCATCGAAACTGAGATCACCAACGAGAAATATTCTCCTTCGATGAAATATAGAGTTGTCTTCAGAAAGAAAGAAGATAAACGAATTCTCGAGATCTGGAGCGCCACTAACCTCCGACTGTCTCTCAGAGTCTCCGACTACCACGAAGACCTCTACTCAGAGGCAGCTGTCACACAGTCCGAGATCATTTGGTCAGCAGATGAGACTCGATTGCTCTATGTCGCTGAGAAAAAGGCTGACAAAAAAGTCACAGCCTTTGATGAGATCAAAGAGAACGAGACTGATAAATACATGAGCAGTGCTAAATTCAAACAGGATGTAGGTGAGAAATTCAACAAGAAGTATCAGCCCGAGATGTTTGTGTACAAGCTCGACGAGAACCAGCTCTACAAGGTAACGAATCTTCCGGAAAAGACCTTCCCGGCTTACATCAGATTTGCTGACCCCAGTGGAAGCAGCATCGTCTTTTCCGCGTATGATAAGCAGGATGAATTTTTCATGGGGCTTTCCGCTTGCTATAATCACCCGGCTAGCGTCTATCACCTAAAAGAGCTCATTATGGATAAAGTTAAGGAAGCTCCTAAGGCTGAGAAGCCTACTCCAGAAGAAGAGAAAGCTGCCAAAGAGAAGAAAGAGCAGCTTATAAAAGAAAATCAAGCTATTAAACTGACCGATGATTGGCTAGCGCTTATGCCTATAGTTTCTCCAGACTGGTCTAAGGTAGCATATCTCTCCAGCTCACAAAAGTATATCCATGCGTTTGTGCTCGGACTGAAAAAGTTCTCACTTTCAAAGCACGAAGAGAAGTCACAGGTAACTGAGACTGTTGAAAGCGCGAACGATAAGTTCAATGGAATCGCTGGATATCACGATGTGCATAAGAATATGAACTGGCTATCGGATTCCAAGCATATCGTCTTTGCAACTCAGTTCAGAGGAAGTATTTCGATATACATCATAAATTCTGATACTAATGAGCTGAGAAAACTCAGTGAAAAAGCTACCCCAGGAGAAGATTGGAATCTTCTCAAAGTCCATAAGGACCGAGTGATCGCCTCCGTTTCGAGTCTGTCCGGCAGAAACAGACTTGCGATATTCTCTGGCTTCAATCTCAAAGGCGAGTCCATCGAACAGGTTGTCAGTTCCGGGAAATGGAGCTATTATGACCTGATGGAGTCTAATACAAAATCATTAAAAGCCGAGAATGTCATTAGCATTGAGCAAAGAGGAACTTTCCACGAGGAAGTCCTCACAGCCGAAGGCGCCGAGGGCTTTTTCTGGTCTGTGAAGGATTTCAAAGACAGCAAAGGCAATCTTATTCCAGATAGCGAAAAGCCTCTGATTGTGTTTCTCCATGGCGGTCCTCATGGTGCGACTACTGGAGCTTATAACCATCTGTTCTATTATTGGCTATGGAAGGGATATAATGTCCTTGCGCCGAATTTCAGTGGAAGTACTGGGTATGGACAAAAATTCATTGAAAACCTCATAGGAAAGAACGGCAAGCAAGATGTAGCTGAAACGATGGCTCTGTTAAACCTGGTGCTTGAGCGTAAACTGGCCAATCCGAAGAAATTGTGTGTTACAGGAGGCAGCTACGGAGGATATCTTAGCCACGCGCTGTTGAATGCCTATCCAGACACCTTTAAAACTGCTATTATCAGAAACCCTGCGGTCAATTGGCTTCATTTCATGTATAGCTCGGACATACCAGAGTGGGTTCATGCTGAGGTGCTCAATTCCGATTACAGAACTTCGCCAGATCTTGGCGATTTGATAAAAATTTGGGAAATTTCTCCCAGCAGCGTCATCAAGAAGGAGATTACTACTAAAATACTCCTACAGCTAGGAGGCAGCGACAAAAGAGTCCCTTATGAGGGAGCTCTTGACTATTACAGGAGATTAAAAAAGAATGGCGTTGACATCGAATGTCATTATTATCCCGACGAAGGCCATAGCCTTGCATCGAAAATCGAATCGGAATTCGATAATACTCTCAAAAGGATGCTGTTTCTTGAAGCGAACCTGCCAGGCTATGATTAAGGTAGTAATGCATATTAAATATTGATGGTATTTAGAGGGCTGAGAATTTATGATCTAGAGAGAGCATTCATACGTATCTTCAAGTAAAACTTTATCTAAGTTTGGAGGATAGCTACACTGCGTTGAAAAAAAGAAAACAAAATTGAGGGCCTTCTATAAAAAAAGTTTACTCATTTTCAAACTTCTCAAATCATAGTTGCAGACGATAGCAATTATAGCAGCAATTCGGCATTTAGCAATTGGACATTTTTTTTTCCTCACTTCTCTAAATCAAAAGGTAGGTACTAAGCTCTTTCAGAATATTTATTATGGGTACAAAACTCTTTTTAAAGGTTTTGATCTCATTTATTTTTAGTGAGTCGACGATACACCCATTTTCAAAACCTGAGCTCTTGAAAAATTACCTTATATTTGTTACTCATTCTTAGTTCTTAAAAGACTTATTTTGGGATTGATAGGAAAAAATCGTAACCGCTGTGGTTCCATTATGAACAATTAAAATGAACTGTTAAAATCACTAAAGTTAGATCGCTAAGTAAAATACAATAGCATAAAACATATAAGTACATTGAAAAAGGCGGTTCAAAGACCCTTTCAACTGACTTATTGTTTCCAAAACTCTATAAACTGTTGAAAACTATCATTATTCGTTGGGATCTTCTCAATCTTGAATGTATCCACGTCTTCTATCCAGACAGGGTACACCTGACTCTTCTTCCCTTTCATTATAACATCACTGGCTTTGTTTATTTCCGTCATTAAATAATTCGTCAGGTTCACAAAGACCTTCTGCCAGCCGGCTTCTTCCAACTTCGCGAGGTTAAGCGAATTGTTTTCTCTGATTGCGAGTCGGAAATGAATTCTTATGGAGTCGAAAAAATCTCTGTAAATATAAGTCTTGTTCAACTTCATATTGTAACTGGCGAACCAAAACTTGATTTGTTTCTTGAGGCCTTTGTTCTTCTTTCTTAGTTGTTTCCATTGCTCAAAGAAAGGCGCAAGTTTCTCCGCGTTTTGGCGGGTAATTGCCTTGACTTTCTTCTGGCGTTTAGAGATTTTCTTTGAAGGTTTTAGGAGTTTGTTCACAGATTCGTGGAGAGATTTAGCATCTTCCTCTGAATCCTCACAACTTCTCTTCACTTCTTCCTCTGATTCGTAGTTTGGCTTAATTTGGAAGCAGTCTTGGGTGAGACTTTCGAAATAGGGGAAGTAAAAATCGTCGTCTCTGAACTCAATGCAATCCAAGGACTTGGTGTCGGAGCTGTCCATTTGCTTTGTCGTTTGTTTAATAAGAAGGGATTTCGTTATATTGTATTTAATTCAAAGGGCGGCCTATTTATACCGCAAATCAAGTCCAGCTGTGACTCTTAACTGAATTCTATTTTTGCTGAAAAATTATTGAATCAGGTTTTTTGCATTAGATTCTGGGCAAGTGATTTATCGGTGAGGTTTAAGCTTTGATTTGATAAAATCAATAGATGGTTTAATTTGCAAATTAATCGAGTTAACTCTTTATTTCAATTAATTATGTGACGTCATTTGAGAAAAGCTCCAAATTACTCCTGCAAGGCAAATCGAAGTATCTGTCAGATATCCGGGTGCCTTCTGATGCACTTTTTTTCGCTTTGTATAAGTCACTAGGCTCAGCTACGGGCTTGAATATGCAAGTAGTACCCTATTAAGCACATTTGGCGAGAATCTTTGCCTAGTCATGAGATTAATTCGCTTTTTTTTTGAAAAAAACCGTTTTTAGATCTGATTAGGCCTTTTTCTTCAAAATTAGATTAAAACGCCATCTTCTGCAGTAGATGAGAGTGCAAGAGAAGCATCAATGGCGTTTTCGAACGATAATGTTGAATCTTCATCCATTCAATTTCATCTGAGGACCCGAAAAAAATTTCCCTTCAAATTTTGAATTGAGCTTGAACTTCTCTCTTTCCAGCAAGCTGTCCGAGAGAAACTCAGGGTCTGACCTTGCATTGTGTGATTATCTCTCCCAAAGCGCCTTCATATGCCAAGAATCAGCGAGCAGACCTGAAGTCGATGAGGACTTGAGCGAAAAATACAATATTCAACTTTTTGGCATTGTGACCGCGTATTGGAGCTGGCAAGCGAGAATTTTAGAGTTTTAGGCAGCAACCCTGCTCATGAGGATCCATTCTTGGAAACCCATTAGAAAACCGTTCCATGGGTCAAAACCCATGGATCTGTGTTGGGAGAGGTTGGTTGTGAGGGTTTGGAGCTTTGAAAGCTAGTTTTTGAATTATTTATTCTAAGTTTTCAATTGGGATGCTGAAAGGGAGGCTCCTCATTTATTTGATTAGCGGCCGCCTTAATCAGAGGCTTCGGAAAATGTTTTTTTTTTACATAATATGTGGAACAATACGGCTGTTCAGCACAATAATGCTATCCACAGAGCCCTCGATGGTACTCTGACATCTTTTGAGGAGAGGTTCGGGAAGATGGTGATATAAGGCATATTAACATCTGATATTAAATAGAAAAAGTTATAAAACTCTATATTCTCTATTCATTAGCCCTATCGAAGAGCTTCAAAGGTAATTTGCCTGATGTTTGGTTTCCTCGGTAGAAAGTATTGTTTCAAAAACTAGAGTGATGCCATTAACGACTTTATCAGAATTAACAAAAATTTTTTTTTTTTCTTTGAGTCTTGAATTTGTTAAAATTCAGAAAAAAATTAATTTGGTTGTGCATTTCATTTCAAGAGTTATCCTACCTCACAAAAAGGATCGATGAAGCAATATTATAGCCCTGCATATAGCTAGATCATCCCCTTGCTGTTCAGGAAAAAGGTTTCAATGTCTTCTTTAAGAGAGAATAAATCGTATTTTCGAGTATTATGTACTGTATAAATCTTTACCATAGAACATAAAAGGTTCCGCATGATTTTGAGATGAATAATTCGCTGATTGCAGCTTCGCTGTATATCAACTTATGAAAAGTCTCATAGCTCCGTTATTCTTCGTTCTCGAGCAAATCTTGCTAGTTTTTTCAAGAAATGGGATACTACTGAGCCTATTCGCTCTTTATTACTGAAAATTCTTTCGTCTTTTAACTTGAGTCTCTTAGGACTACACTGCCTGACCTCCAGAATCTCTATTGAAAACTTCGTGAGTAGCAACCAAATCGTTCTTTACTTGCCACCAGAGCAAAGACAGTCAGGTAGGTGTATGATTGAATTCCTTGAAAGAAATAACCAGAGAAATCAATTTTTCGGAACTTAATTTAGCAAAGTTGAAAACAGGGATCACTTACTTGAGACTGAGCAAATGAAAAATTTTCAAAATACAAAAAATAAGTATTGATCACTCTTGCTACCCGTTCATATTAGATAACATCATTTAATCGTCTTGCTCGTCTCTTTGAGAGAAAAAATGATTCTTTTTTGATTTAAAGAAATCGAAAAAACTGACATTAAAGTAACATATATGAATTATGAAACGAGTTGGTCTAAGCCAAGTCCTCATTCTAATGGAAAAAATGAATGTACAAAGATAGCATCTCCATTGCTAAACATATTCAATGGTGTTGAATCTCAATTTTAGCTCGTCTATGGGAGACAGATTAGATTTTCTTCTGAACACTCTGTGCTGTAAAATATCATCGGGTTCTTCAATTATTTCATGTAAATCTTCTCTCTCATTCATTCTTATCGTACTCTTGGGTCTCTTATATGCTAGTTTATTAGGTGGCACTTTCCTTAGATCAGGTAGTAGTTCTCGTTTCAGAAGCTGACTTTCACCGTCATTTCTGGAAATTTTATTATTATGAGCTCTTTCGGTCTTCGGAGGAGAGTCCGAAGCTTCAAGACTGCGTTTCTGCCTTGGAGTGTGGCTGATAGTCCTGAAAATTAACAAATCAAATTAACTGTATCGAGTTCTTTCATACCGAGTAGTTCTATCCTCCTTTATGCCTCTCCACTTAGAAATCCGGTTCGCAACTTGCATATGTGTTTGATAATCCTGAATAAGCTCCTTTTTACTGAACATCGGTTTACTTTAATTTCGAAGACTGGGTTAAAATTGCGATGATATATGATTGCTTTACTAATCCTCGATTTTCTGTAGCATTCTCATATTCTCCTGATGAATTCTCTCCCTCTCCAACTGCTTCAAATATTGTGCCTTGCTTGGACTTTTATCAGGAAACTCTTCCGCTCTAATCTTGCGCAAGCGTCTTGGAAATTTTTTTCTACGATCCTCAATTATATATTTCAGCCATTAAGTCTATCTATTACCGTTGACCTTCTTTCTCCTCATCAGGCCTTCTCGGAGAAAGCGTTTCGTTATATTGCTGCTCTCTGGTAGGAGTTGTTTCCGTTCTGACTCTTGTATGGGTTCTTTTCTGAGCCTGAAAATTGAGCAAATTATAGCTTTTTATCACTCTAGTACCTCAGGAAAAATGCTTGGAGGATCTCGCTTGTATATCAACGAAAGCCGCTCGAAAATAACCCGATTTTCCAATTCTACACGTTCAAAATATTCTGAAATGCACAAAAAAATTATGAAAGAATATTCTCAAGCTGGTACGTTTAGTGTCTCCTTTTAAATACCGTTGCGAGTTCATCAAAATGCCTCTGGTTGCGATACTACTTTGCTGAATTTTCGGTCTAGTGGGTCTTGGAGATTGGTCTAGGTCTACTTTCGGGCTGATGTCGAAGCTGTGTTATCAGGTTATGTTCAAATCGATCAATGGGAATGAGGCTGACCTTCGCATGGTATAATCGGCAGATCCTCTTTCCAAGGTTTGCATTGTTTTGTTCCGCTCAAAAAATAGTGCAAAATTACTCAGATAAATAAACTCAATAAATTTACAAAAACATTCAGACTGCTAACGTAATCGATTAACATCAAGTTAATAGCATTTCAGCATGGCCTACATAACATTATTATTGATATCATTGAGTTATCTTCATCTAAGATGCGCGTTTCTTCCTGTATACTAGCAGTTGAAAGTGGTTATAATTAATTATATTCTTCAAATTTATAAATTATCATTTATCAGTCATTTTCTGGACGGAGAGGCGGCGCAAGCCTTCTCCAACCTTGCTTTTCAAATATATGTAGGCTAACGTTACAAAATTATTTTTTATGTTTAGGTTCCTTGAAATTTTGTATACTTATGCAAATACATAAAGAGAAGATGGTCTCTTTCACATTCTTTACAATGAAAATCAATGAGCTTTATTCGTCTTTGAGCGCGTATTTATTGAGTATGTCTAAAACTTTCTTTTCGTCATAGATCATCTTGGAAATGATTTCGTCCTGGAACATGAGTACTGGCACTTCATATTTGAATTTCTCATATTGCTTATTATTCGTAATATCAATCACATTCAACGAGAATGAGTATTCGTCGTGCAACTTCCCAAGGCTAAGTTTAAGTCTTTCACAGGGCAGGCATCCTCTCTTCGTTAGTAAGGTTAGTATGACTTTGCTCATTTGAAGAATCAAAATTAGTCTTGCCGAAACAAATAAAACATAACAAATGTACCAGAAATCTTTGTAATATAATAAAGCTACCTACAGAAGTAAGACCTCATCAAAACCCACAATAGTTTAACTATTTATGATCAACTAGTGTCTGAAAGAATAATCAATTTGAAGTTGTTTAAATCAGTTATTCTTAGTCTATCCTGTTGTTAGTGAAAAAGCAATTTTTTCAATTTAGCTTATCCTCCTATAGTTCTCAACATTTACCAGGACAGAATATTGATAAAATCCTTGTAAATCAATCTAAAGGAAGTGATACAGATCTAACTATAGTTCCTCGGAGGCCTTAAAAACTGAAGAAGAAGGATAATCAACCCTATAATTAAAAGTTTATGATTCAGGCAAGATATCTAATTGAAATGTTTACGTAATTCTTTCTTTAAACCAAGTCAAGAGATTTTGCTCAGTTCTTTCGCCTTCGAAATCAACTGGATAGTCCTTAGTAAGACTTGCGTACAGCTTGATTGTAGGGTATCTCATAATATCAACTCCTTCAACATCGTTTGATGCTCCATCCATTTTAGCAACTACGACATCCTTAACGGCTGAAAGTCTCTTGGCGATTCTTTCCCAAACAGGCTCGAACTAAAATCATGAAATGCACACTCTTCACGTATCGCTCAATAAAATGATGATTACTTGTTTGCAAGGCGCACACCAAGGAGCATGGAACATGATCAGCACGTCTTTAGATTCATCGAGGACAATGTCGTTCCAATTCTTCGCAACGACAATCTATTCAATATATTTATTACATCAGATGTCTCGGCAAAAGCTACTTTGACAGGTCCGTCATTCTTTTCTGGGATAGGGTCACTTCTCAACCATCGTTTCAACGCTCCAGCCTTATAGTTTCCAAAGAATTCGACGATATTGTCGATGGTTGGTTCTTTCTCTAAGCTGTATTTCAGAGGAGCTGTGTCCTTTCTTGGCTCAAGGAGTCTGATCTATTAAAAAAAAATATTATAAAGCTGCTAGATATCACATTGGAAGCTTACAGTCGGCGTGTCCGCTTCGGTAAGACCAAGGTAAATACCGAGTGCAGGACCATTATCTTCGTCTTTGATATTCGCGATACAGAATTGGATCTGGCGTTTAAGCTTCAAAGCGGCTTCTCTGAAGATCGGCTCGATCTTTTTGCCGGCTTCGTCACCTGCGTGGATGAAGAAGATAGTAGGAATGCCTTCTCCTCCAAAGATTCTCTGAGCGGCATTCTGGTCGAAGTCGAGTACCAGAGGGAAGCTGTTGTCTTCAATGAACTTACCAATCTTATCAAAAGCGTATTCGCCCTCAAATTCTTCCATACCTTCATCAAATGGCTTAAACACAGCGAGCTTAGTTTTCTCGCTGATTTTGTTCGCAGTTCTCACTTCGTTATTCGTTGTGTATAAAAATGTGTGCCCCTCGAAATACTTGCTGATGCGCTCGAAATCCTTGTATTCTGGGTCAGTTGTTGACCCCAAAAATAGCACGACATAAGGGTTCTTGCTGATCTCCTTCTTGAGTTCTTCATCTGTGGAAATTTCTTTTGTGGTTGGCTGGGTCTTTGACTTAACCCACTCCACAATATCTTCACCCGTTGGACCTCCTTCGTAATTTAATGGATCTCCCTTGACAAAGAGCTTGACGGTTGGAACGCTGTCGATTTTGAGCACATCCGCGACGTGAGTTTCCTTAGCAACGTCGACTTTACCGAGTCTGATCTTAGAGCCTTCAGCTTTAAGGATAGCAGCAGCTTTATTAAATTCAGGTTCAAGTCTCTTGCATAATTCATTTGAAGGTGTGCAGAAACTAACGAGGAGATGTTCAATGTCTCCCATAGCTTGTCCGAGGGTTTTTGCTTGGAAAACGAGGACGTCATTCTCAGTAGGGACTTCTTCTGAGAACGCTGTGGTGGTGACCGCCAATGCGATCAGCACAGCAAACATGCAATTTGTGTACTTCATTAATGAGATATCTTTTTGCTTGGAATTTTAATTAAGCAATAACAGAGTACGGATAATAAATTCTCGAATTCGGTCAGAAGATACGTGTCAATGCCGGATTCATTCTCATAAAAAAGGCGAGTGAGAATACAAAACATATATTTACTGCCATCATTTTGTGTTAATAAATGTCTTTTCGCAAGGCTCCAAAAGGACTTCTTGCAGATCTGACCTTTCTAGTCTAGATTCCTTATTTGCCCTGAAGGAATTTCTCTAACACATTAGAGCGACTCACTCCTAACGATCCCCTGGTTTTTGTTTATGATGCATAGATTTCGAAAAACTTGAATAAAATTCTAACATGATCGTGAACATACTGTAAAATATATAAAAATAGAGCTTAATCGAACTCACAAATCCAAAAATCTAACTTTATCTATGACAAAAGTCGAAAGCATAAAGAAAATAGCATTGCAGTATGAGAACCTCATGCTCAACAACACCGGGCCCTCTTCTGTTGATGTCCTACAACCGAAAAAGCTTTACAAACTAAACATTGATCAGTCCAACCCTCGCGAAAATGCCAGACATCGCGTCGGACACATCATCTCCTTCGATCCGACTTCAGAAACTCCGATCAAGCCAATCCCTCACTTCCCAACCATTGAAACCGAGATCACCAACGAGAAATATTCTCCTTCGATGAAATATAGAGCTGTCTTCAGAAAGAAAGAAGATAAAAGAATTCTCGAAATCTGGAGCGCTACTAACCTTCGCCAGTCACTGAAAGTTTCCGATTTCCACGAGGATCTCTATTCTGACTCAACAGTTACACAGTCCGAGATCATTTGGTCAGCAGATGAGACTCGATTGCTCTATGTTGCTGAGAAAAAAGCTGACAAAAAGGTCACGGCTTTCGATGAGATTAAGGAGAACGAGACTGATAAATACATGAACAGTGCTAAATTCAAGCAGGATATGGGCGAGAAATTCAACAAGAAGTTCCAACCAGAGGTGTATGTGTATAAGCTCGAAGAGAACGAGCTCTACAGAGTTGTAAATCTCCCTGAGAAGGTTATACCTGCCTTTATTAATTTCGCAGACACTAAGGGAAATAGCATTGTCATGACAGGATTTGAGAAGCCAGACGAATTCTTCATGGGTCTTTGCTATTGCTTCAACAAACCATCAGATATCTACTTCCTGAGAGAGATCGTGCTCGAAAAAGTAAAGGACACTCCAAAAGGTCCTTTGAAGTCGGCAGACGCTCAGGAGGAGTTAGCGTTGAAAATTAAAAAAGAGGCATCCATCAAGGAAAACCAAGCTGTCCGCATGACAAATGACGCCTTTGCGATTGTACCGATCCTCTCTCCTGATAGAAAGAAGGTGATCTATCTTTACGGCGATCACCAAAATATCCACGCGTTCACTTTGGGTTTGAAGAAATTCACGTTGGAATTACCACAAGATAATTCCGCAGTGCTGAGACCGGTCGCTGAGTTTAACGAAAATTTCAATGGAATTACTGGACATCATGAATTATTCAGAAATATCGGCTGGCTTTCGGATTCTCAGCATTTTGTTTTCAATAGTTACATGAGAGGAGGCACCGGAATCTACGTTGTGAATACTGAAACTAATGAAATGAAGCGACTGGATCAACCAGCCTATGCTAGCGAGGATTGGTATCTCCTCAAAATCGACAATGACCAAATCATTGCTTCCGTTTCAAATTTAATCGGAAAGCCAAGACTTGCGATTTACTCTGGATTCGATCTTACCGGCAAAACAATTGAAGAAGTCGTCAAAGGCACCTGGCACTACTACGACTTAGCCAAGCTCAGCCCCAAGCCACTCAAGTCTGAGAATACCGTCAAACTTGAAGACCGAGGAAAATTCAATGAGGAAGTCCTTACAGCCAATGGAATTGAAGCATTTTTCTGGTCAATCAAAGATTTTAAAGATAGCAAAGGGAACGTTATTCCTGACTCAGAAAAGCCGCTAGTCCTGCTCCTGCACGGTGGACCTCATTTTGCAATCACTGGAGGGTATAACCACTATATGCACTACTTACTGTACAGGGGATATAACATTCTCGCTCCTAATTTCAGTGGAAGCACTGGCTATGGACAGAAACACATAACGAGACTGCTCACAAAAATCGGGGAGGTTGATAAGGACGAGGTCTTGGCTGTTCTAGACCTCGCGCTCGAGCGTAAGCTTGGAAACCCAAAGAAACTCTGCGTTGCAGGCGGAAGCTACGGAGGGTTCTTAGGCCACGTGTTGATGAATGAGAAGCCTGATCTTTTCCGAGTAGCGTTGATAAGAAATCCTGCGATAAATCTGCTTCATCTAATGTACACTTCTGATATTCCAGAGTGGGTGTTTGCTGAGGTGCTTGACCGAGGGTACCAGACGGAAGTTTCAGTTCAGCAGCTAATTAAAGTGTGGGAGGCTTCGCCTACGACTAAGATAAACAGTGAGATAAGAACGAGAATTCAAATTCAGCTCGGAGGCAACGATCGAAGAGTCCCTCCGGAAGGTGCGCTAGACTATTACAGAAGATTGAAGAAACATGGGGTTCAAGTAGAGTGCAATTACTATCCAAACGAGGGCCATGCGCTGACGAGCAATATGGACACTGAATTCGATGCGGCTCTCAAGAGATTACTTTTCCTGGAAGAGCATCTTCCAACAGGTTATTCGGAGAATTGAGAGGGTCCAGAGATGATATGAGATAGAAAATATTTGAATTATTCTCGCGTAATCTTATTAAATATGTGATGAGTTTAAGAAATAAACTAATTTGGTTTCGTTTTAGTGATTACGTTGCTTAAGTAAGAAATATGATGAACAACGATACAAAAAGAAAATATAGGTTTCATGAGAGAAATTAAAAAGAAAAAGTCAATTATTCTCACTGGAATAGTACCATTCCCTTCTTCAAAAAGAAGTAAGGAAAATAATAGTCTCAACAGTAAAAAGGAATGTTTACCTGAAAAGGCATCCATAATTATGCTAAGTATCAAGCCTTTCTCTTCTTTTTACAATAGCAACTCATACAGATCCAAGTCTACCTGTCGAAATAGTTGGGAATCACATTCACAAATAATTTCTGAGCTATAATCATTGTCATTCACAGATAAATCATAATATATGGTCACAATAATTTATATATATCATCTCACCTATTAAGATGGGTATATCCTTTTTTTTTAATTGATGTAAGCTAAGGAGCAGATATAAGATCGCCTTATACTTGATTAAATTAATTTTTATCGAAAAACTCAGGTTTTTTTGTTGTAGAGAATCTGACAAAAGCTAATGATCACAAGTTCAGAAACGGTAAAAAGCATTCGTAAAGAAATACAAGCAACTGCTTCAACGACGAAATCACAAAAGATTGTGTGGTGCTCCCAACAATCAAATAGGATAGGCATATACGACATCTTGACAAGAAAACAATGCTCAGCTCTTTGGAGTCGATAAGTCTGCTGGCAAGGAGCTCCATTTACTGAAATTACTTACTTATTTTCAGATGCTCATCTCAACAGGCGTTTATTTGAATTGATGGGAAAAAAATATCTCTTGATTTCCAAAACGACTCACCTTTGTTGGACAACTACTGCAGCCGTTCAAGATCTGATTAGACAGGATTCAAAACTACTAATAGGATTGGATTCGTTTATGAGCAAGAAGCACCACGAGCCTTCAAAATGGTGTTTGAAGAGCTGTTCTGAACTATTTCTCAGAGATCCGTCTCGCTTAGTTGGCATTCCTAATCTATCATCAACATGATTCCTTCTCCTAGATGTATTCACTTAAAATATTTCTGATAACTCCTAAAGCA
>ENA-UOTX01000150-UOTX01000150.1-compost-metagenome-genome-assembly--contig:-NODE-150-length-77072-cov-15.979440_pt1 | contig 77072 bp, 55 predicted proteins | sample MGYA00238143_ERZ746982 | MGnify/ENA primary metagenome ERZ746982 (study PRJEB28758, sample SAMN06268862) | compost metagenome | isolation source: single cell | place: USA: California, Emeryville, Joint... | reverse complement strand
AGGTACATATGATCAAATCGTCATTCCAGGCCCACATTCCTTTACAGTTCCTTACACGAATCTTAACTATACGTTCTTGGAACTCTTCAGCGACTGGAATGGAACTACCAATTTTACAGTCGATTTATGGATCAAACGGCAAGATTATACCACCGGCAACCCTCATTTCTATTTCAGAATAACGAGCATTGAGTAATCTTTTACAAATCATTTCGATACTTAAAATAAAAGTTCTGACGGCGGACAAGGCCGCATAATGGCAATGGTGCTCTCAAATTCTGCCGTGAGCTTACATCCAATCTTGGCAACTTGGCCGGCATCTGTTTGGGGCAGTCTTACGCTCCCAAATAGTTTGGTATGCATTTAATGCTTTTACAGCAAGCCTTATGAATATTATTCAGAAATACGCTGATCTTGTTCCCGCAGACGTCTGGGTGTATTTATTTTCTTCGCTCTCTTCCACATCCAAAAAGCTATTTCTGTATAGCATGTATAGCGATCCAAACACTAGCACAAAAACTGAATACTCATTTCTCGATTTGCATGGTGGCACTGAATTATACTCGATTCCCACAACCGCAAGGTTATTCCTTGGAGGAGATCGTCAGCCGCCTTACTCCGGCAACTATCACAGCTGTTTCTGCGAGCTCCAGAAATTCAGAATTATCAGAGACCTTTACTTCAGCGACGTTAGTCTTATGGACAGTTTCTCAGGATACACCAACCGTAATCCCATTCATCATTCGATTTCCTCACAACAGTCAATTCAATTCAGAAAATATTTACAGTTTCAGTCTCATACCATCCTACCCAGCAAGTCAATCTGTTGGCGTTGATGAAATATATGCTGATTCGTCGCCTCCTCAAACTTCTCAAGCAACTTTAGGTAAATTTCTTTCTCAGGAAATTGCGAGATGCTAACTATTCCAAAAGGCGTTAATTCTCTCCCAGAGCCCAGCGATCCATCTTTTGGAGCATATTACATGACCTGTAATTCTAATAATATTGCAGTTTACAATGTGTCCAACAAAATATCTTCGTCGACCTCTTTCATGTTCTGGTTCAGACCATCCTCAGGGCCGTCTTCTGTGCAAACTTTAGTTGTGATTTCTAACAATGATCCTGAGAACTGGACATTTGCTGTTGAATATTTAAGTACAGCTCAATCCATACGACTCCGACAACAGTCTCCATCAGCAACTTTTAGCTCAGCACCTAATTTAATTTTGTCAGGTAATAAGATTTACATATTGAGTGCATTTTCGACGTTTTTTCCTGATTAGACGAATGGAATCATATCGTTCTGAATTGCTATTTCATGAACAAATTGACTCTCAGCCTATCAATAAACAACGATTTAGCTCTTGTTACTACCTTAACGATCTTGATACAACCTGTTTCTTCAGGAATCATCAGTCTCTGTGGAAAAGCCGATGGAATAGGAGGAATAATCGATGGTTTTACTGGAGATATTATGAATTTTCTTTATTTTTCTGGTGTTGGAGCCTTGTCAAATCAAGCTAATGGTATGTTCAAACTTGTTTGCATCTAAGGAAATATTGTTTTTCCTTTGGAATCATAGAGACGTCATGTTCGCTTTGGGTCGCATATGGAAGCAACATTCAGACTTGTGCTATCTGTGCACCAGACTATTCCTATTATAACAGAAATTGTGTCCTTGACTGCCCCACCAATTTCTTTGCAGTTTCAAATTTCGAAATCTGTGAAAGTAAACAATTCAATTCTTTATAAAAACGAATTATTTTTATTTTTTGAAAACAGCTTGCAACTTGCCGTTTGTCCGATTAAAAACAGTAAAAACAGGTTTATAGGCAGAATTTGAATCATCTTCTGTTGACTAGGCTCCTCTTGGCCAATGCACTGACGTAACAATTTTGCCAGATATCACTGTAGATGGTAAAGGCACCCATTTTTCTTTTTTTAAATCTTTTCTTTAACAAATTATATAAGCCCCAGAAACTGCAAATCCTTGTAACAGCCTGACTCTGAAGCTCATAATCACCCACAACGCTGCCTCATCTGCACTCTCACCATATACTTACACATAGCAAGTTCAGTCAAATGACTCCAATCTCACCAGCACAGCTCAACTGAAACAGTACTTAAACACTCTTCAAAATCAGGAAACCATCACTCTCCAATCAATGACGCTCAAAGAAAATGTTCAATACACTTTTACTGCAACAACCACCAATGATTATGGATTTTCAACCTCATATTCAACTAATATTTTGACAATCTTGGGCAATTATGCTCCAAACTGCTCTGCCTGCACCAAAGATTTGCATTTTCATTATAATAATGACACTGATAGTGCAGAATGCTTGCAAACATGTCCTTTGGGATACTAGGCGCGTTCAGGAGATCGTGCTTGCGTTAGTAATATTATATTTTGCTTTACCTTCGATTAATTATTTTGGCTTCCCCACAACAATGTAGATTGTGACCCAATTTTTTCCGATGAAGATGGCACATGTTTTGATTCGTCTTGTCTCTCTTTTAATGGAGAATGTCAGCGTTTAGACAACCAAACTACTCAAATTATTTCCCAATTATCATCTCGAGCGAACGTTGCGATCCCTGCAATAGGAGCGGGTTTATTGGGGAGTCAAGCTGTCATGGGAGGAACTAATAGCGCTATGGCAATTAATGGTATTCATCTTCTGCTGCTTTTTAAATTTATTGACGCTGGCTATCCTCCAAATATCGAAGCATTTTTCAAGCTGACTTCCAAGAACACTCTTGCAAAAGACGCCAGCCCCACTCCTGAACCATTTCTGTTTCTACAGATTAATGCAAGCCTTTACCGAAGCAACTGGTATCGCTTTGGTGAATATGCATCTACGGTTAATTTTCTCTCAAATTGTGGAACAACTGTAATGACATGCATGCTAGCCTTAACATTCACGGGCACTTTGGAGATTGTGAAAAAAATTGTCAAACCAAAATCGGCGTTATTTCACAACGTCCTTTATAAGTTTAAGTGGAATTTGATTTTATCTAGCGTCGCTGGCTGTCAATCAAAGTTCGCGTTAGCCTGGTTTCTGCAATTTTGGGAACCTGTATTTGATATTTATGGTATCCTCAATCTCGTTGTAGCTGCATTGAGCTCTGTTGGAGTGATGATACTTACAATTTTCTCCATTCGTCACACAAAGTGGAACTGGGGAATCACTCGAGACAGATTATTTATGAGCAGAAAATCGCTTGAAGTGGCTGAACCTAGGCAGAAGCAGTTTGCTTTTATAACTAATGACTATATGCCTGAGACTTCTATCGGCCGATATTTTTTCGTTGTATCATTTGCAAAAGTGTTTATGACAGTAGCGATTATCTTCTGGCTTCCTCGGGCGCCCGTTGCTCAGGCATACATGGTGCTTCTTCTGACCCTATTCTTCATAATAACATTATTTGTTGGGAAACCACACAAAGAGTTGGAGAAAAGAGTGGCAATTCTCACAAATGAGATTATCATGCTACTTCAAGCCGGATTTGTAGCTGTCTTTGCTACGAATAAGCAGATACAATTTTTAAGCTTAAATCAAGGGATGGTCATCGGATGGTTTTTCATTGGATTGATTTTACTTGCTTTAGTAGTAAACCCACTTTTTACTGCATTTAGCATTTTAAAAGTGCTTGTGAGCGCATGCAAGAAGAAAAAAAGGAAACCAAGAGGCACTCAGAGAATGATCAGCCTAGACCCAGTCGAGAACCCAACTCGGACTCCACCTGAAAGAAGACTGCAACCGATAGGATCTCTAATAAGACTTAATGCGAGTCATGTACTTAATGATTCTAATCGGAGTCTTTGAGAGATTTGAAACTGTATTAGATTACAGCAATTATGCTCTTTAAGAAAAATTGAATATGGACTCAGGCTGAATCTATTAGAAGTTAATCTAATTCTTGTTATATCTCCTTCATTTATGAGTATAGTAGTATTTAAACGCGAGCTTTTTCAAACAATGACTTCTGAGTAAGATTGATTAATATTAATTTCTCATAAATATCCTCGATAAACCTTGATGTTGATAGATGAACTAGAAAATAACGAAGAGCAGTAGTTTAAAACTCCCAGGATGATCTCGATAATTAACCATACGATCAAGCCTATTACATGAGGAAGTCTTTGGATGTACTTTTAAAATTAATTTTTTTCCTAGTAAGTTGTGAATTGAAAGCTGAATTCAAAAAAAAAAAACTGAATTCGACTACAAACTTATTTTAATCCACCACAAAATTTTTGAAAGAATCCGACCATTAAAGTGTGAATGTTTCTTTCTTAATCATTTTAATCATGCATACCTAAGGGATCAGCTTTCAAATGCAGATTGATAACAAGAAAAAACGATGTCAAAACGATCTTATCCAATGCATTTAACACAAATATGATCACTTTTCCATAATTAGTTTAGAATTGTAGTGAGTGATTTTTGTATATAGGGATTTAAGTAGGCTTGATTGCTGAAATTTTACTGTTCAGCATAGCGATTTGAGCTTCACTTGATTCCATCCTCTTTTGCAGATCCGTCAGCGTTCTAAATAATAAATAACATTTAGTTACTCCTAAGTAAGGTGATTATCAAGTACTTAGTAACATTGGTCAGTTGAGAGTTGATCGCATGTAGTACTGCAGATATATCGTTGCCATTGGGGTGACTCTCCACTATCTAGTCATATTAACCACTTTGTATTTGATCATAAGACCAATTTATTACCCGCACTTCTTTTTTTGTATTATTCGTAGAGGTATTCATATCGTCTAAAATCGAGCGAGAGTCCTTTTCGAACGACTTAAACCCTGCGCTCGCCTTTCTCTCATCTACAAAGGTTTTCCCTCCGAGGTAATAGGACTGCGACGTTCGTCGAGATTTTGGCGAAAAATTGATGCTCTCATTTCCCGTTTTCGGAGAAACGATAAGCATTTTTTGCGCTTTTGTGACCGACGCCGATCGTTTGGGTTCAATTGGTTTTGGATTTCCAACGATCTGAGTTTGATTTGGCGAAGCCATCTCCTTCACAAACTCTCCAGTTTCGCTCCCAAAATTGGATTTCCATACCAACACTGCGGTGTCATCTCCTCCGCTCGCAATGTAATCTCCCTTTGGCGAGAAAGTTACACAAGAAACGGCCCCGGAATGCCCGAATAACGTAAATCCCAGTTTCCAGAATCTCAAATCCCAAACTTTGAGCTTTGAATCATCGGAAGCTGAAACCATAAAATTCCCCGAAGGGTGAAACGAAATGCTATTGATGCTCTCGGAGTGCGCGTCAAACTGCTGTATTAACTTTTTTACTCGCATATCGTAAAACCTGATCTTACGATCTTCGCCTGCAGAAGCCATATAAGCGGAATTTGGGTGAAAAATCGTTGAATTTATCGGTGCTGAATGGTCTAAAAACCCAAGGATTTGCTGTTTATGTTCAATATCCCATATTCTCATTGAGCAATCGTCTGAACCAGAGAGAATAAAATGATTTGAGAGGTGAATATCTGTGGTTCTAACGGCTTTTAAATGACCATCGAATGCTTGCTTAAGCTTTCTATCAGAAGGATTCCATATTTTAACAGTGTGATCCTCAGAGGACGTCACGATGAACTGACCATCTTTGCTGTATTTGATTGATCTCACAGGACCTTTGTGCCCTTTGATAAGAAGTGATAAACCCTCGCTGATGTTATCGGATTTCATAAGGACATAAAGGGAAAAATTATAAGTGTTACTTGGAATTGGACCATAGCCTTGCAGTTTCATCCGCAGAAGCTGACGCGAGGAACTTGCCATTGGGCGAAAAGCAAAGATCGTGAATAGCGGCCTAGAGAGGGTTGAACTTTTGATTAGAAGGGTTGAATAATTCTGGGATATTGCCTTATGGCCGACAAATTTGAAAGATTTTTGTTTCGGTTCGAAATGCCACACTTTGATAGTTGAATCTTTGCAACCTGACGCTAGCTGCTTCCTGGAGGAATCGAATGGGAGTGTATTTAGAAAAAGAAGGTAGTTAGTAGGACAATACATATTAGGGTTGAAAGCAACCGAGAGGACTGTGTCTGTGTGTCCTCTAAAAGAGCGCTTAAGCTTAGGATCCTCGGAACTGAGCTCGATTTTAAAGGATGTGCTGGTTTGTGACATTTTTATTTTTTATTTATTTAACGATAGCATGGAGAATTCTTAGCAGTCATTTTAATACTCATTTTGAATCTTTGAACCAAAAGATTGTTAAAATCGAAAAACTCTGATTAGTTGTTCTTCCGATTTTCAATGGTTTGGAAAAATGGAGTTTATTGAAATGGCTTTTTGAAAGACCAAAGCGCTCCTTTTTAGTAAATCATCAAACTTTCAAAAAAAAAAAACAGGAAACCGACGAATTTTTAGATATTTACAAAGTTAACTCCTTCAATTAATTCGAGTGTAAATAGAAATCTGTACTTGGTTCAAGCTACGCTTGACTGCAATTGTTAATTTACTGGTAATTGCAAATTGGATTCAAATTGATAAATTAATACACTCAAATTCTGTAAGACTCTAAACAGATGCGAAAGAGCTGCCTATTCTAAGCAGTCCACATTGATCCAAATATGGATTTTCTATATTTGCCAGGAGTGAACTGAGCCATGATCGGAAAATGATCAGACGGATATCTTCCATCCTTACTGTCTACCAGCCTCCAATATTCGACTTCATAATTTTGAGGAATAAATATATAATCTATTCTAAATATTCCAAGGCCAGTCCACCAATGAAAAGTCCCTTCACACAGAAACTGTCTGCAGCTGTCCTGTAGTTTCATCCCTTCCTCCTCGAAAATCTCGAGCGTCTTCTCAATAAACCCCAAAAACACAGCATTCGAATCTCCCATCAGTATAACATTCGTGCTATCCCCACAAGTCCTTCTCATATGCTCCTTGATCTGGAGAGCTCCTTTCACTCTTGATGTCATACTTAAATGATCCAAGTGAAAATTATACACATAAAATATCTCGTTATTTATCTTATTTTTGAACTTTCCCCACGTACATATTCGAGGGATCTCGTTCCCATATGTCTTCGAGCCCTCTACTTCGGGAGTGTCCGAGAGCCAAAAGGTATTCGCTTCATGAATTTCCCATTTTTCGTGGAGATAAAATATCGGAGCCGCTTCTCCTTCGCCTCCAACATCTCTTCCAGGCCCATACCACATATACTCCGGCAGTTTATGCTGCAGATCCCGAGACTGGCTAAGGAAAGCCTCTTGGAGTCCAATAAAATCGCATAGATTCTCCTGCATAACACGAGCTACGAAATCTTTTCGATTATGCCAGTTATTTACGCCATCGAAATCATTCTGAAAGCGAATATTAAAACTCATTACTCGAATAATCGACCCTGCTGAGTTATCCTTGTAACTCCCGGAGATGGTCATTTTGGCATTCGGTCCATGGTCCCAGATGACATGCCTAACAGGATCTGTTGATGTGAAGAATTTATATTCGATATCTGAAGACGGTAGCACAGACACATTTCCGAACCAGTTTTTGCCATCTCTGTTTAATTTAATCCCTCGTTGAGAATCCCATGCTCCTAATGCTGAGATATTGCCAGAAACATAAACATAATGACCAGATGGTACTATCCTTCGCTGATAAAACGAGATCATTATCGATCTCTCATCTGAATGGGTGGGCTCTGCAAGAATTGGCGCCATGCAAACACAACAAACGGCGACGGCTAAGAGTAGATGCATGTAAATTATGATTGTGTGATTAAGGTGAAATTTATAATTTTAATTATCAAAGAAATAAGAACACAAGCGATGTCGGACCTGATTTACATCGAAGATGAAACAACGTAATAGTACTGTAATAATCATCAGCTCATCGACCCATTCACAGCGGAGGCTTCCTAATGTTGGTCCCTCAGGACGAAGAATTAGAGAGCGTACCGAAGACCGACTTCACGAAGCCAGAGAAACCGAAATTATTGTTAGATAATCCAAGTGAGACGCTGTTCTCGAGACCTACTGCCCCAACGCGGCCTACAACTTCTAAGAGGTAAGCAGTTGACTGCTGGAAGAGACTAATGCTGCGGAATATATATAGCAAAGCTAGCAGTGGAATCAGCAATCAAATATTTTCAACTCCTACCAGCCAGAGTACTAAGGTGAAGGAAGATTTTAAGGTGAAAGAAGAGAAAAAGCCAAAGGACGAGACGAAGACTATCGTTGATAACTTTTCAAAAATCCTTTCGCAGTATGATCCAGGTGAGAGTTTTTCAAGATTGTTCTTTGGCTGACTCTTGGTTCAGAACAAGCAAAGATAATTTTAGCACAGCTCCAAAAAGAAATCCAAGTAAGAAAATCTTAATATTTGTTGGGAGGAAACGTTTAATTTGCAAAAGAGCTCGAAAAAAGGAGAGATCTAATTGATTTACGAAAAAGATAGTTACTTGAGGACAAAGGAAACTTTACAAAATTATTTATTGAAAAGTCGGATTTGCTGTAGAATTTTGTGTATATGTATCGATAAGGATCTCGATTTTTCTTCAGAAATTGAAGGCTTGATGAACGAAAGATAGAAGATGAAGAGATAGGATAGAAAACCATGCATAGACTAACTTTAAAAAAGCTTAAGCAATGATGCAATTGTTCATATGTATGTGTGAAAAGAATTTCTTGGGTTTCTTTAAAGGAAATTGCCAATGCATCATCTAAGAAAATATGCAACGTTACATTTATTAATTATTGTTTGAGCTTATGGTATCTCTACAATACAATAAACATGAAAGAGAATTCTCCAGAATGCGTAAAAGGAGCCATATTTGTTGCGAAAAAATAATCAAGGAAGTAGATGTTCGATGCAGGTAGTTGATTAGCTTTCGATTAATCGATTGATTATTATCTCAGCAAAATGCGGGACGCTACTTTTTCCTCTGCAATTATTCAAATTCAAGGTAGCAGCAGCAACAATGTTTAAATATCAGTCTAAGCAAAATTTTTCAAAGGTACGTTTACTTTCGGTCATATTTTCGGCAGCAATAATAATTATCTAACCTTATCGTGATTAGAAAGTCTACAAAAGAGACCAATGGCTGCTTGCTATTTATACTCAATATGAACTCAGCTAATTTGAGCGCAATATTGCGAAAAAACACAGCTTCGAATAGCAACTGAATTGTACTCTCAGACTTATTTCACATGATTATTTATTTCAGCCAATTCAAATGTAATAATAGCCATTACCTTTCGCCATTCGCATGCTGCATGCACTCATTCTTACTAAATTTCAATATTGATGACTTCAACACGGCCTCTGGATTCTCGCGCCGTGCTTTCCTGTCGCGAAGAAAGTTCTGAGAAATATAATTTATTATCAATAAATTAATCCTTTTCCAATACAACAATGATGCCATCCACTACACAATCCACGGATCCAATCCGTGACTCTTTGGTTCCTCCAAAACTCAAAGCTACCTACACAGATTTCGAGCTCACATCCGAAACCTCATACTACAAGTCCTATGACGCTACATATATCAAAACTGGAGAGCGCCACACCATTAGAGTCCTCGATACTAATTCCCAGTTTTTTAAAAGAGACTATAACTCTGCTATTACTCTCTTCCTTCAAGAGCTCCTCCGCTTTTGCCTCCGCGTCAACCAACCGGAAACAGTGTGTTTACCGTCATTTGAATTTTTTAAAGGAAGCATTGGCTTTGCGACCAAACCTTACAATAATATCGTTAATAAAGACACTGAAAGCGAAACACGACCCAAATATGACATAAACAAGATGCTAAAGGATGTTATATCCGATATTAATTTCATGAGAGGCGAAATGAAGCTCACCAATGTTACGCTCGATTCGAAATCGATATTCCATTCGAAATATTCAAATGTTTTTATGGTCGGTGATTGGGCTGCTTCTGCTGGAGAAGGTCTCAGCGAGCAAAACAGTCCTACCCAGAAACGCACAATAACCGATACTTCAAGCACAATTGGAAGAACTTTGCTCGAGAAAAGCCAAGGCGATTCCAAGGAGCTTTCTTGCCTTACAAGCGATGATACGTATCGTTTAGGACTTCTTATCCTTGAGACTGGTGGGATTAAGCGCAGGGAAATGCAAGCGTTAAGCGCGATTGATGATGAGTATACATACAATGTATACTTGGAGAGTCTGTTGAAGAAACTTGAAGGAACGAACCAAAAGGATTCGTTATTGAAGCTGCTACAAGGATTGTTGCAGAGAGATGGTGGTTCGAAGGGGAAGATAGATGAAGTGATGTTAAGCTCGTTTGGTAAATTTTAGAATGATTGGTGTATTAATCGAGCGAATAGATTACAGTACTGAAAGTTATACGATGAAGGTCTCATGGTGCTATTCAAAATCGAATTTGATTAGTTTGTATGATATGCAAATAAACCAGCAGTTTAACGGTTATCAAGGAACTCAGTTGAAGGCTGAAGGAGGTATTTTAAAGTCCTAACTACCAGATATTTAACCCGTTTTATAGGTTATATCACATTGGTTGATCAGATACCAAACACAAACTATTTAATTTCGTCGATCAGCCGAGACAACGAAGTATCTAATTTCGGTTTATTTGATTTCACTAAAGGCATGCAAAAACTAAGCATATTTGGTGAAATTCAAGGACGTAACTACTCCAATGCTGATTGTTTATCTAATATCATCATTTAAGAGTTAACGGATATTGCCTGCAATAGCAAAAGAGGCCTTTCCGCCTTGCTCTCGGTGAAGAACAGTGTATCTTATCATCTCATTGACTCGAATTCGTTGGAAGTCACAAAAAAAGCAAAATGGCAACCATGCCATAAAGGCACGTTTCTTACTCATGTTCCGCAGACTAATCGAGCCAATAGGATTGATTAACAGTTTGGACTTTGATCCCGAAGGTAGACGAATGGCAATGTTTGATGTCGGTGGGATTTGCTCAGTTACAGAGGTTGATGGCAGCTGTGCTGAACTGTTCAATCATAAACTTACGAACAAAAAATCAAGTAACTAAACGCATCTGCAAGGCTATCTATCAAGTACTATTAAGTATCATACAATAGATGCAGGTGGAATCCAATATACCCCATAATTGCTGTTAAATTCGATGATAAAAGCCTCAATCTGATCGATGTGGAGAAACATACGAATCTTTTTAAATTTGATTTAACTCTAGACGCTTTGGGTAACTCTTAATTTGACTACAAACCATTTTATTCGATTGCTATTGATGGTAGCTTCGACGTTATGGATTGACTGGCACCGTGATGGAAATCTTTTGGCATGCAGTGGGTATCAATCGGTGAAACTATATGACCGCAGAGAAGGAAATGTGATTAAAACATTTGAGAATCTTCATGGCGGTATTCAATTCTCTCTTTTTTTGGAAGTAATTAACTTCTAATTCAAATTGTTGTATAGACTGGATATATTCTGTGCGATGGAGCCCAACTGGTGGATTCTTGGCGACTGCTTCAGAAGATAAAACTGTCAAAATTTTGGATTCTAGCACAAATCGAGTGATTTTCTCTGCAGAAAGCGTTGATGGAAGTAATGTTTTGAATTAATCTTGGTATCCTAACATAATATTAAGATTGGCCATCTTCTATCTGCTTCTTGAGGTCAACTAAGTAGTTCTAAGGCAGCAAGGTTTTATGAAGTTTAGGTACCCAAACACTGAGAGAATATTGCTGATTTCTATTATATTTAGAACCATAATTCCATCCATCCTATGAGTCTTATTGTGCTTCATACGTTCTATATTGAATAGTTACTTTAGGAATAAGTAGAAAAGACTGAAATGAGAAGATATATACCTATGCCAGGCAGCTATCAGATAATTATGTAGTTAAAGTAAAACAAATGATTAACTTAAATCAAAAACGGAATAAAAACTGATAAAAATTTACAGACTTTCCATTTCAAAGGACACCTACCTATGTTCTCAGGCAATCAGAACAATCAGCACCGCCAAAATAATGTAACGCATACACAAAGCGCGTTATTTCAAGGAATCGGGAGTATCATTTTATCTCTTCCTTGGGCCATTGCTTCCTTCGCCGTATTCGCAACAGTAGCAGATGACGGAACCTGCACGGGCACACCTTACAGTTGGGGCGACTCCTCAAGGTGGGCGTATCTTACCGCCTTGATTATCGAAGTGATTCTCTTTCCCATTCGTCTGACAGTTGCAAAGAAGAGAGACAATGGTGAAGAGAGCAGTATTGCAGGGTTAATTAGCTGCATGACCTTTATCGAGAGTACTTTGCTTTTCGGATTTTATATCTACGCATGTATTGCGCTGGGTAATCGAGGGTCATGTGCCAATCAGAATCTTGTGAATCTTCTTTGGGCAACTGTACTGATTCCAGTAATTGTCATGGTCATTGCATGCTGTTGCTGCTGTTGCTGTATGTGCCTATTTGGCGCAGTATTAGGAGCAGCCGGCAGTGCCCAAAGTCAGCAGCAGGCCCAAGGGCAAACCTCAACTGAAGCAAACCAATTGAGACATGATCTTGAAGAAGGGAGAAATCTTTTGGAAGAGCAAATAAAAGAGACTGAGAATGCTCATAAGATAGATATGGCATAAATCATCAGATCACAATTGCAGGGTGGGGCTTTGGATTTTCAGGCTTCATATAATAACATTCACGATTTTTAGGGATCTGAAAATTCATATGAAACTATAATTTCTTCTCTGTTACACAGATATTAATCGTTGAATGGGTTAAAGTTATAATAACAACTTTCGCCTTTACATAGCTTCTCGATACGCCCCTGAAAATTAAAGTTGAAAAATTTCTTTCTAACTTCTGAAACAATTAGGACGTTAGGGATATTCGAACTGAGATGGTCCAAGTGATAGGGTTTTAACTCTACGTAAATCATTTTCTTAGTCAGGAAAGTTGATAGGAGTAATTTTTAACCACAAAATCGATTATCTTTGCAAATTTTCTTTACAGGACTATTCTTCATCATATTTCTTTCTCAAATCTAACAGGTAATTCTGCAAGTTCCATCTGTTGGATTCTCTACTGCTTATGAAGTCTTAACATCATAATTTTACTGACACATATGGCAAAATGCCTTGTACTCAAAGACGAAGGCATATAATGTTATTTCCTATAGTCTGCTTGTGTTGAAGACGAAATGATATTTCCTCGACTTAATAATGGAAGAATAGATATGAAATTCACAAAAGAAATAATTTCATGCGATTTTCAGAATTTTTTTCTGAGGCTTGATATCGGTTCGTAATTTCTATACTACTATCGCATAATTAATTCTGAAACACCAGAAACATCTCATATTCAAATAAAAAGATAGAATTACGGGCTGATTCTAACAAGACGCAACTATGCTTTCAATAGCTGGTTCCCAAAATCAAGGTCAAGGTGGTGAAAACCGCCCAAATCACACTCAAAGAGCACTCAACAATGGAGTCACAAATGTTATTCTCTCGGTTCCTTGGGTCATTGCTTACTTCGTTGTATTCGCAAAAATACCAGACGATGGAACCTGCACTGGCATTCCTTATAATTTTGGTCAATTCGCAAGGTGGGCATACCTTGCTGCCACCATTTCAGAAATAATCTTATTTCCCATGCGTTTAGTAGTCGCAAAGAAGAAAGACAAAAATGAAGAAAGCGATATTGCAACACTAACTCAAATTTTAGGTTCTACACTTAGCTGTTTTCTTGTTGCTGTTTGGATCTATGCTTGCATTGCTTTGAGTCGTCGAGAATCATGTGCCAATGACAGTCTCGTGAGCCTTCTCTGGGCGACTGTTCTGATCCCAGGTATTTTGATGGGATTTTGTTGCTGTTGCTGCTGCTGTCTCCTTGTGACTGCAGGAGCGGCGGTAGGAATTGCGAGAAATATAGAAAATAACCAGCAAATTCACACTCAAGAAGCAAACCCAGCAAATCAATTGCGACAGAATCTTGAAGAAGAGAGGAAGAAGCTCGAGATGCAAATGGCCGAAGTCCAAAATACTCATAAAATAGAAATGGCATAAAATCGCATATGAATTTGCAAGGATTTATTTATTTGACATCTCCAATTGCATAAGTACATTGAGTTTTCAGATTATTTGTCTGTTTCTTTTCTATTGTTCAATTCTGCATGTCTTTTTTTATTTCTTTGCAGTTAAAACCTCCTACACGCAATTGGATGAAAAGAAGTGCTAAAAAGAGAAAAAAAAATTCAGGAAAATTTCATGATCGATTTTTCTGTCACATGGTCAATAAATTAAATTATTTTATATTTCCAAAGGTAAGATCAGAAGACTGATCATGTTGAGGCAGCTGCTTGGTCAAGGGCAGACAGATCAACCACATGTGAGTCACCATAAACGAGCTGTGAAAAATGGTGTCATGAGCTTCATACTGTCACTTCCTTGGTTTATTGCCTACTTTGTTATTTTCAATGAGCTTGATGATCAATGCAAAGGCAACGTTTATCAATTTGCAAAGTTTGCGCGATGGGCTTACCTTGGCTCAAGTATCGCACATCTCGTTCTTTTTCCTTTGAAACTTAAAGAAGCAAAAGACAGAGACCTTGGCGAAAAAACATTGTTCGGCCGCCTCTATCTTACCCTCGCCTGGGCACATGCATTCTTTAAGTATGGGATTTGGATTTACGCTTGTGTGGCCCTTACAGATCGTGATAACTGTCAGTCAGATACTCTTACAAGTTTGCTTTGGGTAAATGTGTTGTTTCCAGCTATCCTACTGGGGCTGATTTTCTGTTGCTGCTGCTGTTTAGCGGTAATTACTGGGACTGTTGCTGGAACCGCAAGATACCTGGGCAGTCGGGAGCAACCTCGTGAAAATAATACAAATAGAGCGACGGAAATGAATCAATTGCAGAAAGAGCTCGAGGAAGAAAGGAGGAAACTGGAGATGAAAATTGCAGAAAATTTAAATATTGACAGGGACGATATGCCATAGACGCAACTCCATCTGTACAAAAGGTTTGAGGAATTATCACATACGTTATAATTTACATTATATCTGTGTATCGAACTTCAAGAATTCTCAAAATTTTTCATATGCGACAAACTCTTACCCATTTAAATAGCAGGAATTTAAAGCGTTATGTGAATTCCCATTTCAACATTTTGTAGTTTAAACGGTCGAGATCTGAACAAGAAAAGCACTCTGTTGACCTCTACTGCCGAAAGTTAAAGCCATTTTTATCATTTGGAAATTCATATTAAATAATCACTTATTTCAATCACAGAGATTACACTTTAAGTACACTAATTAGCTGTTAAGTGGTTGAATTTATTATGTGTTAATTATAACGAAGTACAGCATTTCTTATGGACTAATATGTGATAAAAATGATTAGTCTCTTCACTTAATACTCACGTATTTCCAAATAAATTCAAATTGTTGTTTTCAACTCTGAAAGCAAAGTCTGCTTTCAGTCATAAGCAGACATAGCGCTTTTTCTCGTTACTTTTTTTCTGAATTCATCAATCCTTTCAACGTTCTATCGGATCACGCTCTTCAGAGATCACTGAATAAAATAAAAGGCTAGGATTCTGAGCTTGCGATCCAATGGATGAAAGAACCTTCCCAGGAGTTGATCCTCTGCTGGCTTTTTTCCTACAGATTTTTTCTTTGTAACCCCTCATTATCCTTTGTGACAATCCATACGCAAAAGCATTCAGAAATCCTTGAAGGTTGAATAGCACGTTCACTGCTATATCCCACGCTTCCGATACGTCGTCATTCGCAAGGCTTTCATACAGAGCCTTTATTGCCCCAGGCAAATAGCAGATCACAAGTATTAATGGATACAAGAATAATTCCAAATAACTTCTTTTCTTGTTGAATTTTTTCAGTTTGCGGATGATTGCCAAATAACAGAGCGAGCAAATCAGCAATGCAATAATGAGAGGTATCAGCACGATCACAAGCATTGCCCAGTCGATGATTTCTCCGGTCTCTGCTGTTTTCCTATGCAAGCAAAGCTGGACTTCATTATCTACTACGGCATATCCCAAGACAACTGAGAGAGTCGCTCCTGCTAAACCCGTCACACAAGAAGACATTACATATAATTTTAAAAACGAATCAATCGCTTTGACTTGATCATAGGTCACGCTGACATATAGCGCATGTGCAAAGCAGATTGTGCAACATAAAGAGCCAGCGTATCCAAAGAAAGAGAAAAAAGTTGTTGTTTGGCACATCCAATTTTCGATTTGGTGAAAGCTCTGAATGACCGATATTCCGTTATAAATGAGGTCCGTAATGCAAAGCAGCACAACCATCTTGCCTAGAGTGTAGTCAGAGGCTTTAAGCAGTACTGTTGTAAACAAATTGAAAAGACATCCTAAGATCGAAAGAGAATCAGCAATTCGGTTTGCTAAAATGATCTTAAAAGCAAGATCAGATGGAATGTTGCTAAGGTGGTCGGGTGATCCAAGTAACGCTTTCATAAGCAGAGGAAAGAGTGGAGTTTTGCTTCAGTTTTAACAAATACCTGGATTAAACTGCTCTTTAATTTTTTTTTCATTCAGAAAAAACTCATGATGAAGGTTTTTTTTTGCTCGCGCTAATAAGTATCATGCAACCTTTTCGATGAATATGGAGACCAATTCGCTATTGCCTTTATATTTTCTTCTCATCTCACAAGACCACATCTCTATTGCATCCAAAATAATAGAATCTTGACTCTTTTATGCTCGTAATGAAAAAAAATGTATCTCTGATAAACCCTGTATTAAATTTGAAAATTTTCCTATCCTCATTAATTTTTGCAAATCGACCTTCATAATATCCCGTATGTTTGCTCTGAAGCACTTTATCGAGACACGTGTCGACCAAGACCGACTCTACTTGGCAATGGTAGCTATCACCGTCATAACCGTTATCAAATTTTTCCTTGTGGGTTCATATCCCAACATAAACGAAGTTTATTCTGCTGGAGCGACAATGGAATACATATCAACCAACTTACAAACTTCTCCCATCACAGATATAAAAGTCATCGCAGCAGGCGAGTCCTGTCCAAAAGGATATATGCTTTCAACGATAGGAGAGTTTTATGGATCAGAAGTCTCTTGTTGGGACAGAATCTCCAAGAAATATACAGACACTTCCTCTTCTTGTTTCTGGATTGAGTATTTCCTCTTGAGAAAGACCATTCCTGCAGTCCATGGCAGCTATTTTCACAATTGGTTCGGTTCAAATTTTTGTATCCTAAGGAACTCTGATTTCTATTATACACTAGCCGAATGTCAGCCAGGTTTCGAGAAATGTGGAGCGACTCTCTGTGTCCCTGAAAGCGAAAATTGTCCGATTTCAGACGTTAAGCTTATAAAGGCAGATAACGGAACGTTCTATATGACAGTTAAAAATGATCATCGTTCTAATAACCATGTCTACAAACTCGACTATTCTCTCAACGGTTTGCCTTGTGTCAGCCAGTATCAATGGCCCGCATCTAACTTATCTAATAAAGCACTACCACTTATTCAATCACCTCAAGGTTGTAATCCTGTGGATACAGATGCATTGACTTTAGCAAATGCGACTGGAGAAGCTTTCTTCTCTCAGTATAGCGAGTTTTTAGGAGGAATGGCCGATGTACCATTAGTCAGGGAATTTCTGTTTCAACAGAACGTGGTTCTCGTTGCCCGGAAGCATTTATTCATTATTTGGAATAATAGTCACTACGATGAGTGTCTCGAGCTCGTGATATTAGACGACAGCGATAGTGATGAAAGCTTTTCAGAACTCATTAGAAAGGAGCAAGATTCAGAAACGTATTTCAATTATATCACTTATGGGATGATACTACTTCAATGTTTGGTATTAGTGTACTGCACGCGCATTGGCGGGGTGAGGGAATTCATTGGACCACTCGCGATATTCATAGGCATTACCTTGGTAGAGTTGATCGCTATTGGAGTGCATTCCTGGGTGATTTCGGATATTATTCCTGAGCTGAAAGAATCATCAGTTTCGTTTGTGAAAGCAGGATATATCAGTTGCTTCCAGAACACGGATCTGAATAATTATTTAAACGGTGATTTTGCGAATGTATGGGCGACGTATGCAGCGAGAGTTCCAGCCATGAAAGGGTTCTTTTGGATAATGCTTATTGTTTTGATTGCTTTCAGCGGGGTTTCGGCGGTTTGGGTGTTGCAGAATAAAGACAGAGAGAGCTTTTATCAATTCGATGAATTGATCAGAGATTCAGGGATTTGGAACCGAGATCATTTGAGGGAAATGCAGGAGGTGAGAGCGAGACAAACAAATCCGAAGAATGAAGATTGGTGAGTTTTTGTTTCGCCTTTGAGTTTACCTTTGTAAAAAAATAAATGGTGAAGCCCCGAGGCCTCGCCAACAATTTGTATCCCTACGTTGACAGTTAGTTCTAATAGTTTTTGATTAGATAAATATTTGAAGTCTATGTCTATGTTATTGAGTTTGCTTGAAAGAACACCTTGTGTGGTTAAGGAAATGAGCAGTAATAATTTAATGAATCTATAACTTTGGGCCTTGAACTCTACCATTAAGAGAATTTGATATGCTAGAGTAGCTTTAAGAGATTTATGAAGGAGGTAGGTGAGCAAAGAGAAAGAATTACCTAAATGCTCTCATTAAAGCGCTGAGTTGAATTGAGTTGAGTTGTTGTTATTATTAAAGGCCAAGAAGCTGATGATCAATGTCACAAGAAAATTATAAGCAGCTTATTAGACTGCAATTCCTGTAAAATTATCTCTTATCTTCTCTAGCCATTTTTCGAAGGGGGAGGGGAAGGGAAGTTTGGTTGGAAGATCTAAAAAAATCAAATCTCCAGCCGTAATGTTTTAATTTGTAATTGATTCCTAATTAAATTTCTTTACTGTTTTCGTGTCTCAAATTATTGCGTTTTTCGTTTGCTTACCGGGATCGTTGTCAAACAATTCTTTTTCTCTATATTTCTTCTGAGGTAGCTAGGTCGTAATTATTTCCTGTCGAGAGGATGTCTTCTCAAATTGGACATTAAATCCAATTGAGCAAGACGCTGTGGTCGTAGTACAGTCTGCAATCAAGCAGAGAGAGAGCCAACGTCTCTCTCCGCTCGCCCTAGTTGATATTTAACTCACGATAGCTGTCTCTATCGTTATTGCTTTGACATTGCATATGTACACTTTAAATAAACTCATTCATCATTGACCAAAGGCCTCGATGGATGAAAAGCGATTAGTAGTAGGAGTACTGTAATACTATAAAAAAAGAAGAAAGTATTGAAATGATTATACAAAGCAGCTAAGGAAGGAAAAACAGGCTTTTGAACCTTCGAGATGGAGGCCCTTGCTCTTGGTAGCAGCAGTTCCAGTGAGCCTCACATCCACGGACGAAAGCATAAAATCGTAGCCTGTTTCTTTTCCAACCTTCTTGAGTGACAGGTCAATTTCTCCTGCTTTGGCTTTGACTACCCAATCAAATTCGCCATCTTCTACAAATTTGTTCTTGTAGAATAAGTTCTTGAATGCGTCTCTGAGCATTTGGTAGTCAGGCTTTTCATCGTATTTGAGACCTCTGACGTAGTTCATGTAGTCAGCAAATTCTTTAGGAAGGTCTTGGCAGAGGGTTTCAACAGACGTTTGGACTTTGGAATCTCTGATCTTGTTGTATCTTTCGTTTTTATCCTTGACTTGGACGAGACCTTGCCATGGGAGTGCACCTTTAAGAAGGTAGACCAAAACGTACCCAAGTGATTCGAGGTCGTCTCTTCTGCTTTGCTCGAGGCCTTGGTGAGTATTAATGGACGCGTATCTAGCAGTTCCAGTGAGTTTCTTGCCTTCAGCATACTCGTTGTGTTGTCCATCCTTCATGAATCTCTTGGCGAGGCCGAAATCGATCATGTGAATGATTTCTTGTTGTTTTCCGGTTCCGATGAGGAAGTTTTCAGGCTTGATGTCTCTGTGGAGGAAGCCTTTGCCGTGGAGGAACTCAACTCTTTGGAGCATTTGGTCAGCGATCATAAGGACCGACTTCAGGGAGAGTTTGCCACCGCAGAGCTGGAGGAGATCTTCAAGGGAAGGACCCATAAGATCCATCACCATGAGTGTGTAGTGGGAATGAGTCATGCATTGGTGAATCTTTGGGAATCCTTCAGCAGGCTCTAAGCCATTGCCATGGAGGTATTGGTAGAGCTTTGCCTCATAGATAAGCTGAGGAGCTTTGGTATTCACGTCTTCAACCTTAATTGCAACATTCTGCTGAGTCTTCATGTTAACAGCAGAGTAGATCTGTCCAAAGGAGCCGAAGCCGATCTTTGGACCGAGCTTGTAATTACCACCGATAATAGCTTCGTACATTTGGATTTGGCTAAGGGAAATGAGAGAGCGAGCGCTGAGCGCTGTTTTGAATTTTACTTTTTAGATTTCAATTACCGGTTTTATATAAGTAGGGCTTTTATAATAGAACCCTTACTGACTGGAAAAATTTTCTATTTTGCATTAAGCCAGTTTGTTACGCACTTAGAAAATTTTCAATTGTCATCGTTACCGATAACGGTGACGTCACCTCCAGTTGTGACTATTATTAAATTTATTACAGAACTACCCTCTTACCGTTAAATTCCTTTTATGGAACCATGAGGCCTACTACTAACAACCTTCCTACCAAAGCATCTAGCACGCCACTAAGCTTCCTACATTTCCTTAGCTTTCTACAATTTTTCTTTACCTGACTATGAAAACTTACCAATTGAGAAATCTAGATCAGATCTCGAAAATCTCTCCAAAGCAAGCCAATACCTTCGAAATCAAGGCTGATTGGCATCTTCATCTTGGTTTTCAGCGCGTGGCGAGCTATTTTTCAGGTTATTTGAAGGTTTTTGGGGTCGTTGGATGTGTCCGTATGATGTCGTATTTAATTCGTTGGCAGGATATGAACGGTGGAGGGCTTACGAAAAGGGGTTTGCTACAGAGCAGAAAAAGTGCTATGCAGCAGAGTGTATATATATACAAACCAAGAGTTTGCGAGAAACTCCGCGCACTGGTGTGCTTTCCTCATATAAAATTTGTTGTAAGAAGCCGGAATGTTAGTTCGCAGCCTCTTCTTAATTATTTGGAGGTTTGTTGTATGCAATCACAATGAAATATGAAGATTAAATTAAAAGAGTATTAGAGATATCGGCATCCAAAAGGACGCACCTATCTTATATTTTTAGTAGAGGCTATACTATCTGTCTAAGAGATAACAGTCTCTATCTCTCTTAATCAAATAAAAATCTTCGTTCATTTGTCCTTAACTGGCCTAGGCTAAGCTAGTCAGTCAAAGTGCCTTGTGTTTCATCATGTCTTGGGTTTCATTGGTGTTTGGGCTCCTCTTTCAAGCGCCATTTACTTCTCATCGAGAGAAGAAACAGGCGCTACCAATTTGCCTCTGAGGACTCTCGCCAAGGTGCTAGGTGACTTTACAACGCACTATCGAGGCATACTTGGATCGTTTTCCAAGTTTTCTGAGGAGGACAGGCGAGCTCCAAATTTCCAAAGTTTTCTTTTGGAAAATCAATTATAAATTATTAAGTTAAATAAAATGCTTTTTTTATAAGAATTTGAATTCGAACGTTAATCATTCGCCAGTCAACTTTTCGAACTCAGACGATATTAAATTCCGGGTGACTGTTAATACTGGCAAACGAACAGTGCCGTCATATGATTTTCCAATAAGACGTTTTTGCATGGCTTGAATTCGAAATTGGTCTCTTTGACTTTAGCTTCACAAAATGAGGCTAGTTCAAGGTGCCATTCATAAGTAGTCCATTGATTGATGGCTAGGAGAGGATTTGCCAAAATTAGAGAAATTAGCAGCTCAGAAAGAGCAATAACTCACTGATTATAACATATTTGAAGGAGATCGAATTGGAGGGTTTCTACAGTGTTTCATATATGAATATTTAGCAAGCAATTGTGAGCAAAGAATTTTGATTCAAGGACTGATAAAAAAAAAATAATGAATACGCATGCGAGGAGTCTTTTTATCTTGTTGATAGGTTACAAAAAGTTACTGATGCCGAATTTAACACCAGATTTCAATTTTCTACCTTCATCATAATAAAAGATTGAAAAGCTCGAAGTGAATTTCAGTGATGATAATACATTATTTTAGAATCATTTATCAAATCTGTTATGGATTTTACCTTCTATATACTTGTGCGTGGTGAATTTTCCATATATTTAGGAAGAAATTGAAAAAATATTACTAATCTGCTCCAACGATCATTAGAATAATAATGCTCAGGAACATGAAGACAACGATAACTACCTCAGGTGCCTGGGTGAATTTTTGAGTTAAGTTGGAAAAAGTTCGGTCTTATTAGGCCCAATAATTCGCGGACACATGTTTTCTTCCAAACATAACCTCATAATTTTGGCTATGGAGGCTTTGAAAATTTGATCTTAATAGTGTAATTTTCCACTTCCTCTCAAGATTATTATTGTACAAAGAAAGGCCAAGCACCCGACAGAATGAGATCTATTACAAACACTATTGAGAAAAGCTGTTTCTGCCTGATAGTAACGTGCTCGGTTTTTGAGTTCTATTTAGAATAGTTGAGCAAATGAAGCATCTTTTTCTCCGTTTACCAGATGATTCTGGTTTATTGATTCTGATGTAATTTTCATCATTCTCAACATTTCATCCACTCTTCAATGTTGAGGGCAGCGATAATTTTTCTTCATTTTGAATCATTGGCTAGCCTACAGAAAGAAATAACACGCCAAAAAAAAACTCTCACATAACAGAGGAAAAAAAACGGAAAGAGGAAAAATTAAAGACTGTAGTTCTAAGATTTACGTTTTTTTTCAAAGTCTGCTAATTATATTTATTGCGAAGAATTCTTTCACAATGGAGATGGATGAGTTTGATATTGCTCGGTTTGTCGAGGATGAGAGCTTACTTTATGAACTTATAAATGGACTTCTTGAGCAAATTCGTATTCCTTTTATTGAACAGCGGTTGGCAAGCGGATTTAAAGAAAATTTAGAAGGTAAAACTATCAATTCCTTCAAAGAACTCTAAAAAATTCCTCTTCAGATGAAAGAGACGACCTCATCAAGACAGTTCAAAAACGAGAGGAGCAGATTTCAATGCTGTTGCAATTTTTTTGTAAGCATTCTCAATTAACCAATGTAAATTCATTCGACAGACTCGTTGACTGAGGTTGGAATCACAAAAATCCAAGAATTGAATCAAGAGTCCAGTTCAATAAATGAAGAAATGCAAAGTTCGAAAGTTGAATTACAAGCTCTTGAGAATCATATCAGAAAACTGCAAGTGAATACATCTGAAACAGCACAATTGTAAAGACCGATATGCTTATAGGAGCAAGAGCGCATACTTGAACTTGGAAACGAAAGAGTAGAAGAAGAAATTGAAAAGCTTGAAAAAATATATGCAAAATCAAGGGCAGATGCTCAGAAACGAAGAGCCGAGATTGAGGAACTTCTTCGCGATGATAAAACGGTCCTTGATAAGGTAGTTGCAGCTATTTTGGATTGGAATTTGACTCTGGATGTAAAATAGACCAACGAGAAAACGCAAAGTGTGAACATAATTAAAAATTCCACTGCTCAAGAACAAGAAATTAAAAAATTGCAAAAAAAGAATATGGAGCTTGAGAGTAGCTATTGTCTCTCATATGCATGATTTCCCATGTTCTAATGTATTATAGAGGAAGGTTGGCTTTTAGCGGAGAAGATAAACAAGCATAGGTTAAAAAAAGAGCAAGAGGATTATTACAAAGAGCTTTGCGAGTTTACAGAGAACGGTAACACTTTAATATTAATTTAGTACGCTTCAATGTCTACATTAGAGCTCAACCAGATGAGAAAAGTGTTTGACCAAGATATTCCTGGTTATGATGAAAAGATCAAAAAATTGCGAGAGGAGTGTGTTGCAATGCAGCTAGAAATCATTGAATTGGCTCCAGTTGATACCACTCGAAATACAGTAGCCCACCCTTATTCAAATTCAAAGAAATCGCTAGCAGATACGACTCGAAAAGAGCGGAATACCTTTTATGAACGTAAATTGCATTATTGATAATATCACTATTATCATTAAATTAATTAACAGTAAAGAGAAGAGAAAATTATGCGATAGAGGAGACTGAAGAGCCCTTTGCAACGTTGCCTGATGAAACTCCAAAAAATGGAGAAAAGATTTCATTGAATGAGAAAGTTAGTGAATCTCAGCCGCAAAAACCCTCGGTATTAGCTAACGCAAAGTTTTTGGATTCCGAAAGTGAGGATGAAGGCGATGACAGTGATCATGAAAGGACTGAATCGAATCGAAAGGAACTATTTTCTATTGAGATAATGAAAAAAAATGAAGAGTAACAAACGATAGAATTTTATCGGAAATGTAACACTGAAACTTCAGTCATCAGAATGAATTGAAAGGGATTGGTGATGAGGGTATGAAGCAAGAGAGAGAGCCACAAGATATGCTTTCGGTTGGTAAACAAAAAGTGAAAGAAACCGAAAGGGGATCGTGGAAAGCGAATAATGTTGCTCATGGTGAGGATTTGCTGCCAGATACAAGCAATTCAGTGACCGAATTGCACTCAAAATCAACTTACTCAATCCAAGAGACTTCCATAAAAGAGCATACTGCTGGGATCAAAAAATCAATCATCGAAAAAATTTCAGTTGGTAAGCAAATATATGTGTATGAGCAGAGGAAGTAATTCTTGTACTCAGCTACCCAAACGGAAATGAGGAGTGGAGAATCCGAAGACAAAAAAGAGGAAATTTTGGCAAAAACTCCAATAAACTCAACTTCTCGAATGCAGACAAGCAAGAATATCAACGAGAGTGCTCGAAGAGATCCAGCCAAAGAGTTCTTTGCCATGGTAAAACTTATCTACAAATCAATAAAAACTAAACCATCTGTGTAGACTTGTCAATGTGCGAAATTGAACTCTCCATTTTTCGACAAGATCAGCTGCGTAAAAAATTCTCATTTGGTTAGTTAACAGTATGTAACCTATAGTTTCCTACGGACCATTATTATGAAAGACTGGTTCAGCAGAAAGTCCCATTCAATAAGGTACTTAAGTCTATAGTTTTCCTTTCATTCCTTTCTCAATTCCTTAGTGGTACAAATGGATCCAGCGCACGCTTGAAGCAAAAGTCATTCATAAAAAACCAAGCCAGGCCCCGACTAAGTTAACGAAATAAACGAACTAAAATATACACTTCTCTTGTATTTATTGTTTCTCAACTCAGGACACTGAGATTTTCTGGTAAATTTTTCAGATTGGAATTAGTACTTTAGGTATTATATTTTTTGAACCTTTATAATGTTTTAAAAAATTTCATTTTTCACAAAATAAAACCGTAGGTTCATAATATGTATAAGCTAATGTGTATAAGCATTTGAAATTCTAGATAGATTGAGATGAACCTGCATTTATATGCAGAGACATTTCAACGAGACTGAAGTAATTAATTCGTACACTCATATTAGAACTTTATAGCAGTCGGATACCTTTTACACATGAGTAATAGTTTAGTTCGCATATCTTAATTCTATTAATTTTTATCAATCGAACCAAAACAGTTGTATCTGGTACTTTCGATATGGGTCTCAAAGAATTCTTCGAAAAAAATAAAACTGGCATATTGGCTGCTACCGGGATCTTAGCCGCGGGTGCACTGTAACCTCAATTTGTTGACACTACTTTTAATTACTACCTTACTTTACAGTGCTTATACACTATTCGAAAGGCGAAAAGGAACGAGCGGAGAGACCAAAGGAATTGGCTCAGATCCACATCATACTGCTGAGTAGCTCTCTTACCCTGACTCTCTCAAATTATTTCATACTATCGCATTAGTGGGTCCGATCTCCTCGGCGGTATCAAAGTGAAACTTATCGAGAATACCAATGTCTTGGAAAAAGACACGCTTGTTGCTGTGCATCAACTTATTGCTCAGAGAGTCTCCGCAAAGTACATCCCTCTCTCTATTGGAGCTAGGAAAGGTAATATTTTGTTCGCATTCGGCCCGCCAACAACTTTCATCCTGTTCTCTAAACTTTATTACAGAGCGACGCAAGCATATAAATGATATCCAAGCTTATATCAGAGAATGCAACAAACTGCAAGAAGAGTTAAGCCAAATTGTGCTTCAGGCAAAGATAAGGACTCTTAAAGAATTGAAAATTAACCCTGAAACATTCGAATATTCCCTCGATTACCATGTCAAAAAGGAAGGAAATAACGATTTCCTTGACAAAGTCGCTCAACTTGACAGGTATATTACAAAGATATATAGACTTTTCGCCTTATTTGCTGTCATTCAGTGCCCATAACCCTTCAAAAGTCCAGCTTACCAAGGAGAAGGTCATAGAATTTTATGAATATCATCTGGCAATAATGGAAGACGTCACTTCTGATTTAGCGCAAAATATTGGAAAGGATGTAACTTTGCATTTTATGGACGTTATCTAATGATACATTGGCAATAAGAACTCACCACAAGATCTGGAATACTTGATTGAGTACAGAGTGCATGATCTCATTGCTCAGAACATCAACATTGAGGAAGAAGATGTATTTAATAGTCTGAATATCCGTAATGCTGCTGATTTTGTTTGAATGAGCTGACGTTTTGCTATTTAGACTTCCAAGAAGATCCTGATGTCAAGAAATTAAATGAAAAACGAATAAAGCAGAAAAGTTCCTTGTTGTATAGATACGGCTAATTTGCTTGGAAATCTGGAGCTAATGACGTTGTTGGGCTGAAATACTCCTATTATATGAAATTCCTAATCCAGACGATAGAGTTAACAAAGATTGATTAAATCCTTAAGTGAATAAATTAGTGTAAAAGTTACTGGAAGCCGTTTTAGGAGGAGAAAGACAGAGAAACAAAAAAACTACTCAAATTAAACTTCAGAAATTGCCGATTATCTGATTATTATTCAAATAAGGCAGCTTAGTACCTTAAATCAATTTCCAAAGCATGTTGCTATTTATTCCTCTAATTGTACGTCAATTGAGAGGGAAAAGGGTGTGTGATTCGCGAGAGAATATTAACTAACTAACAAAATCTTTAAACATTTGCTTCTCTTAGCTCAGAATATTCATGGCTCGTACTTATGTAGACACAGATGATATAGGCAATATTGAATAGACATGTGCGAAAATCTCGGAAATATTTCTCAATCAATTTAATAATCAGAGCAACACCATTGCCATTTCTTGAATTTTAAACTCTCCATAGCTTTTCCATCTATCATCATATTTTCATTATCCTTCGTGAAGAGTTGGTGTTACCTTTTTCGGTGTCTGGCTTTTTTCTCTGCTCCTTCCTCTAGGTAGGGTTAAAATTTCGCTCTTTGATTCGTTAGCCTTTAATGAGTCACTATTTTCGCTGGGTTTACTATCAAAATATGATTATTATTAAGTACAATATGAAAAGTTATTAAAGGTTAGAATTTTTACTTCTCGTTGGTGCGAGAGGAGATCAGCTCTTCACTATGATGAACCTTCTTGTATGGCTCTGCTCCTTTGTAGTAGTAGTAATAGTTTTCTTCATCGCCTTTACTGTGAGGGTTCGAAACATCACTATTAACCATAACGAGTCAATCAGCAACAGGGAAATTGTTACAACTGAAGATGCCATCGGCCTTTATCAAACAAATCATCCGGTATCGGAAGCAACCTGAAAACCAGCGATCTTAAACTTGATATCTCTTTAGTGGTTCCGAAGGCTTCGGCCAAGTCATGTAGATAAGCCCAAGAGAGTTCATCTTTCGATATTGCAGCACATAAACGTACGTTTTCCTCTTTGGGAGTAAAATCAAGTCTTCGAAGCTCAAACCTTTTGAAGCTGCTTGATAGATCTAATAGTTCTACCTTCTGTCTGAACTCTTCGCAGTTGCTCACTTGATATCTTCCTGCAAAGAATTCGTCGATCGTAGAAATGATTTTTGATAGGATCATAAGTGACTCTCCAGGAAAGAGAAATTCAGTCAGCAGCTCTTCGGTCTTATTGATCACAATGGCCATTTTAGAGAAATATTCGCTTTTGATCATTTCTAACTTTTCTGCTCCTTCTAGGTTTTGATCTGATCTCGTTGTCGAATCCAAACTATCCCAGTCATTAGAGCAATAGCCACCGCTTTGACCATAAGGGAAGAAATTGCTGGTTCTTCCAGGAAAGCGTTGGAGTTTTGGGATCGAGTCTCGTTTGACTAAATCACTTAATTTTGATTCAAGCTTCCAGATTCGTTCGCGGAATTCAGCGTTTTCTTTTTTCAAGGATTCTATTTGGGCTTTTAATTCTCCAACACCTTCAGGTGGCTGTGCCCGAATACCGCAGCCTAACCCTTTCTTTCTATTCAACTCGTTTGACAAGTTTTGTTTTTGTTCTTCTGAAAGCTCGAGTAAACTCGCTTGAATGCTCTTTAACTGCTTTTCTAGGTCCTTGACTCGACAAAGCAAATCTCGATCTCCTTTCCATCTTTCAATCTGAACGCGACGAAGTGCTTTAGAGAGTTCTTCAATTAAAAGCTTTTTCTCATCTCGGACTTCTTCTGTCTTTTCGGGATTAGAGATAGCAAGTTTTGGGGTTCTTATAACGATTCTTGGCCTCTTCTTCTTTGATTCTGCTGTGTGAGTTGCTTTATCCAGAGACTTCGTAGGTTTCTCTTTTGAAGCTGAACATTTCCAAGGGGTGTCGCATCTGGATCGCACTAGCTCTCCTGTTTGTTGAGAATTGGGGTTAGAATGACTTGGTTGCATCACGGTTAGGGCGAAATTTACATTTCCGTTGAATATTACATTTATAGCCAACCGCTAATAAGCTCAAATAATTCGTATCCATCTCTTTTAAATTTAAACGGCTAATTTTTAAATTCAAATCTTAACTGAAAAACTTTATAGATATAGGCACGTTAGCATTATCTAAGAAAGTGAATTTTTTTGAGGCATTCAGCGCCTGAAATTCCTTACAAGAGATGAGGAAGAAAATGATGAGACTCACAATATTAATTCTAATTATCAAAGAGAAGTCGATAGCATGTTTCTCATGCTTGAAATTGTTGTAAACAAGTATTATACTTTGTTTCCAACAATGTAATGCATATACGGATCAATAATTGTCTTTCCTGTGACTTTTTGAAAATATCTCTGAACAATCTTTAGAGAAAACGTCTCATATGAAGCAGCATGAAACAAACTGCATTTCTTTGAATTAAAAGCCTGCATGCATAGGCTCACCGAGCACACAACTGCAAATGCATTTTGCTTCTCTAATTTAACAGCAGTTACCAAGCAAATCATCAAATTTTATTCGTCCATTTATTATTTCCCTCTCAAAAATCTTTGTTAAGCAAATTATTTCCTTCTTAGCAAAAATAAAATTAAACCCGAATAATGTACCAGGGAAATGTCAGATGTGAGATCATCCCTCACCGGAAAGCCCAGTTTCTTGTCCTCACAGACAACGGCTCTCTCTCACAAATTGTCTCTCCTCACCGTTTTCAGAAAGTGGGTTATGTCCACAATTTTCCACAAAGAATCTCTTCATTTCTCAAAACAGCCCATCAAGATTTTCGGTACAAATACTCCAACGCTAGAATAAATCAGGCGCAGCAAGCCCTTCTTCAAGACGCAAAAGAACTTTCAGATTTTATCGCTGATGAGCACAACATCAATCAGAAATGCATAAAGTTTACGCCATTACAAGAAAAACTTCTCAAAAGAGATTTAAACGAGTTAGCAACACGACTTCCTAAGCTTGAGCAACTTCTCAAAGATCTCGAAAAATTAAATGCTTCTCAGGCTGATTTAACTTCGATTTTTAAAGTTTTTCAAGCGATTTTTTCTGACAAGCACTTGCTCTATCAAGGATCGCTAACTTATTTTATCAACGAGCTTGCTATTTCTCTCCATCTGCCTTTGCCCAAGAGAAAACGCTTAGTCTATTACCAAAGAGTCACAAATCAAATTGAAAACTTAGAATTTTTCTCTTCTTTCGAATTGTTGGTGCAAAGACTGAAAATTCGACTCCATGCGGCTGGCTATCCAGAAGGGAGTTTTAAACCTGAGGACTATCGACTTGTTAAGCCTCTAATTTTTTGTGCAGCCAAACTAGTCACAACTTATGACTTCGCACCAAAACCCCATTGGTCAATAATTGAATATCTTCAAAAGCAAGGATTCGATGAAATTGTAGACGAAGATGAGCGAGGCTGCTTCGAGCCGAATTATATATTTCATTCGGTTCCCTTTGAGCCAAGGATTTGGACGATCGTGTTTCTTGGGAAAAAGCAGACGATTTTTGAAGGCGGTATTCTCTTCGCAACAATAACCATCGAACTGCACTACAAGAGTCCAAAAGTTAGACTTCTGAATCGGATTTTTCATCCAAATGTAAGCGAGTTTGGGATTATGCCTCCTGATCAGTGGTCTGATTCAGCGTTACCATTGAGTGTCATCGTGGAAAGCACGCTGGATCGTATCCATCATCCAAGTAATGACGTAGTCGGCAATTTGAGGGCTAGCAAAGTATATGATGAAAATCCATCTCGCTATGAAAAAATAAACAAAGAATTTCTTTTGCAATACTACTAAACTGAGCTGAGTTGCCTTCAATGTATGCTAACCTGCCTTTATTTGTACAAATATCACATGATAAAAGAATTTTTTTCAAGTCGGATAAATTTTTTTCAATTTGTATGAGGCTTCTTGGTAACTGACTGGTTTGTATAACTAAAAAAGAGAAGGAAGAAACTAAAGTTTGTAAGGACTCGATGGGAAACTTTTAAAATATATTGATAGATTGAAACTATTTACAAGAGACCTATTGAATGGGGATGGTACTTTGGTGATTAAATATATGAATAAATCAAGGAACAAATCACAGAAAAATATATCTGGAGCAATTAGGAACAGCAAAAAGATCATAAAATATTACATAGAAAATTTTTCGAGAGGAAAATATCCCTTCGAAGAAGAGTAAATTTGGAGTAGAAACTTTTGGAGCAAAGAATAAAACCTCTTAATAAATTCAAATTTAAAGGTCTAATTCAACCAGTAGAAATAAGAATATTTAGAATGATGTTTGATTTTTAAATAGATTATTAGTGTTGCTGATCTTCAGTAGTGGAAGACGTTTCCTCGGGAAGATAAAAGCATGGCTATGACGTGTTGTGTTGCGTGAATGAGATGAAAAATCGCACGAAGGATAAGAAGCCATGAAGACGGAAACATCATCTCCAAGCGATAACTCTAGCAGGTGATCGTCTAATGTTCCTCGGAACTGCTTAAAATCTTGAAAATTGCCTCTTCATTTAAAAATGCTGTTCTTTCCACTGATTTTAATGATTTTTTCTCAGAACAGCAAATCAGTAACAGCCTATTGCCATAAACTCTGTGCTGGATAGAAGTTTCAAACATTGAACCCATAGACGATTACTCCAGCCAATGAGTTTACGTTCCTGAAAATCCTCATATAGTCGTTTTCTATAGAATGATTGATGATGTAAACTGCAGAATTTGTTTTGGCATTTTTGGATTAGGTTGTTAAAGAGGAGAAAGCGGAAAATATCGACTAAAGACTAAGAAGCTCTTGATCTAAGAGCAATGATTCAAGCCTCAAAAATGAGAAGATCACGTGCCATTGATCTGCTGATGCACGACAGAGAACAGCCTTTCAAATTTGCTGAAGACATTCCAACAATTGTCCGCGATAAAGCAAATTCCCAATTTGCTTGCTGCTATTATATATATTCGGTCCAAATAAAGTAGATGAGCAGTAAGAATTTCTAAAACTCTCTCCTGTATGAGCTTCTTTTTAATTTTACTTGGCACTTACCAAGCAAACAAGAAGGCGCTTTGTGATCTTCGCAACCTCTAAAACATTAAGACTTCAGAGTTTGGTATGAAAAATAAAGAAAATTTAATAAGTAATATTATATGGAATTCGATATTCCCAAAGCTTCTAGTTGCTTCCAAAATTAATTCTGTAAATACTCTTTTTCAAAAGCAAGATTTATCCACTATTAGCTCAAGAAGGCAACCATTCCATTTCACTAAAGGTTTGTAGCCTCGGATTTTCAACTTCCCTCCTTTACCCTTTATAAAAGAATACGATATTCCTGCAATGCGGGGCAAAATAAAACACATTTTGTGTTGAGAGAGAATTTAAAATTATTTCTATTCTCCGTTTAGAAAAAATTCAGTAAGACTCCCCGATTCCAAAAAATTCTCTTCTTAAAATATCCAAATTGAAAGGTTGGGCTGTTTTTCAAATAAATTCCGAAACCAATCATTTCATTTTCTTTATCATCTGTTCTAATGCTACTCAATTCAGTATTAGAAGTCCATCGAAATTGACAAGGTTCTTTATATTTCTAAGATTAGGAGCATTATTCAAAAAAATAATATTGGCTTTTGAAAAGAAAAATGGATTTGTGGAAAATGATGGCTCAAGCTCAAGCGAACAAACTGCAATATATGCAGTTTTTCGCTAATCGAATCCGAAATAGCAATGACCTACAGGCTGCTGCGAGACCCAATTTTGGAGGGTACCAAGACCCCATGTCCGTTCCTCGAATTAACATTAGTCCAATTGCTCAGACTGCTTCGAATATTTCTAAACAGGCAACCCCTATTCATAATGTAGCCTTATTAAATCTACTCGTCGAAAACAATCTCCTCAAAAGCCAGCTTCAGTCGCTCGCTCCAGTAAAGCGAGAGCTCTCGAAGAGCGAGGAGAGTGTTCAAGAGCGAAACGCAGATGCGAAAGAGGAGAATTCAACACCCTCTCAAACTGCGGCTGCTACTCCAGTGGGAAATACACAGCAGAAAGGAAGCAAGAAGAAACGGTATCGAAGGCTTGCAAAGCAAATTGAAAGGATAAATTGTTGTCCTGAGGCATCTTGTGGCAAAGCTTATGGATCTGAAGGATCTCTACACCAGCATATTCGGCTTAAACACCCTGAGTTTGATATTTTGACTTGGATTCGGGATAAGATTAAATACGGCGATGCCATGCGAGCAAAAGAAAAAGAAGCGGAATCCAACTTAGAGACCTGCAAGTCGGATAGCGCCACGAATAACTCTGCGAAAAATTAAATAATTCTCAAGTTACAAATTGATTCATTATTTTGTTAACTATAGTGTACTCTCTTTTATTTATGTTTATATTAGTAATTAGCTCCTCTCATTCTAAAAGCTCCATATTTATTCATTCAGCTTGATACTCAACTGATGCTCAGAATCTTGAATTATAATATCAATTTTTTAAATCTCAAGTTATTGTGAATGAATGTATTTCCGAACCATTCGCGAATCTGTGCCAAACAGGAGATGCTTTTGTGATTAGATTCAGCTTTGAACGTGACAGTTTAAGAGATTGCCTTGTTAATTATATGCATGAGAATAACCCTGTTGCGATAATTTTATAAGGAGCTTTTTAAGAGCAGAAAAAAGTCAATTTTTTTTAAAAAAATGAAGAAGTGTTCAAGAGCCTGCCAGATAGAAGCCACAAATCCTAGTTTGTCTGGTGTCATTGAGCATTGTTAGACTTTAGATACACACAACTTATAGTATAATCTATCGTTGAGATTGACCCAAATGCATTAGAAAATGTTCCTTTTGAGGAGTGAGTCACATTTCGTCGCCATGAGTCGAAAAACTTTTACCTTGAAAAGCGTGTCAAAATTTCGAAATTATTTCTTGGTAACTGTAAGTTCGAAACAATCCCTGATGAATAGGATGGTAAGAGACATATTTTATCATTTCTCGATAATTTTTGATAGAAGCTATAGTAATGATCTATTAATGCAAAACTTTTCGATTTGGATATACTGGAATGCCCTAGTTTGAAAAGAGTTTCTCTTATACGCTATTGAATGAACCTTTCTCATTAAATTTTATCTGCATCATGCTCGAGCCCCAAATGTGTTAATTCACAATACTTGAGCCAAAAGCTTCAAAACCGATCAAAAACCCCCACCTTTTATTTAAATTTTTTGCTTAACTAATTTAATCAAAATTAGAATGGCCAGAGAGCTGATCCCAAATCGGAATCAATCGATCAGAATCTCTTATAAGATTGTTTTCTTAACTTACCGTAATAATTTTATCAAAACCCTTCCTCCACAGAAAAACAAGAAATCTCAAGAATTGCCCCAAAAAATGTCTCACCTAGAGGACCTTTCTCTCAAAGAAGAGTACGACCAGGATTATGAGGATAGAAGACCGAGCTATTCCTTGTCTTCGGAATATCAGCGAGCCCTGGCTCGATATAAAGATGAAGAATATAGTCAAGAGTCCGACAATATGATACAACTGATAGTCCAAGACCAAAAGAGTAGTTTTTTGACCTGTGAGGATGATGTAAATCTTTTTAGTTCCCTCAAAAATACGACAAAAGCAGCCATTTTACAAACTCCTTGTCCATACCTCGAAAACTTTGCTTCTAAATGAGTACGAAATCGTGGGATTTGCAACACAAATTGATGCTGCTAACTGGAACTACAAACAGGATCTTAAGCTCTCAGAAAGAGCAGTCAAAAATCTGAATTTAGGCACCAATGTGAAAATTGATGGTGAGACCAAGACGTTGTTTATGTATCTCTTGTTAATGGGACACTTTATTAAAGTGAGTCTTGCTCTATCTCTCACAAATAATCAATTCTTTTACACAGGAAGGGCTGAATGACCAAAATGAGATGAAGAAAATTACTGCTCATTGTGAAGAAATTTACTCTAGTTTTCGGACCGATTACAAGACATGGCAAAAGAAATACAATCCCAGACTTGACGTGATCGGCATTAATAAAAAATGGAAATATTTCCGTAACCCAACCAGTGTTCAACAAGAACAGCAGCAACATCAGCCGCAGCCAGAGCCTGAAAAACTCGATAAGAACTACAACCATATTGTAAACGATATTGTGCAACTCACCGGCTATCATTCAAGCAAAAACGATTTCGATGTGTTGCTTGAATTAGGGAGATGCAGGCAGGAAGCTCAAGCTAAAACTGTCCCGAACAGCAATGCTAACAATACTGCTGATGATGAAGGCCCAAGAACATTGCCAGCAGGTTTTTCAATGGCACCTCTCGAAAACAGGTTCAAACATTCGACAGGGCCGGAAAGCGCATTTGTCTGCAGTAGAGAAACCAGCAAAGACCCTTGTAAAACATCTCATGTTATCAATATCGATTAATTTGTTGAAAATTAGTTGGAAACGATAAAAAAGTTATATTTGTATCGTACAATAATACACCAGACCCAGGAGCGAATTTTATCCCAGCTTGGAGGTCGCTGACCCCTGCAGAGCTTGAAGACCTATTTGAATATACGGCCCCAAATAAAAAGATAAAAAAGGCTGAGTCAAACAACGAACAGGAGCCTGAAGAAGAGGCTAAGGTGGTAGAGAAAAAGAACTCGTTGGGCTTGTTTAGATTTTACACACCACTGATAGATATTGATCCAAGTTTTTTTGAACGTGAACCGTCGTTTTTGGGCGATGGAGGAGCTGGCATTGGAAGACTCTTGTCTAGAGGATTCCAATAAATAGCAGGTTTTAAGGATATTATGTAATTTTCGATACTTTGGTGGGTTATATTTCCAGATTATAAAGACTAACTATTACATGTTTGATTCGGAATATAAATTTGAGTTAGAAGTGTTTTAAACTCTTCATCTAAATAAATCAATGGATCAAAAATGGATTTGTTCGAAAAGATGTATTGTCCGAAAGAGTATCAAGTTTTTTGAACCTTGAGATGTCAATGGCTTGTGGAAACCCCACTAATTATACGTTTTTCCTTTGAGATTCCTAAACTGGTTTAAGAGAAAAAAACCTGATTCCACAAAAAATAATTAAAAAAGTTTACTTGGTCTGGCCTCGCTGAATTTGTAACAAATGGCCACTTTCAGATACTTTGCAGCGAAGATGATATCTCACTCTGAGGAAAGCCTATCATCAAATAGCATCACGCCTCATCAGGCTCAAATTATGTTCGTGGTTGGCTGTGTGGCAAACAGTCTATCAATAATGGGGAGTCTCTTCAACATAGGAACCACAATGTTCCTCAAAACCTCTCATCGCTCAGTAGAAAGGATGGTAATTGGAATTTCTCTCATGGATTTAATATATAATGTTGTTTGCTTGATTTCATCTTCCGTCCAAGTCTCAGATGCGACTATCTGTCAAGCAGAAACTTTTATCATGATGTTCGGCTACGGAGGGTCGATCGCTTGGACTTGCTGCTTCGCTCATGCCCTCTACATCAGTTTACGAGCTTCCCAGGTTTTGAAGCTGGAAAAATATGTAAATTATTATCTGCTAATATCAATGGTGGTTGGTGCAGTGATCGGGACAATTTCAGTACTTACAGAATTTGACCATATTGATCCAGGAACGCAGACCTGTCGGTATCATCAATATCAAGCTGGGTTCGATTGGACTGATCTTCTGGTAATAGCGCTTCCAATAAACTTAGCGGTGGTCTTTTGCGGTGTGTGCTACCTTTCAGTGATCAAGAAACTCAGAGAAATAGGTGCTAGAATGCATCTGGAATTGCTCCTTTATCCGCTGATTCTTATCATCTGCTATTTTCCTTTTATGGTTTTAGGGTTTTATTCCACTGGCGGAAGTCCACCTTATTCGTTAATGCTGGTTAGCGGCACTTTGAGCGATCTACAGGGGCTATTTAATGGATTTGCTTATGGTTTGTCAAGAAAAATCGCGAGAGGCTATCGGAATCGGTGCTGTAAAAAAAGAGTTAGAGCATCGATGCGTGCTGCATCGATGCCTTTTTCTTGTTCAGAGCCGCTACCTGACTCGCTAGGGTCCCTATTAGTTGATGAAACAATTCCGAATACAAATGATAAAGAGCCGAAGAGAACAGAAAGTGAGCCCGTAGGCCCTAAACTTAGCACAGTATTGAAACTAACAACAGAGCCTCAAGAAATTGTTGCAGAAAAGGCTAGCCAATAGTTGAGTTTTTCTTTCAAAATCCACATTATTTTTATATTTTATTTTGAATTTTTGTTCACAAGTTTAGAAAATGAATCCATCGAACGTTATATGTTCAGAATAGATTCATTTTACAACAACAAAAAAATAGTGTTTTGGTCTACTATTATGCAATATATCAAATATTTTATAAGCAATAATTAAAGGAACAAGTACTGTTCCTTTAAAAAAAATGCAATTTTTTGACATTAACTTTTTTCCTTCGAGTGTATTTCCTGACAACCCGTCAAAGACGAGGGGAGCCAATGACTACAGCTCGAGGGGCGGCCATGGCTGAAGGCTGTTGAGAGAATGCTACATCTTCGTATATTTTCTGTCAGATTTGTATGAGTCCAATCTATTTCATCTATTTCCTCCGTATAATCTTCCGCAAAATCTCTCTCTTTTTCGATTTTTGCAGATGTTTCATCTAAAAACTCTGAGCTACTCTCTTCATGAAGGTACTTTCCCGCGCAATTTGAGACCGTTCCATTGTTAGATTTTACATCCTCGTAGGTGAAAAGACTGATTTTTTTCTGCACGCTGAGAGTTTTCTGATAAGCTTTTCCCGTTTCTTCTCTCTCGTCTTCTTCAATAGCAGCAGTCACATCGTAACTTAGCAATGAAGATGTGATTAACTTTGTGGGCTTGAAAGGTGGAGGCAGTTTACGCTCTCTAATGGCTTTGAAATCAACACCTTTGAACCATTTATGTTGGAAAATTTCTTCCAGTCCATTCTTAGCACCAAGCCGTTGGTTCGGGTCCTTGCAGATGAGCTTCGAAATGAAGTCTTTGAGTTCCTTCGACATACTATCAGGATATTCTGGAGTAGCGAAAGCAATTTTAAATAATAAGCCTTCGAGTTCTTCATCCTCGAAGATAGGTTTGCAGACCGTAAGCTCGTAAATCAGAACTCCCAGTGAATAGTAATCGGCACGGAAATCATATTGTTCGGATTTGAGCACCTCTGGACTCGCACTGCAAAGAGTTCCACAGATTGTATTCGCAAACCTTTGATTTTCAGTAAGTTGCTTGGCGAATCCAAAATCAGCGAGCTTGAGGTATCCATTAATGTCAATAAGAACATTTTCGAGTTTGAGGTCTCTGTACATGATATTATTCGAATGGAGTGCTTCCAGAGCAAGCAAAACTTCAGCTACATAAAATTTTGCTTGCTCTTCAGTTATTTCTGTCGATAGAATGAAATTTTTCAGGTCCCCACAAGGCAAAAACTCTGACACAAGGTAACAGTACCTTGGCGTCTGGAACGCGAAATGTAATTTTAATAAGAAAGGGTTTGCTGTCTCGCTCATTATGTTACGTTCTCTGAGGATCCTCTGTCGCTCTTCTTCACAGACTCTCGATTTGTTCATTTGTTTAATTGCGTAGAAGCATCCCGTGCATTTCAACCTGGCTAAAAACACCTTAGAAGTGCCTCCTTCGCCTAATAACGCTTTAATCTCGAAATCTTCAAGAGTGACTCCGGCACTTGGACAGGCTAGAGGCTGAGCGTAATAAGGAACTAAAATGGTGTATTTAGGCAGGAAGGTAAGCGGGTGATCTGACAGACTCAGCATATAATCGATGGTTAGATCTGGGTATTTCGTAGTGAATCCAATGATTGAAGACAACTGAGATTTCCTCAGCTTGCCTGTGGCAGAGGTACTTCCTGATTTTGTTGTTGGCGAAAACTCCTTTTTATACAGCTCGAGCGCCTTATAAAGGAGATAAGAAGTGGAATGGGAGCTAAGGAGAGGAGAATCTGGTTCTTCGCCAACTATTATCTTGCAAGAAGCAGAAAATTGGATTTCCACTTTCAGATGAGCGGCATTTTGTGTAGTTTGTTTTTGCGTCTCTAGAACTAGGGTAATAGGCTCTATGACGCTTTGTTGAGTTTTGCTCTTCGATTTTACACCACAACAGCCTCTGCTAAGCATTGAAAACTTTTAACTTTCTGTGTTTATGTATTTAACAGTTTCTTCTTTACTGAGGAAAGTTTTAAATGAATAATTAGACCAAGCACCCTTTTAAAAATTTAGATCACTTTTTACGACTTCTTTGCAAATGTTCTGCATTAGAATTAAATGAATATCTAAAAGTCTGAAAAATGTTTTCAATTTAATAAATTTTATCAAATCGAACGTTCTGATGTTAAGGAAGTGAGGTCAATTAAACGAAAAATCAAGTGTTTCATTAAAGTTTGAAAAAGTTCTCATTAGCATAATTAAGTTCTATAATTTACTTCTTGAGGCTTTTGCCTTTATCAGAACAATTTAATTCAAAGTACTTCTAAAGGGTATCAAAAGGAAGATTTAACAGCTTTCACATTTCCTAATATTTTTCAAAGCTCGAAAGCACTCAGGAAGACCAAATAAGCTTCTGCTCTGCAATGAAAAAGGGCGATAGTTTTAGGCAAGTGATGCAACGTGCTTTTTCGAATCAGACAGAGCACATGATCATGAAGTAGAGCCTTCTCAAGAACTAGTTAGGTTTCCTCACAAACTTCATTATTTATGCGAACTTTTTTTGAGGACTTTTTCTCGATGCAACAGATAGGCTTTCTTAATCGAAATGGTGCCTCTTTCTATGTATAGTAATCAAATTTTCGATGTCATAAGAGGGAAAACTTAACCAAGTCATCGCTAATATCATTAGTGAATGTGGAACTCCTATATATTGAAGCTCGATTTGCTAATCTTATTCGCGGATCGTTAACTACAAAGAATTCACTTTATTCTAACTTCGCGGTAGACCAAATAGATTGCATTATTAATATGGGTGCTAATAAAAAATGGAAAAATGAAAGAATAGAGCTGCTATTGTGGACGCTTCTAAACATTATGAAGTTGGCATGGTTCCAACTCAAAGTAATAAGAATTACTTTATAAATTAAATAGTTCCAGCTATTAAATATTGAAATTAATTGATTCAAGATATTTGAACTCATTAGAGGAATTTGAATTCTGCGTGCGGCGAATTTCCTCCCTCATTAAAACTTTATTTTCAAATTCGAATAATGAGATTCATTTGGCGATGAGAAACTTTCTAATACTGAACAAAGAGTCAGAATTTCTCAGGTATTCTAAGATTTATGCTGCTTCACTATGTCTTTTAAGAGGAGAAGAAGAAAAGCACTCTAAGGTCAAGTGATTTTTGTTGCGGCGTGATAAAAAGTAGAAACATATCAAAGCATAAGAAAAAACTGCTTAAATCTTGCCCAATTTATATTGAAATTGGAATTACTGTTGTGTTAGCTCAATATCTTTCGGATATGTGAGCTTTGATGATGGACTTTCCAATGTTAGTTTTCGTTTGGTTTCCGCAAACCCCATGGTTCTATTATTTTCATATGTTATTCTGTTTATCATTGGTTAATCTCTAAATTAGTTGCCATGACAGCATCAAGCTCCAGTATGGTGTGTTTTAAGTAAGTATATACCTTCCCAAGAAATGAGATTTAATATGCATTGAATTATTTCTTCACGATTCCAGCAATATGCAAATGTGATTTTGGACTTATCATATTAGAAATTTTAGTTAAATTTGTCTCTGTTAATAGTTTAATTTAAGTCATAAAACTTAGGAAATCAGTTCTTAGAGGAGAGAACTGATCTATTCCTTCTGTAAGAAATACTCTCTATGATTTTAAAATAGAGTTTTACAGGGGTTTGATCTTATTGGCAAAATTAAGACCATTGAACTGAGAATCGCCAGTTAGCAAGAAAAATCAATAATTCAAACCGTGAAGACACAGATAATAGAAGACATAGTATGTAGTCAGAGGCGTGAATGCAAACGGCACCCTAATTCATGAATTGTGGTTCATCCATTATATTTTTTTTCAAACTTTGAAAAAGAAAATGAATTTATTTCAAAGCAATTCACTCTTTCAGAATTTTTTTCATTCTAAAGAGAAGTAATCCATTTGCTATTCTCATTATTACAAAAAAGCATCACCTATAGGCCGTGGGTAGTAATATTCCACAATCACTGGTTATTTAGAGCTGAGCTAATTAAATCTCAGTCAATACGCTACGAAAAGACAATAATTATAGAGCTTTCGGTCTCGTTGAATGTTTACTTCATTTTCTATGTGCAAACTCCTGTATTCAAAATGATAGATACTTAATCCATGAAGGTCTCAACCCAATTAAATTCATAATATTGATTGGCTTCTTCTATCTATACGCTATTAATATTTTCAAATTAAGCCGTCAATTCTATATGCTGCGGAAAGAATTCCTCTAATTTTCTTCGCCGGTCCAAGCGACATAGAACGGAGAAACATAAATCTTTGGGTATCTCTGAGACTTGCGGTAGGTTTGAATTCCTTCATTATTATTGATTCTCTCCCAGTATTTCACTAGATTTGGCCATTTTGCCAAGAATTCTGGGTTCATACGGCGCAAGATGTCCAAACTCGTGAATATTCCGAAATCAGCCCAAGTCAGGTATCTGAGAGGATACTCTTTCTCACCAAGGTTTTTGGATAATTTGTCCAAAAAAGGCGCAATCTTCTCATTCAAGGTGGCATCACGGACCTTTTCGTAGTCCTTGTCCGCAGCAAGGAAGTAAAGGGCCGCACCAATATCAGCATTAACACTACTAAGCTGAGTGATTTTGACGGAATCGACATCATTCTTTCCGAAAAGGTCCTTGTTTCCTGTCTTCGAAGCAGCATATTGAAGAACTGCGACGGTTTCAGTGACAACGGTGTCACCATCTTTGATGTATGGTAAATTAGGGAAGTTAGTGTTCAGAGCAGGCTTGTCAGTTCCGAACCATTCCTGTGGGTCTGTGTAGAACTTGTCTTCCCAATCGATGTTATGATAAGCCAGTAGGAATCTGGTAGCTTGAGGGCGGCCTTGGAAGCCCCAGTAGCCTAGAATAAGTTTATCTTTGCTATCTGCCATGGATTATGCTGTGTTAGATTGAGTTTGAGTTTTATTTTGTAGGATATTTTAAATGAGAAAAGATCCTCTTAAATAACCGTTCTGAGTGACGTAGTGTTGATGACGCATGATTGCTTCTGGCGGAGATTCGAATTCAAGGGGTGACTCCAGAATAACTGAGCCTTTTAATGAGGAGTTGAACTCGAATGAAGGCGTGATTTATTGAAAAATAAAAAATCTTTTATTAGATTCACTGTTATTTCTATTATAATTTATATAATGTAATATTTCCAAGTTTCAAACAATGGTTTCCGTGATCCTATTCTCCTAGCAGATCTCTTAAGAGACATTTCTTTCTGAATTTTAAGATGCTTGAAGCGAAAAGTTGTTGGCTTTGGAAACAAAATAAATACTTCAGAAGTTTAAGATTCTGAGCCCAATTATGATAATTTGATATGCACTTCGTAGACTTTTTCTCAATTTGGTTTAGTAAGGGTGATATTTTCGACATTGGTCACATTCAGGGTTCCTAGCTCAATAATTAAGACGACACGAATTAAGACTTAATTTCCAATATAATCCGCTCGTTTTCGAGAACATCAAAGCCAGGATGGTAACCTGAATGTGATTATTATAATTCTACCAATATACTTATCATTCTACTAAAATACCAAAGCTCTTACACACTCTGAAAATTTTGCACAATAGATCAAAGAAAGTCACCTCCTATCAAGGTATATCCTTTTACTACTCTTGAGTTGACAATTAATGCTTTCTTAAGGTTTGTAGAGAAGAATGCGTTGTATCCTAAGCGAGAGAGAGATAGACAAGAAAAGCTTGCTTTACGAAAGATCATATGAAGAATGGCTGAAAAGCTTCGCTTCCGACTCAGTTCCAACAGATTCCGAACACTAGCCACCATGAATGGAAATGATCTCGAAAAATGCTCATATTTTTTTTTTAAAAAAAAAAAGGCAGAAACTTATGATGTAAGTCATTTTGATCAGAGAGGTTCTTAAGTCCTATGCCAGAGGCTCTCTTCAGAGAGCAACATCGTTAAGAGCGAGTGTTAAATCATGAGAAAATTCAAGATATATAAAGACCAAAAAATCTAAGTAAATAGGTTTTCTTCATGGTGATTCGAGTGTGGTCATTTCATGGCACTTATTTATTTATTTTAAATGAGCCAGCGAAATGAGAAGAAATTATTAAAATAATTTGAAATTTGCTCATTATGTTGATATACCCTTACCAGTTTCGCGAGCATAGAGAGTTTTAGATAGATATGTAGAGTTCTAAATTTTGCTTGTTCTCGTCTCGAAGATAAAAAATTATTACAATTTTATGAAATAGAACTCTACAAAGCGTAAAGTATAACCTCACTGTAAACTTATGAAATTAATTTTCTCCGACCTAGAGTTATTCATAGTCCGAACTCAAGATATGGATCTATGAGAAGCTCGATTCTGTCTTATTTTCGAAGCGCGATGTGAGAGATTGTTTCCCCTGAGTTTGTCCCTTCTTCGAATTCTTCGAGGCTTCTTTTTTTTGTTCAACGAATTTATGATGATAGTGAAAACTGCTATTAACCCATTCATCATCAAACCTAACAAAATAAATCCAATGAAAACCCAGCCAAGGATCATTCCTTGGTTTAAACTCAGGAAGGCTGTTTGCTTGTTCGTTGTGAAGACAATGAGTATAACTACCTGAAGCAAGATCATAATCTCATTTGATACAGCTGCTACTTGTTTGCTTAGGTCTCCGTATGGTCTCCCAATCACCAAAGTCACCATAAAGAAAAGATTCAAGAAGAGTAGCAGGTATGCTTGGGCCATGGGTCCATTAGGAAGCCAGAAGATAATTGTGACCATTAAGAGCACTTTTGCAAATGAGATAGCGAAGAATGGGGTTCTCTGTCACGTAATCGTCAGTAATAAAGGCAAACTGCTTCTGCTTTCGCTCAGCTTTTTCAAGAGTTTTTCGACTCAGAAACAGTTTATCTCGATTAATTATCCAGTTCCACCTCACATGATTAACAGAAATGACAGTGAGTGCTACTATTCCAAGAGTAGTGAGTATACCTACAACTAAGTTGATAATGTCATAAGCATCAAGAGCAACCCCAGAAAACTGAAGAAACAGTGCCAATATTGAGTATGAATTTTTTTGCAACAAATCTCTTTGATTTTTGATAGAATATTGAAAACATCGAGTGTAACTTAAAAATTAGAATCCTAAATGAATGAACTACTCTTAAAAATCGCTTATTTCTGACTTAAGAGCAGCTTGAGAGTTGTTAAGTGTTTGTCTTGGAAGTACATTATTTCTTGAAGGTTCCCTTCTCCGAACTCTCTGAGAGTGGCTTGGGATACTTATCACTCTTTGTTGATTCCTTTGAGTTTTCTTCGAGTTTTTTTTCCTGTTCTTCAGTGAAATTATAATGGTTTTTACAACACTATAAACCGCAAATAGCGCATTCACTAATAAAGCTAGCAGGATAAATCCGATGAACACCCATCCGATCATCATCCCTTGATCCAAACTCAGAAACTGCTTTTGCTTATTTGTTGCGAAGATAATCAGAAGCACCTCTTGGAGTAGCATTATAATATCATTCAAGAGTACGGCTAACATTTTATCGGTCTTTTTATAAGGCTTTCCAATCAGCAATACCACTATTGAAAAACCATTCAACAAAAGCAGTAAATATCCTTGCGCAATGGGTGCTTGAGGGAGCCAGAAGGTAATCACTACTGTCAGGAACACTTTCGCGAAGGAAATAGCGAAATAATACCGCCCAATTGATGTCTCAGCGACATATTCTTCAGTTACGAAAGCAAATTGCTTTTGTTTTGGCTCAACCAATTCAAGCGTTTTTTTGCTGAGAAATATTTTTTCTCGTATTACCTCCCAATTTTGTTTTGCATGATGTATGGAGACGGTGGTCAGCGCTGTAACTCCGACAAGAAATAATATAGCCACCACGAAGTTAATAGTGCCATAGAGGTCAAATACTGGGCTCAAAAATTGCAGAGACCAAGCAAGGGCTAGTTTTGAATGGCTGCTAGCCACAGAAGATAGTATCAAATTCCATTTAAATTTGTAATGTATGGTATTAAACAAATTTGATGTGGGTTTCGCGCCTCTTTTAACAAGATCCAAAACGACGCCTATGATCAAAAATAACGTGCACATTATCACAATGGTTCCACAATTCGCGAGGAAATTGGCTGTAGATGCATATTCACCAAAACGATACCATTTGCTTCTATATAAAGTCGCGTTTATACGCAAAAATAAAAATGGCTCTGGGGTTGAGCTGGAATCGTTTGAGAGAGCGTTTTTAGAGGTGAGTTTGAAGAATGCTTCGACATTTGGAGGATAGCCTGCGTCAATGTACCGAAGAAGGAGTAAGAGATGAATGGTGTTAATGGAAGATGCTAGAGAACCACTCGTTGCTCCAATGGCAGACTGGGTGGTTAGCAATCCTATTCCGACCGCAGGCACTGCTGGCTGAACTGTATGTGAGAGTGTTGTAACCATTTGAGTGGATGGGTTGTCCATGTCCTGGCAATGCCCATTAAACGTAAGACAGGAGGTTTCGAAACATGTGCCATCATCGTTTAGAAAAATAGGATCGCAAACTGCTTCTTCGACTACTGGTATATTTTCTTTGAAAAGGAACGATAAATAATTGAGATTGTTTTGTGATATTTACCTTTGCATACACGATCTCCTGGATTAGAATAATACCCTTCAGGACAATCTTGTAAACATTCTTTGGTATTGGTGGTATTATTAAGATAGAAATGCAAATCGTTGATGCAAGCTGAACAGTTTGAAGTATAATTGTCTAAGACTGCCACCAAAGAAATCGATTTTGATGTCGAATATCCAAAGTCATTAATGAGTTCCGCAGTAAAAGTATAGTTGATATATTCTCTGAGGGTTGTGGGTTGTAGAATGATGGAAGTTTGATTTGGAGGAGTGTTTATCTGTTGGCTTAGCTGGGCTGTGTATGTGAGATCAGAGTCATTCGATTGGACTTGCCAAGAGTAAGTATATGGCGACCCATCTTTAGAGCCTTCAACTTCAGCAATGATTAGCTCCAGAGTTGCACTGTTACAAACGTTAGCAGTGGATGGGGCTAAATTGCGGCAGGTAAAAAATATTGTTATTTTTCAAAAAAAAACGAAAGCTTTGCTACCGTGAACAGTGATATCCGGTAGTATTGAAACATTGGTACATGTACCAGGAGGTGCCTAAGGCGATAAGAGAATATATTGATGCACTAATTGAATAATTTGGTACCGTTTTGACTTGACCAAAAGGTGGGTAGCAAGCTGTTTTATCAAAAATAAAGAAGATTAGGTTGGTATTGGAGGTATTTTTATTCATTATGGTTACTTTCACATAATTTGGAATTTGAAATTAAGAAGTAGTCTGAGTTTATAGGACATTCCATGACACAATTTCGGTTATAATGGTAGTAGCCAGACGCACAGATAGCACATGTTTGAATGCTGCTCCCATAAGCGAACCAAAGTGAACACGACGTCTCTTTGAGAAGTTATTAAGAGGAATTAGTTGCAAGGACTACGATTTAAAAATTGGTTACCATTTGCTTGATTTGATAATGCACCAACACCAGAAAAATAGTAAAAACGCAGCATATCTCCCAAAAAGCCGTCAACTATTCCTCCCACCTCATCTACCTTTCCACATAAGCTGATAACGCCTACCGTCACAGGTCGAATCTGGGTGCTAGCTATGATAAGGGGCAGGTTATCGTTGACAGACATTTTCAAGGTCAAGTCGTTCAAGTAATAGCAGTTCAGAACCAAATGATTCCATTGATCTAATTGTGGAAAAAAAATCAAAGAATTGTCCAGACTGTGTGAATTATTGTACTTGGTACAACTATATTTGGGTTTGTGCTATAAGGTGATAATGGTGGCCGTTGAAGTCGTATTGATTGTGTTGAACTTATATATTCAACAGCAAACTTCCAACTCACAACATCAGTATCAGAAATTACAAGCAAGGTCTGATAATCGCTGGAGGTAGCTCCTGTTTTGGGTCGAAACCAGAACATGAAAGATGTCGACGAAGACACTTTTTCACCCAGGTTGTGAATTACAATGTTAGAAGAATTACAACTAATGTAATATGCCCCCGCAGACGGATCGCCGAAATCTGACTGAGCATCCAACCCTATTAATGCATTCGTGCCTCATGTTACAGAGCAAAATAAGTCCAAATACCGCGAGTCGCTTGACCAGTTTGAGGATCTGATGTGTTAGTAAATATTTCGTTAATTTGAATGTATTGGCTTTCTGGATAAGCTGGTATAAGATTAAAAACGAAGAGACTTTCTGAAATCAAAGTGAGAGGAGGAAAGCCATGAAAATCGATACGGTTGCTATATCCTGAGAAGCTATCCATCAGACTTGTATCATTGAAAAAAAGATCCCTTATGAATCTGAAATTCAGAATCTCGCATAAGCAACTTTTAAAAGATGTATCATATTGTGGCAATCTATCTCCTCCAATATATAGCTTTGCGTTTGGAGTAAGCGCATATGTTGAATTAGGCTGAAATAAATTGAAAAAGGCATATTCCATTTTTGTTTTGGTATCTGGATCAACGTACATGAAATATGCGAATTGTAAATTAAGAGAGGAGGACCAGCTTGAAGCAAATGTGTACACCCAAACATTTGGAGGAATAAGATCTTCCCAATCCTAATAAAAATAATTCAAGTATAATTACGGGATAAAAACCATACAGAGCCCGCTGCCATGAGGCTGTATCCTGCAGCATATTCATTTGTGCCCATAAAAATTGGAAAGCAAGTATGGTAAAAATCCACAAGCACCATGAGCATAGGCCGCCCTTCTCCTTGATTCTCACTTGTAATGATATTAATGGTCCCGAAGTAATGATCCTCATACTTGCTATTCTGAATTCTGAAGAAGAAATGCTGCTCATCACTGCTATATACTTGCCTCTTTGTCCACAGATCGATACTATAGCGAGATGCCCCATTCCAGTCAGTGAAAAGGGATGTGAATGAGTAGTTCATATTCGTCAATGGGACATCAAACGTATTGATTCCTGAGAACACATATTGGTCAAATGCCCCTAATTAGTGAATTTGGTGTTTTAAATACTCAAGCTCTTCTCAAGATGTGAGATACTTATGCAACGAGGTACCAAGAAGAGGAAAAATAGGAGTCCTATATTCTGAGTGAACCAATTTGTCATTATGCCGACCTTCTGTAAATGGTAAGGTTGAAGGTTCAAAACTAATTTAATTTAGTTCAGATAAATAGGTGATGAGTCTGATTGAATTCGAAAAGAAAAAATTGATTCTCGAGTATAAAGTTAAAAGTTAGATTTTCGTTTAAGAGCGGCATTTTGGAACACTGAGTTGCCATATGCACCTTTGACCTTGACTGAGAGAGAGCTTTAATGAACATTTAGGACAAATTCAAGACTCTAAAAGCTTTTCCATATAGAAGTCATCGAATGTATGCCTTCATGATCAAAACTAAATATTCTCAAATGAAGTTCATAACTCAGCACTTACACTATATTCAAAACTTAATTTTAAGAATCTCAGGAGAGTTGTTATTCATCCTTTGTGCTTGACCATTAGGCAGTAGTACTCATGTGAAAGTCATTACAATGCGACACGTCCTGCTTTCTGTCATCAGAGAACCTTATTAATTTGTTAAACAAAGTAAATCGAACTCGTAAATTTTTTTAATAAAAAAGCAGTCGTAAGAAACCTTAATAACTTATTTATTTGACTCTGCGAAGACGTTTGATTCAAAAAATCATTTGGTATTGAAAAGAAAAAGCTTAGAACTAATTTACGATAGTAATCCAATCGGCATATATCTTGATCCCAGTGAAATTGAACAATAACCGCTAGTAAAAGTTGAGTTGATATCTAAAACCATTAAATTTGCGGATTTCTCTCATATTTGCTTGCAAAACAAATATAAATAGGAGAGAAAGTGCTCCATGTTACGAAAATAGCCAAGAAGATCTCATTGAAGTAGAGTCAGATTGCACTCAATCGCTGGAGCTCTATGCTTGTCTTTGGTAATATTCTAAATTTGTGTTGAAGTATTCAGTAGATTGTCTTCGTGAAGGTTCATTTATTGAGGTTAGAACATGAAACCATAAATAGAAAGAAGACAGGCACGATACCCATACGGGTTATAAATGGCCTGAGGGGTTATTTGAATTAACTTCTTGTTCCATTTTATTTCTACAGTTGAATACTAACAGAAATTCTCCCTAGTTTTGAAAAATCAGAGGTCATGCTTAATACTTGATCATATATATGACATGATGTAATTATATGCACAAAATTAGCCTTGTTCTCCCAATTTTCGAGATATTCATCTCTAACACCGCTTCAATTCAACATTCATTAACATTTTTCACAATGAGAGTCTTCTCTTCCGGTAGAATCATCCCTAAATAACTAAGATCTCTTTTGGGAGCTAAAGAATCGTATTCTTTTTGTTTTTTGCTTATAATACAAGATAAACAGAGTGCTCTGCCACTCTTTAGGCTTTGTAATCTCAGTATCACTCTTTCACAACGATTCTCAACAAATAATCATAAAGTATAAAGCCTCAGAGGTAGGATTAGAGGATAGTGTAAATGAAACATCAAAGAAAGAGCCTCTGCATTAATTTTAATTTGGTATTGTGTGTGTTAGCAAGTATAAAAACCCAATGCTTTAAAATTTAATACTGAGTTTTAAATGTTTTGATAAGTCCAAAAGATTAACAAAATTGACTCACACTTTAAGAATAATACGCCATTTGCATTAAAATTATGCTTAAAACTTTCTAAGGGACCATATTCTCATGAAAAAGAGATTTCTTTTAATTATTTTCTGTCAGCTTTTCATATGAGGCCAGCTCAAAAATAAAATTTCCGCATAAGTTTTATTAAAATCAAAAACTACACATAAAACACTTCACAGCCTTCAAGAACCATGAACTCGAAAGGTACGAAGAAACCAACCAAAAGAGATAACTCAAACAGTCCGGGCCAAGGCCAACCCAAAGCAGATCTTGACAAACAGAAATCTCCAGTCAAAACCACGACAACTGAGCTGAATCACCAAAACTCAGCAGCAGTAGAGCAATCAAAAGATGGATCAAGCACAACCAAGACAACCAAGCAAACTAAAGCAAAAGCTCAGAACAACGAGCTCCCTGCTGTCCTCGCAAACCTCGGAGGCAGCCAAGAAGCCACTTTGACAGAAAATTCTACTGCGAAAGGGACAGATTTGACTCCTGCTCAAGCTGATTCCGAAGTTCAGAATCAGCAGAGCCCATCCAAGACTGGAACCCAATCAAAAAATCGTCAGACTAAGGTAAGTCATAAATTTTATGTCTCTAACAAATCATTTCCTAAGGCGAGACCAGCGAGCCAATCAAAATCCTCACTTCCTAAAGAAGACCCTCAGCAAGCCAATGTTTCATTGGATCTCCAGAATAAGGCTCAAGACGGAACTAAAATTATTGTTACCCCACCGGTTGATCAAGCAAACAATGCCTCCAGCACAGAGAGTCAAAAGAAACTTCTGACGGACACCGTACAGCCAGCTATTACTAAAAAAGGCAGCAAAACAGAAGAAAAGAAACAAAACGAGAGGAAACCTTCGACGTCAAGCGTAGATCGTGTGGGAACTCCTGATCTTTCAATCAGAAAGAAGGACAGCAAGCTTCCTGAAAACAAAGATAATGATCAGTCGATTGTAAGCCAAACAAAGAAAGATTCCAAAAAAAGAGGCAAGGGAACCGGTCAATCTCAAGATACAGTTGAGGCTAAACCCATCGATATAAAGGAAGACCCGAAGCCAGCTGATATTAACCTCTCAAAAGTCCAGACTGACGGAGAATCGATGGTTAGTGAAGAAAAAAGGCAGAAAAATCTACAAAATGTACAAGAAGAAGCACAACCGGTGAGGAAAGGTTCCGTTGAAATAAGATCTGCTTCATCAGGAGGAAAGACGGGACAGAAGGAAGAGAGAAGAGGTTCATTGACTCTTCCGAAGAAAGAATCAACCAACGAGCATCCGCAAACACAACCACAACAAAAAGGAAAATCTGCTTTCGCTAAGGAGAGAACAGTAGCTGCTGAGCCCATCAACAAGGCTGATAGTAGCATAAAGGCTGATGCTGCCAACGAAAGTAAATTATTAATATTTGAAAATGATATATTTACCTCCAATAGCTTCGATGAAGAAGCAAGAAAATGAATTCGAAGAAGATATCCTTAAAGACATCAACAGCGATGAAAGTCAAGAAATCGGCGAAAAGAATGACGATCTCAAAGAATTGGAGGAGAGTCTTCAGAAAAAAGTTAATAAGAAAGAGAGCTCGCAATCTCCTGCTCGAAAGAGAGTTGACGCTGATTTTCTCAACCCAATCACACTTACACCACATAAAAGAGACTTATCACCGAAATTTATTCACCAATTTGCCTGCATGAGAGCCTATGCTTATGGAAGTTTCTGTAATTTAACATTCAATGATAGCCTAAATTAATTCTAATTCTTAATTGATTATAGTGGAGTCAGAGAGGACAAATGACACTAAATCGAGTCTATTCAGCTCGCTAAGGTCTCCACAAGGCGCCTCTGAACACGTCTTCGGCAAGAAATCTCCCCAACCTACCCAAACCTCTCACGACCACAATCTCTCGAAGAAGCATTTTTACTACGATATTCTCCGTGAGATCGAAACAATGAAAATGAATGACAGTACTGACTTTTAAGTTTCCAGTGCAATAACGTGCTATGCCAACGCAAATTAGATATCGATGAAGCTGATGAAATGATTATGAAAGCTGATAAATCTGACCAAGAGGCTCATGGACTCATGGAAAGGAAGCTGGGAAGAAAATTCGCGAGTAAATAAATTTTTTTCTGGCTGAAATTTGTTTCTTACTTCTTGCTTCTACTCAGATGGCCTGTTTTACCTTATGAAGCAATACTCTGAAGACAGCGGCTCAAACTCCAATAGAATGAGCTGCATCACGCTGATTAAAATGCTTCGAGATTTCTGCATTCTCAATGAGAAAGTTACTAAAGAGCGCGTTATGATCATCTACTCGAAGAGATGCAACAGAAACTTGATCGATTTCGGCTCGTTTATTGATATTCTATATAAAATCAGCAAAGTTTTCGATCAATCAACTCCAGACAAGCATGAGCGCTATAAGCGCTTCCTCGAAGAGCAGCTGATTAACCAAATCTCCGAAGTCCTTGGAAAGAAGCCTTATAAACCATCGATTTCCAGAATTCAAGTCTTTGGAAATGAATATTCCCTAGAAAACCAAGCGTTGAGACTCTTCGAGGGCTACGATGATCTATTGAAACATGTATTATCTTTTTCAATAATAACAAAGGAATGCTTACCTCTACATGAATAGCTTTTCATTCTCCACTCGACCTACGACTTCAAATACCACGACAGAGCTTTTATTTCCCTGAGAGCTTATCGAAAGCTGATTTATGAGTTCTCACTCGTTCCTCTCCTTGTGCATTTGAAAGAAGCTTTCGAGGTAAAGCTATTTTTTGCTTATACACTTTTCTCAAATGAATATTTTGAAATCTCAATAGCTTTTCCGAAGACAGCAGATTGGTGTCTATTCGATCATCGATTTCAGAGGGTTTGTGAAAATTATTGCGATAATTGCTCATATCGGTATGATTTTCATGAAAAATTCTTTATTTACATTATTCTCATATCACCAGGTTTTACGAAACCACAGTACAAAAATAAGTACGATACTTACCCAAAGAAAGTTGCAAAACTTTTCGAATTCCTCGAAGAGGCAAACTCAAGACTTTCTGATGAGCTTGTCCTCAAATGTCTTACTCAAGTCAAGGAAGACAAGCATGTCATTGCATAGTTTTGAGATATCCTTAGTGTACTTCCAGTTTTTTTCTTCGTTGCTTTTGCCCTGAGTATGGATAGAATATCTATATGAAAAGTAAGAAACATATTTCGTTTCTATTATCATCATCATGACATAATTCCATAGAGTAATCAAATCTTTACAACGATGAAAGTTGCATACTTTGTTTCTCATTCTTGAACTTCTACAAAATAATATTGTTTTTTAACGATACATGCTGAATTTTAACTTATTGATGTTTTTCACTTCTCCTCTCTAAGTATTATCTTAAGAGCAAGCAATTCAGTTCTCCCATGCTATCATCTTATTTTAGTTGCTTATGAAGACAAAAGATCAGTTGTTCATCCATTCTTTAATCTTATAATACGCAAAATCTTTGTTTCTTATCACTATTATGTAATTTTTATTTGTTTGCTATCTGCTCTATCAAAGGATAAAATTTTCAAAAACCTCCGCGACTGCTCTCATCATCATAATCTCTTCTAAACTTCTTCTCGAATTGGCTTAACTGGTCGAGTACATCACTCGCGCCTTCATCGCCTGAGCGGCTTCCTATTTCATTTCTATGGCTTCTATTCAAGAAGCCTGGCTGTATCTTCATGTAATCCTGCTTCTCAGGAGCTTCATACTGTTGAGGTTGATACTGGTATTCATTCTGCGGGTACCCTTGGCGGTATTGATGCTGCATTCTGTTATCCTTGCTTGGAATGCTGTCATCGATACTATCCGGATCAGGTCTGAAACGATGTTCGGAGTCATCAGCATCAATATCAGCGGGGTCAGGTCGAACCTCCCTCTGCTGAGACCGGTAGTCTTGAGTGTAATGGGGATTCGTTTGACCAAACCCGAGACCTAGATCAACCTCTACTTCTCTCGATTCAGCGAGAGGCTCTTTTTCGAGACCTCTATTGAAAGAAGTTTGCTGCACGACGTCCTTGTAAATCTTTGGTTTAGAAGGGTAAGGCTGCGGCATCCTGCTATTTTGTTCTTCAATTTGAGCGAAATTCAGCTCTCTGACTTTATTGGCAGTATCTCGGGCTCTGTCGATATGAGATTGGGCTTTAGTCACATGGAAAGGATGAGACAATTAGGATTTGATGTGAATTTTTTTACTTGCGACAGTAGGAATATTGAGTAGTTCTTTGTTTGGAGCTAGTTGAACATTTCGGTATTGGTTCTGATTATTTCTGAACGAAGTGTTAGCATCAGCATCCTTGAACGTCTTGCCGTATGGATTTAAACCCCTTGATTTTTCGGGATCAATAGGGATGTAAGTAGTAGTTCCCGTGATCATCTTATCTGGTGGAGATGAAAGCTCTTGACCTCTATTTATATGGATTTATGCGTTAGCTAAGTTGGTTATTTAGGTTAAGCTTTACCTTTGGCTCTGGAAACGGGCACTAGAACTTTGAGGGACACTTTTCTGTAGATTTTGGTCTGGAGGACTGATGTATGTTAAAGGTTGGGTTTGAGTAGTCATCGTGGCCTGTTTTGGTGGCTGCTGAGTCCTTTGTTGAAGAGGCTGTTGCTGCTGTTAGAAGGTAAGTTGCTTTTCTATGAAAGGGTAAATTTTGTTTGAACCTGTCCTGTTAGCATATTTTGGTCTTTGGTGGGGCTACTCGTCTCTCCTGAATACCGGTGAGATTGCTGAGTTGACATACGTTGACTTCTGTCGTTAGGTTGTGCTTGGTACTTGGTTTCCTTCAGCGGCTCATCGATATCCAAAATTTTGCCTCTGAAATGAGGAAAACAGATTTAGTACAAGCCACTCAAGACATAACTACTTTGGCTGCTGTTCTATAAAGAGCGGGTAGTCATTCCAGAAGTAAGGATTTTTTCGCATGCCATCAAGCACTTCAAAAATATTTTCTCTCAAATTCGGATCAATACCAAGCACGTTGATCAATCCTAGTGTATTGTAGAAAATAGGTTTAAGTTTTTGGTTTGTGTTTGAGTACCCTTGTGCGATCCAATTGCTAAGAAACTGCCATCGTACGAGAAAGAAAGAGCCGTTGCTGTGGAGACCTTGCTCACTTCTCCAACAAATTCGCCAGTTCCAATTTCATAAACCGTGAGTATACTCTGCTCTGTTCAAGAAAGTTAGATATTCATGAGCATTGGACAACAAATACCTGTGTTGAATTGACTGCCTAACTTAGGGCGATTGCCTCCCTCATCTCCGCTTTTCATGCCTCCCGTTCTTAACAGCGAAGTAAGAGTGTCCTTGCCACCTGACCTGTTAAATTGGTCACCACCTTGCTCGATATTTGAACCTATTCACATAAAAAAACGCATCAGATAGCACGTAGCAAAACTTTGTTGGTTTACTTTTGCTTAGCGTCGAAGGCGATGCAACGACCACGTAAAGCCCTGCTGAGTCAATCGCGAGTTCTATCATTACATAAATACCTCAGTCCAATGAATAATTACTTGTGCTGAATGGTTTCACTTCGATTCTTCCTCTGAGCTCTCCATTCGCAAGCTTAAAGATGCTAATGATTCCTTCATTCGTCAGCACAAGAAGATAGTCATTTGAAGGGTGAATCTGGAGGTCCATTATTCTTCCGTCTACGTAGTAATTCACGAGCGAGATGCTGGTAAGGGCGTTCTGGCTCTTGTGAATTTGGTGCATCCTCAAAGTATTAACGTTATGCACCGTAATCGCTTTGATCGTAGAAGGTTTCAATGCATTTAGATCTTTCGTCAGGCTAGCCTGGGTGTTTTCGTAGGGACCTTGATTTGTTCCTTTCAGCTTATTTTGCATCGTCAGTGATGAGTTCTTCGAAACTTCAGCAGCTTTTTTGAACATCAACTCCTCGTCGGTTTCCAATAGGCGCACACCTTTAAAAAATTTCGTTTGAGCTCCCAACTCGACGTGAGCTTCTTCTAACTTTAGTGAGATTTCGAAATTTGAGTTCTTATCGAAGACAGAAGTGAGTCCAGTGCTTTGAGTGATAGCAAGGTAATTCAATGAAACAGCAACAGAGCTGATCTTAAAGCCGCTGATCGGCAAGGATTGTTTGATTTTGCCTGTCTTAAGATCGAATATCATGAGGTTCCCTTTGTTGTCTCCAACATAGATTTCTTCGAGTAGCCAATCAATGTCCATCGCGGTTATTTTGTATCGTTGCTTCTGACTCTCTCGAAAACTAAAACCTTTTTGCTTTTCGCTCTCATTGGTGATCACGTTTTTCAAAGTAGGCTGTCTGTTTCCACAAAAAGAAATTCAAAAATTAGAATTGACATTAGTAAATTTTTTTTCATACGCCTTATATTTTTCGTTCGGAATTTGGATTGGTGTTGACTTCCACCGATCTCCGACATAATTCCAAATTCTGATGTGACCATCATTTGCACATGTGACAAAAACCTTTTTATTTCCTGGGCTCCAGTTAATCTTTTGGATCTACGAAATTAATGGTCGAAAGTGAGATTCGAAGGAATTAGTAATTTACTTTCTTGCTGTGCCCAGTAATCGTACAGCTTATTTTGTTCTTCATGTAGTCATAGCAAAACAGATTTTTATCCTTGTAAAGGACGAATAGAAGATCATGATTTTCTAAGGATGAGAATTATTTTTGCCAATGTTTAAGAGCGAAACTATTCACTTGCAACCACGATCTTTTTGATATGCTCGCTTTTCTTCATCGACAAATCTTTTTGGTTACTCCTAAAAACGTCACCGAACTGTCCGAATCCTTTGCTCTGGCTGCCTTGTTCGCTGGTGAGTATACTTCGAGATTGCTGCACATTTTCTTTGAGGCTCTTCATGCTCTTCATGAATTTCATGGAGCTCAACTGATAAATTTCAATCTCGCCTAATATATCAGTAAGATTTAAAGGGGCTGCAAAAGAGAAATAAGTACCTTCAAGAGTTCCAAGGAAAAGATAGTCTTCATAGAGACTCAGCGCTGAAAAGTGGAGATCAGGATGCACCAATGAGCTCACATATTGACCCTAGACACAATAAATCAAATTATTTTCACCAAATATCTGATTGCCTCGCTATTGACGATGTATAGTCTTCCTGATTCACTCAAAAAGAGCAAAAAATTCGTCAATGGACTTAGATGAGCGTCAATAATATCTTCTTTCACATGAATGCGATTCGCAAGCACAAGTCTCTTATCATCGAGTTTCCAATATTTGATGCATTTCTTTTCGACAAGAGCGAAGAATAAGACCGAGCTGTTTTCAAATATATGAATTCTCAGGCAGTTTGTGAGATTCTCTTCGTCATTAACGAGCAGCAGGTTCAAATTATCGCTTTTGAACTCCCATATAGAGAAAATGTATCTATCAGCATAATTCTCAGCGATAATGATCATATTCTTGTTAATTGAGAAATTGCACACGAAATTCTTAACAAAGCGGTTCTTTTTTGGCTGGGGGAGGTACATCTGATGCAAGCGGGTCAGTGTTTGCCATTCAGAAATGAAAATTGCAGGTTTCAAGCCATTATCGATGGAAAGTAAATATTCTTGATTCGCCCCAAAAAATAGAATTGAAGAGACTTTAAAGTCGTGTGGATGCATCATTACTTTCTTGTCCACTTCTAGATCCCAAAGCACCACGTAGCAGCCTAAGAGAATGACGTGATTAGATGTAGGATGGAAGCACGAATACCTGATTCATAAGCCAAAATTTTGTTTTCATGGTTGTAGTCAAAAACTTTGGTGCCTATGGTGGAATTAGGAGGTGAGATGTAATTGAGGATTGAGATATACCTCCATTGCTGTCGACGATCTCAAAAAGACCTTGATTTAGCATGATACCTTCTTTAACAGATCTTATTTGCGAAATAAAACTGTAGATAATTGATGAATTTTAACTGTTAGGAAAATCCAAACAAAAAAGTTTTCTTTCAAATCGAATGATATCCAAAGTGACGTGCTTCTTTTAATATGGAACTTGATTGACCAAAACAAAATTTATAATACTATAGAAGCAAATACTGCCAATGTGAGAAAGGAGATTTTGAAAAGATCATATTACAACTCTATAATAACTTTCCTCTCAAAAATGAGAAAAATTCTGAATGTTTAGAGGTTCATTCGACTTTACAGTTGTGTTTTTCTAGAGAGGGATTTCCCATTACGGAAATGAACAGAGACCGAATGAAAATGAATCTTGTAATACCAGTAAGTAACTTTTTAATGATCTTACAAGGATCTTTTCATCTAATAAACACCGTCAAAATTTGAGACATCGCGACATCAAACACATTAGGACGCAAGATTAATAGCCCCAGAGCGAATATACACCGAAGCACATTTCTATTGATGAAGCGGAATAATTTTCTTGGTCATCCTTTCCTTACACTCATGAAGTGGTCGTAGAATGAGCTTCCGGATCTAGAACCGACCGGAGGTGTGACATCTGCTCATTACAGGTCTCCCTATAGCATTAGGTTAGATCCGAACCTCTTCTGTTAAAAAAAGCTTCTGATATCAGTCGAATTTTGATAAGAAATTTTCTTCTGAAAAATTTTAACTGGCAATCAGCAATGTGACGTTTTCAGAAAATTCGAAAAAAAATAGGTATCTCCTTTAATAATCTCTCCAACAACATCCTCTTCCCAATTTCCTTTTATACCTTTGTCCAACCCTTTTGAGAATAGAATTCACATTTATGAAGGCTCTTTTAACGAATGAAGAGAAAGTAGAGCATCTTTGAAATTTCGAGTTAATCAGAAATATCGTTATTCTTTGTAAGGAAAAAAAATCCGATACGAATTTTTCTAATTTGCCTGCAAGTCTAAAATGACCTCAAAAAACATTCTTCGCCATAGATAGTAACATTATTATAATATTTGCGCCAGAAATCAAACTGACCTCAACTCATCATGGAATTACCAAACCTTGAGTACAGAGTGCTTTTCAATATTCTCGGATGTAACGGCATTGACAAAATTACTTTACGTACTGCCGAAGAGATTGATCAACAAATCCAAGAATTTAGTGGAAAACGTGTTCCTGAAATCAAAGATGTGACAAGCAACCTCTGTGTCACTACAGAAAAGAAGAAGACTCCTCACAAGAAGATTAGAAACTTCAGTGAGACGAATTATGACTATATCCGTCAATGCGGCTGCAGTGATCATTTAAGAATGCCAAGAAGAAGTACCAAAAAATTTTTAGAGCCTATAAAAGGTTCCCACGAGATTAAATACGTAAATTGTGTCTCACTCGTCTCGTTTGAATTGTCTTAGAAGGAAATGCAGAATGAAAGCTGCGAATGGTTTAATGATAAGTCTGATTTATCCAAATTTCCTTTGAAGTTTGAAACTTTTCTGGAAGAAATTGATGATTTCGAGTCTTCAATGAAAGAAGCATCATTGGCAATGTTTGCTCTCTTGGACAAGAACAAGTATTAATAATTGCTTTTTTTGTTAGTTATTCCCTTCATTTTTCACCTCAGGAGAGGATACATTTCCTTGGAAAGCCTGTTGAGTCTTCTCAAAGTATTAGAAACAGATTCGGTCTTAATGAACATGGAAAGTTTAGAACGTAATTTTTAATTTATTTTTACAAGAAAGAATAATGACTTGATAAATAGATTTGGTTAATACAAAGAAAATCGATAAGAATCGGATATCGTTTAAAGATTTCCAAAATCTTACAGGCCTCTGCTAACAAACTGTTTAATTCTACAATTGCTGATAAAAAAGACAATGCATAGCAGTTAGAAAAATTAGTTGGAGTTTAGCATAGATTGGTGTTAAATACTTTTTATCTATAATAATTAAATTATGATTATGTTTATCTCGAATACATTCTACGTCCAAATTTAACACCTGCTAATTCTTGTTTATTCATGCTATGAATATTTATTTTTGGTTGAAACACCTTATATATATGACTTAGTTTAACCATTTGAAAGAGCTTTATTATTCACTAATTTTTTATGTGGTAACTCCGAAGAATTTACAACCATTTAAACTCATTAAGTAATGGTGTGCTTTTTCCAATCAATTCCTTGACACCGAGTCCTTTTCATTGAACCTTTCGAATCTAGTTTCTGCTCAAATAAAGCAAACAGACATATTGCCTAATAAATTAATGTTGCAACAAATAATAAAATGGCAAAATTTAACACCTCCTGAGGTTGCATGTAGCACTTTCCCTGCTCTAAAATCCCACAAAGTTATTTTGCCCTCCCACGAGACACTTGCGAGCATATCGATCCCATCGAACACATTGAATCCTACCTTCAAATTATGGGAGGCCAGAGTGAATGCCCTAATCAAACCAAAGTTTTCTTTTACTTTCATGAATGCCAGTCAAGGTTTTGATAATATTAGATTCCCTTTTGTCAAAAATGTTGACATTTGTATCTTGGCCACCTGCTGCCAGCAAGCTTCCATCACTCGGACAAACATCAATCCAGCTCGTGTAGTCTATCAAGAGCAAATATTGTCCAATCAGAGGAAATCCAAAAGATGATAAAAATAGGAATGACAAAAACAAATGAAAGAGGGAAAAAAAGCTGGCGATGTTACATTTCTTTGTCTTTTCAAGGAGGACAGGATTTTTCAAATGTAAGGCTCCTGTTTCGGCATCCAGTATGTTGAGCTTCTTGGGATCATATTTTACGAATAATAAGGGCTCTCCTTTGTTAGTACTCCATCTGCAACGACCATGCTCATCTATAGAAGTCGCAATCAAGGAGTTTTATTGACAATAAGTGATATTGAAGATATTGATAATGGTGGTTGGAACTGAGGAACATATTTTACCCACTGTGTTAAAGTAATAATGGGAGTTGAGTGTGTCAGTGTTCACATTTGCGATCAAGCACATGCCACATCCATTAATCGTCGCGGCTGTCTCCCCTGTAGGATCAAAATCGAGACCCGTAATATAATTGACTAGTTTTAACAGCAAGGATTTTTTGAAAGAGAGCGAAGCTCGATCATTACTTTTCGAAGTATTATTCTTAAAATGCCACTTCGATTTTCTTAACAGTTTTACACTATAGCCATTGTTGTGTCCAGAGTTTCCAATGTCATACAAATGGTAAGCTATCTTCCCTCTTAACGGAATAGCTCCAAAAATATTTCTTCTCGAATTATAGGTCAAGTCACCGGGCCCCGTCCCTAGAGGAGAAGGTGACTATTAGAGCAATGAACATAAAAATAAGTACAATAACTCCAAGGCAATAATGATTTTGGAAAGAATAAGCAAGGTCCATGAAATTTACCTCCGGAGACTTCCTCGAAGGAGTAGATTTTATTAGCTTGCCCTTTCTTTGAGATGTCAAATAACTCAAAATTAGCTGATTTGAAGGATTTATGATGGAGTGAGACAAGCAATTTGGTGTTGGGGATTTCTGTCACATGAGTCCAACCACCTAGATACATGAACATGAATTATTTGTGGTGTAACTTAGATAGCTTTTGATAGAGATAGGAAACCTTCTTTGATTTGAACTCCCTTAAAGCGGGCATAATATTCCTTTGTCTCGATATCGATGATGCCAATATTATTGCTTCCATATGAAGACCAGGCTAATAATGTTTGTGGCGGTGCAGAAAAGGATTCTTCTATTCAAGAAAAGTTCAGTTTACCAATGATAATTTGAAATAATAATGAAAAAACATGAGAGTCTTATCAATAATAATTGGTGTAGGAAAGGTTCTGACCTGTTCTTAAAGACTTTGCTGTTGTAGAATGGAATGGAGGGCTGCTGTTAATTTGATCCAATTTCTCGGCGTCTTTGCTTTCGTGTTTTGATAGCATTATCCTTTTATGTTATGAATAAAAAAGTTGAAATTTATCCCAATCTATTAAAATCACGATCCTCTGTAATCCAATCAAGGATGAAGAAAGAATATCAAAATCAAATAAAAAAAATACGATTCTATGCTAATTGACCTCACGCTGTTAAAATTATGAGAGACTATATGTTTCTTTTACCTGTACCTGATTTTATTTACTTCATCAATTAATTTTAGCCATATCATTAATTCACTCAAAGAAAAGTGCAGAAAAGTTTAATTTTCATCAAGAGACAAATAATTTAAATCCTGATACAGAATTAACTTGATGAAATAACCATTCAAAATATATAAGAAAATAAGACAATTTTCGACGACTGTAAGGAATTTTAGTGAACATGATATGACTCTTGATTAATAAAATTTCATCTCATTTTCTTCTTTTCGTTGCTTTCTTCTCTCGAGTTGTTTGAATATTAATACTGCCTCAAGTGAAACAGATAGACATTGCGGCGTCTCATAATTTCATTAGAATTATTAATGATAAAATCAAAGACTCACTTCCATCTATTGTGCTTCCAGTAAAAAGTACTTTTCCAGTCTTGAAATCCAATAGTTTCACTGTGTTATCTTCACATGCTGTGGCCAAAATGTCTCCTTTTGGGTTCCACCGTACACAATTGATAGGTTCTGTTAGAAATAAATTATTATTTTTATTCAGTCCTAAGGATCTTACTCAAATGAATGTCATGGAAAGTTCTTATAATCTGCGATTCGCGTTTATCAAAAATCTTGACATTGCACTCATCGCCACCGGATACAAGCAAATTCCCATTGCTTTGACAAACATCAATCCAGTTTGTATAGCCTGTAGAAGCGAGAAATATTAAACTAAAGCAAAAATAGAATACGAAAACAGAGTGTAAACACTCTGAAACTAAAGTTACGTATATCTCCTTCAAGTTGGAAAGAATCTTTCAAAAGTAGAGTTTTCTTTTCGACATCTAGAATATCAAGACTATTTTTATCATATTTGACGAATATAGAGGAATCGTTCGTATTTGGGTTCCATCTACACAGGCCTGAATCATCTAAAAAAAGATGATAAGAATAAGAGGAATGCCATCATAAATAATATATATAAGCAGCAAAGAATGATGGGATTTAAACTACCTCTTCTGTACACATTGCCCAAGTCAATATGAAAGGCATAATCATCGGTGTTAATATCTGATATTAGGCATATTCCGTCACTGTCTATTGTCGCCACGGTCTCTCCAGCAGGGTTGAAATCAAAATCAGAGATGTGGTTCACTGCACATGATGAGAGACGAAAAATGGATAGTTTAACAAAAAAAAAGCATTGAATACCGCCATAAGCAGCGCTATTACGTGACTGCCATTTTGACTGTTTTAACAATTTAACACTGTAACCACTCTTTTGACTAGAATACCCAATATTGTACAAATGGTAAGGCGTTTCCCCTGTAAGAGAAATTGCGCCAAAGATATTTCTTCTCGAATTATAAGCCATAAATCCTTGGCCATTGACTAATTGAATTTGAGAGGGAATCCAAGTGAAATTTATTTACCCCCTTGAACCTCGCCGAACGAGTAAATTTTATTCACTTTTCCTTTTTTAGAAAGATCAAATATTTCCATGTTGGCTGAATTTTCGCAATCGTGGTTGAGTGATACAATTAATTTTGTGTTTGGAATTTCTTTCACGTGAGTCCACCAGCCTTGCAATGTTAATATTGGGAGGAGCTGGAAAATTCTAATTTACCTTCCTCTATTTGAACTCCCTGGAAATTAGCATAATGTTGCTTGGCTTCGAGTTCGATGGCTGTTATGTTGTTACTCTTGTATGAGGACCATGCTAATAGAGTCAGAGGTTGGACAGTGACCCCTTCTAGACAAGATTAGATTAAGTAACGAAGTTTTATGATTCGTATAATTGAAGAATCAGATGCATGAAGTCTCTTCAATAGCAAATTTTTTTTTTCTAAGATATTAGCGTACCTGCTTTTGTGGATCCTGGGGATGGATCGGCTCTGGGCATGTCGCTTTTGGCTTGTTTTTTCTCTCCAAGAGTCGTGTGAGTTAATTTCTCAGTGCCGTTAGGCTCGTCTTTCGATGGCAACATTTTTTATTGGTTGAGGATAAAGCGAAAAATAAAATTTTAGTCTTTCAATCCAATAATGAGTTAAAGCATTCATTAAATTACTGAAGAACAATTCAAATTCAGGATTTCATATCTGATCGCAGTTTTTTTGGTCATGGTTAAGAGAATTAAGAATTTCAGCTAGCTTCACGAACGTTATGAAAGAGGTCAGCAAGAGTTTTATGTGTCTAAAATTGTCTTGGAATTGTGTGATTTACTTAATAAGAAATCATCAGTATTACCAATGAAATTTCAGAATTCCACACCAAATGTTAATTGGGAGATCTCTTTGAGGCACAGATTGGTTTCTAGTCAAGGAGAGAGGCCTTTTGTCTATTTCGTCTCAAATTTTTGCATCGGTTCTTTTCGAAGTAGAAATGGAGGGGATATAAAGAACATTCCTTAAGAATTGTGGGAAAGAGAGATCATCGCTTGTAGGTTTTCTTAGGTATTACTGTAATTGAGAATGTTACCATGTGACTGAAAATGATCAGAGTTATTAGGACTTTTAATTTGTGCTTCATAGATCAATGGAGGGAGAATAGATATCGCGTATAATTTCTCAAAAGACAAAATTGATTGTTGATTAGCCAAACTGGTATCGAATTAGTATGTGATATTTCGAGAGTTTTACTGCTAACTCTTTTTGTGACTTAAACATGTTATTGAGACTATATCAATACTCAAACCTGAAAGTATCACATTGAACCAGCATTGTTTAGCTTTCGCAATCGCATTTAAGGAAATTTACAAAAATAGCCACAGTCTATGAGACACTTAGAAGTTATGTCATAGGATCATTATTAAAAAAATTAGAATAGATGAATAATCACAATATAATCTACATTTCATTTTCGAGGGTTGTGTATGATAAGTAAGCTAGCTTCAAATCACTAAAAATGACTAAAGGAGCAGAATTTAATGTCAAGAGAAATATCAAGGAGTTTTTCAAAGGACAATTCAGCATATGTAGCCTATGACGTGATTATTTGTTCTGTCTACTGGAAGGGGAGCTGTCTATAACATATAAGAGATATTATGAAAGCATCATACAAAGGTGTAAAGGCAAGAGACACTACGTGCTAATATGCTTTTGTAAAACTAAAATACGTTTGTAGATTTTTCCATGGAAACAGTCAGCCGCATCATTCACAGTGACTGTAGTAGAGTGCCTGTAGAACTGCAGCGGTTGGTGACTCCTTGTGACAAATTCTCGAGGAGTTGATTACTATATTATTAGTTCAATAATGGTTTAGAAGATTTGCTAGATAAGTGGTTTACATAAGGTCTCTTTCAGAATCTCCAACTAGGAAAAGTGATGAGTTTGAAGCAAATAGAATGAAATTACTTGAAGCAAGGCCTGAAAAAGCGAGAAGGCCTAGGTCTCCGAAGGCCAACATGCTGTTAATACTTGTTAATGCGGTATATTTGGAAATGCTGTCTCCTTTAGGCAAGTTTTTCCTGCAGATGGGTTAGGATTTCGATTATAGGAGGAGGAGAGCATTACTCATAAACGAGAGTTCCAAAAACTTTTGTAATACTGCTTGGGCAGTAGAGAGTCTTTGGAGGCTTAGAAGTCGAGAAAAACTTGGACCCGTTCCTAAGAAGGAGTCAGAGAGCGAATCAAGTGGAAATGTACTTCACGAAGGTCTTTGAGCCTTTCGAAAAGAAGTACTGAAACATTCACCGCAAATAAATTTTTAGCTTTTTAAATTTCAGAGCCTAATCAAGATATTGCTCTCTGTAATAAAGCAAATCCCTTGAATAACTGTATATGACTTACAAAGTTAGTAAAAATTATGTGTTGATATCGGCGAAAGTGCCCATACACCTTTAGGAGAATAACAATGCTTCCTATGTGGGCATTTTCATAAAAAATAATCTAGAAATCTTGTTTGAAAAACCGCTGACTTCATATTTGTTAATGCTATTTTTGTGAAATTGTTACTATTGTTATCTAGTGTTGAAGACACAAAGGAGTAGGTTGTTGAACGTTGAAGATGAAATTCAAAAACGAAACAGATTTAAAGAGCAAAATTGGAATTAAACTCGATTTGAAATTTTATTTGAACTGAAAAGATGTTGAAAGAATTTTCTTTTTGCCACATTCGAAGTATCTATGAACCAATGAAAAACAAAAACAAATGGCATCTTCATGAAGTAGCTAATTTTTGTATTTCTAATTATCATCTTACTGAATTGAAATGTATTCATAATGGTCTGGATGAGTGTTCGCATTTCAACGACCGATTCTCCTACTTTCATTGATCTTAATGCTGTGAAAAATGCTGGATTGCTGTATCTATCAACTTCAGAATCCAAGAATCGCATTTTTTTGAGATATATTTTTTTTTGACTTATTGCTAACATTTGACCAACTTTGGCATTTCGTACTATTAAAAAGCCTTTCAACCATGGAATCATAGCACAGATTTTTTAAAGTTTCTATCGATGAAGAGATCATTGATCATATAATATTTCATGATTAATGAATATTTCTGAATATGCTTTCTTTAACTCAGATGGATCTCAAGCGATAATTCGCAGTGAGAGATAATTATTTGGGCAAGCACCGGTGCTCAGAGTTTTCGAAAATTCAGTTCGAATATCGGCATTGAAATTGAAATAATTTAAGAATTGAATTCATTTAGGATTAACCGACAAGAACTGTTTATTTATTTGAAAAAACTTATTTATTTATGGAAGAAGCATCGGATTTGTGTAATAAAGGTGAACAGAGGCCTACAGTTTCTCTCTACGAGGATCTTGATCAAGCGGTTTTAAATTGCGAAAAAGTTAAGATTGCAAGCTTTATTCAAACCAGAGTTGATGAACTACGCAGTCAAATCCATTCCTCATTTGTTCACGAAAAAAAATCTAACCAGGGTTTCCATCTTGATTCCCAGAACAACTACTTAAATAATCAAAGCTTCAACAAGAGCCCAATTTCTCGAGATACTAGCAGAGATTTTTCTTGCATTGTCGCGTCATTTTGTACAAAGGGAGACAATTCTTTCTACTCAACCTTTAGAAACACGAAAGAAACAAGACATGTTACTCCATTGGCACAGAGGGATCGAAATATTATGAAAGATTCAGATTCTCGAAGCTACTCAACGCCGTCGCGCTCTAAAAAATCGGAGATTCCAAGTGCTCACATGAGAGGTGCCAGGATAATACTCTCTCTATTACGCAAGAAATTACAGCATGGGTTAGATGCTATTCGAGAGCATGCATATCTTCACAAACGAAAAGCGATGATTATAAGCGGTCTGGAAGGGCACACAGTATTTTCATATTATGAAAGCAGCTTTGTAATAATAATGTTTTTTAGTCGAGGAGGAGTCGAGTTTCTGGTCATGAGAATTTCGAGAAAGAATCGATAGATGGACACGATTCATTGAATTTGAGTTATTCTGTAAAGAAAAATTATGTGCTGACTCCAGCGATGGAGAGGGAAAAAATCCTTCATTCCACTCATCAGAAAGAAGATGTGTCGTTTTCATTAATCGATGAGTTGTACAATACATCACGAAGCAACGTCAAAAGTCCAGAAAGAGACTGTCCTGATCATCCAGGTTTTTCTCGGTCTTCGGTTCTAGATAATCAACAACCACAAAAGAAGATGCAACGTACAAAATCATCGTTTATAACTCCAGACCTCGGTAGTCAGTCTAAATCTCCGAAAACGATAAAAATTTCTGAATTATTCCCTGAGAATAGTAAATTGTCGTTGACTAAAAATAACAACTCGCAAACTCCCAACAAAACGGACAGATCAGGAGCTTCTCTCAAGTCGATACTCAACGTGAACGATAATTTAACGAATAGAACCAGATTATCTCCTTCAAAAAGCCAAGATCATCTCACTGGTAAGCCGGGTAGTACTGCAGCTCTTAATGATGACAGCATCGCGAGTCACCATCAATTTATTCAAAATATAAGGAAATTGAAAGATTCTTTTGGCACTAGTTCTAAAGAGAATAGTCTTTGCGAGACAACTACATCTCAAGCTGGCCAAAAACATAATAGATCACTTTCACAAGGAGCACAAAGGATAATGTCGAAGATAGAATCCGTAAAAAATCAAATTCACCAACGGAATGAATCTGGGACAAGTTTCTCCCATAAAAATGACGTCACGTCAGAGCTAGTACAGAGAAATCAAACTCTTCGTCCGCAGCGAGTAGAGTCGCTTCATCAGACAAACCGAGAGCAAGAAATTCTTCGAGACCGAAGAAATTACGATCAAGAAGATGAAGTTCCTCAAAAAGATTTTGATCGCAGAGATCGTCTGCGAAATGCTCAAAAAAATCCGCAGCAGCTAGCATTTCAAAAAAGAGATATGAACCGTCTTCGTGGAGAATTAAATGAAAATCAGAATGAAATTATCATTAATTACTCTTCCAGAGACGAAGATGATGTTATGACGTTTAATCCTCCGATGCTGAGTGAGGAACTTTTGACTCAAGGAAATTCCACAGCAACGCTTCAAAATACGCTGTCTGGTAATCACCTGGGTGAAGAAATGAATAGTCGACCTTCTTTTGAGACTCCAACTTTAGTTCCTGAGTCATTTAAACAACATTTTAGCAGAGAAGCCTATTCTGCTTCTAACACAGCCTCGAATAAACAACTCCCAAAAGGACATCAAAAGCCTGGATTTGGGATGATTGTGAATGCGAGCGATCAGGTAGGATCAAAACGGGTAGGCTCAGAGAGGCAGCTTTTAGAGCTGAGCTCGCTCCATGAAAATAAATTAGCTGGGCTAAGTCAAAGAGCGAAGGAAAAAGTAGCGGATAAATTCGTGTCAGCTTCGGAGAATAATTTTTCTGATGGAAGGCCAATCAGCGATAAAACCGTCTTAAGGGAGCAAAAACTCCAGGGTGGGTACTCAGAAAATAGGAACAAGGCTCTAAATAAACAATTTGAGGGCCCAACTGAACGCAACGAGTCTTTCAATGACAATCAAAATTTATATAGACAGATGGAATCTACTAAAAACAAGAAACAAAGTGAATCTGAGGGGTCTTTTTCAGCACTTAAAAGCCCAACTGGGCAATTGCCTTTGAAATCGGGTGTCCGCAACCAAAGTGGTGAAAAAGCGAAGTATACAATCAAGAATCAAGACGAGGAAACACCTATTGCTGATAATGATTCGTTTTTACGTCTTGAAGCTGAATTAGAAAAATTAGAAAATGATGGTTCGGGAGACATCACCCAAACGATAAAAAGGGAAAAGGGGTTCAATTTTGGAAATTATGATCGGAATGAGCGGATCACTAGGCATGGGCAAATTATAAGCAATGGAGAAGAGGAAAATTCTGAGGAAGAGTATCAAAATCAATTGCAACAACCTACCAAAACTATTTTGCCCTCGCAGTCATCAGTCAAGGCATTCTCTGACAGAGAAGCAAGCATAAAAATTCTTCAAGCTCAAGATAAACTTTCCGATCCTCGAATCAGAGAGAAATCGTTTCTAGGTGAGACAAATGCAAGTAATCGACAGATTAATCAGTATAAAAATACTGATGAATTGCCACGAAAAATGGGCAGTCCAAAAGAGCATCAGAAGGGCTCTCAAAAAGACTCCTTTGAAGTGCAACTGCAAAGTCAGCCAATAGATTTGAAAAAACCTGAACTAAAAACTAGTGGGTTTAAAACCGCTTCCTATTTAACATCGCAACAAAAACCTCAAATCATGAAGGAGAATGATGCTTTTGAGGGCCAATATTCCTCCAAATGCACAAATGATATAACCCCTAGCAAAACTTCTTCTCAAAATTGGGAACAAGCTCCAAAAACAACGCTGGCACAACATACTGAAAGAAAAAACCTTGGGACCGGTCAAAGCTTTCTAAAAGGACCTATCGCAGTAGAGACAACCCCAAAATCGAGTGCTACGCGGAAGGGAGAAGGTATCCACGAAGAATCCCATCCAGAGAGTTCAGAAAGACTGCATCCAGCCATAGCCGGTAATCTTACTTCAAATAAACTCGGAAGCAACCCCTTATCAGACAGAATTTCGGAAAAAGTAATAATGACCCAAGAAAATGAATCCGATTACTACGAACACCAAATAAGAACAGAACAAGTTGATGATTCGATTATGTTAAATAAAGCTGCTACACCGATTGGAAGAGCCAAACTGAATAAATCGCCATATCAGTCTCGAATTGAAAAGGAATATTCATCTGGTGATAGCTTCTTACGCCCTTCGAGTCGAGAATTACTTGATCATCTGCAAAAGAACACGACCCAGCAACCAGGAGATTCTTCACCTAATAATGAAATTTACTCTCAGCTCGATAAAAATTGGAACTCCGAAACACCAGAAAGAGCCTCTGGTCAGTCGAGAAATAATCAAGGCTTTAGGGATAAGATATCCGCCTTTAATACAAAATTCTTCTCTGGATATCTAAACAAACAGTCAGAAGCTCCTCAGGATCAGGATTATATCCATCCTCATTCTTCAAATAATACCACTGAGCCAATCGTCCATAAGGACGCAAGTTATCCATCCAATGAATTCTCGAAAACAATATCCAAAACAACATCCAAAACAACAAGTTTTGCGTTGGTGTCTTTTGGCATGGAAAAACCCAATTTACTTAAAGGAATTCAGTTTTGGAATATCATTGAGAAAACTCTTTGGAAAAAATTCATGAAACTAAAATACGACGCGCTGGAGTGTTTGATTCGGACAGCTCACCCCCAAGACACTCGATTTATGTTCAAGAGTTTTACCTCTTCAAAGTCCAACAATTCACAGCTTCCTAATATCCCATTAAACTTTGGAAACGAAGAATCAGAGGCAATTTCTGAAAATCCAACCCCCAATTCAAAAGCTGGTTCGAAGTCCTCACACTCTCTGAAACAAAGCGATATTATTCTTAGGACCAGTTCACCGAATTTGAAACTTATAGACACTATCTTCTATAAAATGAACAAAAGCTTCAGATTCAACATAAATTTTGTTACGAAACTTGACAAAGTTATCGGAAAGAGAATCAGAGATAATTTAGCTGCTGCTTTTGAAATCTTGAAACAAGAAAGGGTTGATCTAGATATTAGTCTCTTTGAGAGCTTCCCTCGACAAAAAAGGACTTCAGTGGCACAGAAATTGCAAAACCTGTATTTTCTCCTAAAATCGAAGCTAGTTCTGACCTACAATCATGCTTTCTCTCAGATGAAGCTTGTCGCACTAGCACAATCAGCGACCACAAGAAGAACTATCAGTGGTATTGGTTCTCCTCGGTCAAAAACAAGGGATCACTCGTTTTCACAGTTTGGTAACGCTTCATTCCTCGGAAACCAGCAATTTAACAAAACGGCTGTCCTGGTAATTCGGAACAAGCTCGTTGAGATTTATAAAGTTCAGCTAAGGGATGCATGGAGACAGATATATCACTTCTCCTTACAAAGGTTTGTGAAAACGCCGCATGGAAAGCGATCATTGCTATCGACTCGTTCTCCAGCAACTAATCCAGTACTCTTAAAGAAACTGCAATCTATACTCGAGAGCAAAATTCAAAATGTGAATCTGGTTAAAACTCAATGTCTTAAGCTGTGGAAATACTATATCATCACTTTAAAACTAAGAGGATTGAAGCTATTTGACGCATGCAAGGTCATCACAAAAGCTACAAGCAGACACTACTTTGCTGTATTCAAGACGCTTGTACAGCAAAATTATATTACAAATCTGCAGTCTAGACTCAAAATTCAGAAGTTAAGCTCTTATAAATCCGGGTTAGCTCATATCTCATCCTTGTTACTCCTAAGAAAGAAGACGGCCTTCCAAATTATTTCCCAGTATCCTCTTGCCCCTCTTGATTCATTATCTAAATTTGAGAAGGGGCAGTCAGCGATAATTTCAACTAAATCAGCTGGACTAGCTCAAATGACCAGCTTAATCAAGTCTAAATTGCATCAACAGCTTTCTTTTAGCTTTGGAAGGCTGTTATTCCAGTCAAATAGGACACTAAAGGTGAAGCATCTTGTTCACTTAATCAATAGTGCGGCACTTAGAATCAAACTTTCTGCCTTCTCAGAAATTCAGAAATTTATTCTGTCTTCCGGGTACAATACAAAAGCGCTTAGGGCTGAGAAATTTTTCAATTGTATGAGTAGACCATTCCGGCGTCAGGCTAAAGAAGCATTTGTGCAGATAGCCAAGATTTCTGCCGATGAGACAAGAAATAAATTGCTGAAAGTTAAGGTTCCACTATTCGTGCATAACATCGAAAAGCTCTTTTTCAAGCAAAAAGAAACCGCTATGCGTGCGATTGAAATGTGGGTTGTCGATTGGCGAAACAAGGACCTAGGAGCAATGAATTTGATGCTCAAGCTGATGATGATGGTTCAGGATCGAGAGAGCTCGGATCTCGAAGAAGCGTTTGAGCAAATTCGACAGTATTCGGAGCATATGAAACTAAAAGAACTTTCCTCAATGAACGCCTACCAAGAAGGCTGCTGGCAACTGAGTCTTCTGGTTAAGAGGTTCTTTTTTAGGGATTTTAAAAGGGTCATAGAAAACGAAAAGGAAACTTCGATCAAATTCAATCTGGCCGCAAAGTCCGTTTCTAATATCATCAATAGAAACAATCGAGGAAATTTGAATGAAGCTTTCCAACTAATGAAAGGCATGAAAAAGCACCGAAGCAGTATCAGAAGAGACGCTCATGATAGAAAAGAAACCCCAGAATGGAGAGTAAAGGTGCTAAAAGACAAAATCGTCAAGAACATTCAAGTCCTCACTCACTTCTCTTCATTAGCTATGCGAAAAGAGCACGATGTGAAAGTTTATGCATTCCAGTAATTCTCACCCTATTTGCATTGCTTAACCTAAAAAACTACATAGGCTCCTCAGAAAATACAGGCAGTTAAACACCGACGTCTCTCAAATCGACTACGTCGTGAGAAATATTCTGAGCAAGCTATTCTACAAACGAGTGTATTTGGGATTTAGTCAGATCAAGTTTTTCTCTGATAAGAGACTACAATCAGCCAAGTCTGCATTCCAACAGAAATTAAACAAGTGGAACAAAGTTATCCTTCGTCAACACTTTAAGAAATGGAGGAGCACTGCTCAGGGACTTCAGAAGATGGAAGAAGCTAGACTCAACTACTGTAAGCATCTGCTCAAAAAGAAAGTTTTTGAAGGTTCACCATTGATTATATTCAACTTTTAGTAATGATAATAAATTTTTTATAGGCTGGATGAGTTATTCAAAGGGCCTGCGCATGCGAGTCAGAAACTTCACAGATAAACTAATGAAAGTTTACCATGCCAAGCGTACTAGAAACTTAGGTATATACTTCGAGGCGATACGGACGCATGTGCCTCGAATCAAACTGACTTTAGTTCCGACTCCAACAACTAAGCGAACCAGCATTACACCAATTGATCCTACTCGCTCTGCACTGAAAAATGACGCCGCTCGGCGCTATACATCCAAAGGTCCTCCAACAATGGACTCTCGAAGGAAGCAAAGCATATCATTCGCAAACGATAAATCCTTTGATCAGAAGCGACAGTTGCAGCTTTCTCATGTGTCATCGTCTCGGGACTTTGACGAGGAGTCGCAAACGAATAATAAATCTGTAACATCACAACAGGGTAAATCTCCGCAGACTGCTAAGTCTGGAAAGAGTCTGAAGTTTTTTCCGGTCGATACTCCCAAAAAACCAGTGACGCAACAGTGGTCCATTGATTCGAAATGGAAAAAATAAATTTTCTGTGCGATGAAGATGAGAAGAGAATTTTTTGTTGATGTTTCAAACGTTAAGAGAGGAAATGCTTAATTAGGTTCAATATAGCTGCATCTGGCACTTATTGTAATTGTTTACTTCAAACATAACTAAGCTAGTTTAATTACGGTGCCTGAGAATTATTTATTATGTATATTAACCTGCAAAAATTTTGAACTCATATTCGTTCATAATCTCAAATAAAGTCGAGCATGATGGTGCTTTCGAGATGGATTTTGAAGGTAGCGGAGAGTATTCATTTAAGCTTCAGGATTTAGAAGATTTGCGAGATTTTTCCTAGCGAACATATAAAATTAATTAATCTTCAGGAAATCGCAATAAGATAACACTAACAGACAAATATGGCCTTGAGAGGTTTCAGCACGGAAAACAAAACGTTTAGCGAGTTGATAGAGGAAACTGTACCATACGTACTGGAGCCAGGATCCACGATTTCTTTTAGTTTAAATGAGACGAGGAAAATGTTTGAGGCTCAGATCACTATTCGAAAAAAGATGAAAAATAATCATTCTTTACTTTTCCGTGTAATTGTGCAACACACAGCTAATCTCTAAATTTCTTGCTTAACTAGATCAAGACGTCTGCCCCCGGAATATATGTTGTGAACCCACGAGCGGGATACCTATTGAATGGCGACCCGAAGACTATAGAAATCGAAATGAGAGCAAAAGTAATTATTATTCTCCATAATGGTATGAGTTTTTATGCAATGGAATAGGATGCAAGTGAAGAAAGGTTTTACGATAAATTTTTAGTGCAATTTATGATGGCTCCCAGTGATATTGAGAAGAAGAATCTTAAAGTAAATAAGTTTGAGCAATTGACGTTGCTACCCCCTCCGAAAAACTCTAGATAAATGACATTGTAGCAGAGTTTGATAAAATAAAAGGTGATGACCGCAAAAAGCATATAGCAACAGAACGACTTAAAATTACAATGAAATTTTCCGATATTGAAAAGGCCGCAGAGCTCGTTCAGCAGGCAGCAATTCAGGACCAAGCTCAAGCTTCTTTACCTAAAAATACAAATGACTCAATGACGATTGAATTAAACCCACCTTCTATTGTGACTCTCACGGATAGGAAGAATCTACATTCGAATCTTCTCGCCAAATTTCCCAGTCCTAGTCTTGGAAGAGCACAAAGCGCTGTAATAAATCATTTTGAAGTGCCTTTTAACAGACCTTTTGAAATAATGCTTTAGATGCAACTCCTCCGTCCAGATAGCGTACCAGAAATGCCAGCGAGGATGAGATTATCACAAATGAATCCAGGTGTTAATGCCTTAAATGCAGTAAAAGGTAGTGTTTTTTCATTGAAAAAAGGATCGCTAAGGATTTTAGGTGTGCTTACATCCCAATCCCAATTAAGAGTGCAAATCAAAGATGAAGATGAAGATGATAGCGGGAATGACAGCGATGATGAAGAAACTTCAGGAGCGATTAAGAAAACGAGACTGAGCAAATATCGACAAGATAATAACTTCATTGACCGCAAAGCTCTGAGCAGGGAGGATGCTGAGAAGTCCTATGAAGAAAAAGTAGCTGGGCTTACTGAGAAAGCCAACAAGCAGGAAGAAGAGATTGTAAGCCTGAATTCCCTTGTTTTATTTATAACTTACACACTATCGAATTTAATAGAGGAAGATTGCTGAAGAAAGGAGCAAGTATTTGAACGAGCTAAATAAACTAAAATTCACTTTTGAACTCGAGGGAATCAAAAAGGAATCAGGAATAGGGATAGGTAAATTCTCTCCAGGAAGCAGAGTGAATTAATTTCTTTCATAGGATCCCAAGGACCGTTTCAGATCGCTCACTTGATGATTTTAAGTGTTATTTTTCTCGTGTTAGGTTCGATAATCGCGTCTTAGAACATGCTTTTAAATTATTTCGATGTAAAGTAATGTTAGGATCCTTCTTCTTCTTGTTTACATTAATTCCCAACGAATCTCGTTAATTTACAGTGTGAAAGTTTTTAGATAATTCAATATTTTCCTGAAATTCATTTTGAATTTTCTAATGACTTCTACACGTAAGAGGTGACTCAAACTAAAAGAAAAGGAAAACACCGAGCACAAAACGCTCTCAAAATCGCTCAGCTATCGCCGAAAAAAATTTTGAACAACTAATTAGTCTCTAAGAAGCCCTCTTATACTATATCGTTTTCAAAATCAATTAGAGCAGAATAAACTGGCACTTAAACCAAGCTGGCCTGAAACCTTCATAACCTAAGCTAGGCTAGATAGTTTAAGTTTCAAATTAATAAGCATTGAGAAAGTGTTTATGCTCTTAATTTCAAAATCAATTAATCGAGTAGTAACTGTTTAGAATTTAAAATCAAAAAATCAAAAGGCATGACTGCACAAGAAAACGCGAAACTAGTGGGAAGATTGGTCGAAGAAGCCATCGACTCTTTAAAATTGACTCTGCTGGAAAAGCTAACAGAGGAAAATATAAAATACGACTACGTCAGCGAAGAATTGACAAAGAGCTTTGAGCTTTCGAGAATCAGGTTGCTCAGCAATATCAAAGCCATTCTGTGTACAGATAATGAACTGGAAACTTCTTCTTTCAAGAATAAGGATCGGCTTATCTTACATCAAATGAAGAACCTTGTGAACAATAAATTGAAATAGTAGCATTTTGAGCTTGGAAGTGTTTCATAACAACTTTTTAACATTAGTCACATCCAAAGATTGAACAATGAGGTCAACCCTCTTCATAAGCAAGCAATTATCGACAAGATTGTCGTGTTGACCGATTCATTGCAAAAGTATGACTCCTTACTCTTGAAGATACTAATTATCTTGACATCAGAATTGAGAACACTCTGATCCAAGGAGACTATTCTACTTACTCACCCAATATGACAATAAATGACATTTCAGTGATTAGCCATGCTGAAGAGAGCAAATACGATTCCAAAACTAAACCTCCTCTGATAACTCCTATTACTCAGAAAATAAACCCGAAATTTGATTCTGGCGTCCCCTCTGGGCTGACCCCTCTTCTTTCAGGTATTGAGATTTAATTCCAGTTTATCATTCATCCCTGTTGTAGAATCTGCTGAGAGAAAATTCAAACCAGATTTCAAAACTCCCTTCCAACAAGAAGAAAAGCAACAAAGAGAAGGACGAGAGGAGGCAGCTACTTCAGGACCCGTTCATCATGCTGACAAAACACCGAATAGTTTTAATAGAACCGATAATAAAATTTCGAGCGCTAACAGCGGTCGTGAGCATGCTACCAATCAGGCAGGCGTGACTTTGTTCGATATGTTCGATGCCTGTTTAAACAGCATAACAAACAATGAAAGTCGGTCGCCAAAAGAGAAGCCTCTTCTCGAACAGAAAGAAAAAAAGGAATCCTCCTCACATCTTAGGAATCAGAAACTCTTCCTTTTGATAATTAAGTCATATTTTAAATCCTGGAGACAGCAAGCAAAACGTTCAATTCCTGAACTGACCTCCACGCCACTCCTTGAAAAATCTCATTTCACTAACTTAAAGGATGAGTTTGGCAAAAGTTTATTTAGCAGT
>ENA-UOTX01000149-UOTX01000149.1-compost-metagenome-genome-assembly--contig:-NODE-149-length-77402-cov-7.340938_pt1 | contig 77402 bp, 44 predicted proteins | sample MGYA00238143_ERZ746982 | MGnify/ENA primary metagenome ERZ746982 (study PRJEB28758, sample SAMN06268862) | compost metagenome | isolation source: single cell | place: USA: California, Emeryville, Joint... | reverse complement strand
AACTGTGATGACATAAAATGTTTCAACAGTTATTCTTGGGCAAAAAGTGCCGAAAGAATATTCTATTTGTCGATTTTAACAATAAAAGTAAGATCAAAGGACAAGGACAAGGACTTGATTACAATAGTTTTAAATGAATGGTCTGGAATAAATACCGTATTATTTGACAAAAAATTGAACACATCACCCACTTAATAAAAAGTAGAATCATGAGAAAAATATCGCAAATTAATAGAGCAGCGAAGATAATAAAATTTCTGTGACGCCGATATTGTAATTGAGTTGCTGGGAGACTGATAGGGATGAATTTTCGAGGAAATTCCTCAACAGAAAATACATTTGTATGTTGCACATTCAGATATAGGTTCGCTATAGTTGCATATATTTTAAAATGAGCCAATTAGCAAAATCCGCATTTTTAATAAAAATATAACGAATCATCGATATTCATACCTGCGTGGACAATGATATATTTAAAGCAAAAAGATTTAATTAGGTGTCTAATGGTGTGTGGGGGAATATTTTGTTGGTGCAAAATACATTTGCTAAATGATAGAAATTCTTGTAGAATTTTCAACTCAGGTTTTCTGGTAAAATATTAGAGTTAATAAATAACGCTCCTTTCCAGTTCATGAGAAAGCGAATTTTTTTCTTTTGAAGAAACAACCTGAATCTTGACAAAACGTTTTTATCATTAGTTTGATGGATTAAAAGATATGCTTCATTCTATTTGACTATTTTCCTCATTCTTTTAACTCTGGATGCTTGTAGAACAAGTGAGTTGACGTACTGGTAGATGGTTACCAAAGACAATGGCGTTTAGTGAAAACAAATAGCTAAACTTAACTATTCAATATTATACATGTAATCATCATAATTAACTTGTTACACAAAAAGATTGTGAAACTTGAATATCATCATACCATTACTTATGTAATCGGAGAGTGAATTCATAAATTGAAAAAAGATCTTGTAGGTTCGGTTTTGTAGGGGTTTTATTAGCTCTGTTTTCTCTTGGAAATTTGACCTAAGCAAAAAAATATAGTAAGAGTGTTGTTCTTACGTTAACAAAATAATTACTGGCTTCAAAGCTTTTATTCTTCGAGGTACTCAAAGATTTTTTCCCCCTTCTTACCGAATATGGCGAGTCTTGAGTCTCCGTACCCACATCAGATTGAGATAGTCCTGTTGCTGTATCATTTGTCTGGTGATGATGGAGATTGGCTGAGTCCCCACTACTTTCATGTTTAATTGGAGACTGAATTTTTTCTTGAGTTCCGATCTTAAAATTTGTTCCTAACCTCACGGCCGTAGAAAAATCCGTTAAGCTTGAAGGCTGATTCTTTTGTGATAAATCCCACTTGAACAAGTGTTTATCCGAGTTCTGAGAAGGTTCCAGATTTAATTTTAGTATTGAAAACCCATTTCTGTGGCTCACTGGAGATTCCTGAAGGACTCTTGAAAGCTTTTCCTGTGAAGGCATCTTTCGAGATGGACTGCCGGTTGAGACTCTCGGCCTTCGAGCATCAGATGGAATGTTGAGCTTTTCCTTTACGAACCCAATGATATAAACTAAATCACGAATCTCAGGTATGTCTTTGCTAATTTTGACAATCCTTTCTTCTTTTTCAGCTGTTCGCAATTCAAAAGCTGACAATGTGTTCTGACTGATTGGAGAACTGACAGGATCATTAAAATAATCCTGTAAAATACTCCCGAGCATCCTGCAAGATTCTTCGATCTTGGCCATCCAAGACTGGAACACTGAAATACTATATTTGCAAGCTTTGAGATTCTCTTGGGACTCTTGATAGACTTGTGTGAGTTTAACTAAAGTCTCTTGTAGTGTAATCACTTCATCGTTTAGTTTTCGATTGTTATTCTGAAGAGATGATATCTCTTTCTCGTACTTTTCATATCTTTCTTCTCTAGGCTCTAATAATATTTCAATTTTTTTCTGTAACACCGGGGTTAGTTCCTTTAATACTTCTAAGCAACCAACCCTAGCTAAAACATCTTGGAGGATTTGAATCTTTTCTTCCCTTTCAGCCGCGTTCATTTGCTGATCCGTTACTTGTATAAAGTGATTTGAGAATGCTTGCAGCCCTGAGGCGATCAGCTTCTTAAAAGTTCTAGCAAGCGCTTCAGGAGGAGAGTTCATTTTGTATTGACGGAGTTCTAATAGTTCCTTCTTAATATGATCTTTTAAAAAATGATAGGAGCTCATCAACGGCATTAATTGATTATGTTCGACTGCAAGCTTGTTAAGCTTACTGAGAAATGAAACTGAAGATTCTCGAGTTAACCCATTGGCAGAAGCTCCTGAGAAGAGACTCTTAACTGAAGATTCATATAGTGTAGTAGCCTCTTCGACCGTTTTCAGGGTTTTGCGGGATGTCTCATCTGCCTGAATATTACATTGAGAGTTTTCGGCAATCAATCTTTTGTTCTCGTTTAGAGCTTCATTGGTCTGCTTTTCGGCGTCTTCAATGCTTTTCATTAACGCTTTAATATTTGTTTCTTTTTCTGACATATGGACTCTATGGTTTTGTCGCAGTTCTTCTAAGCGTTCCTTCATAAAAGTATACATATCGTAGAAATTGCCGAGAAGAGGGCATTCAAGTGAAATATTTTGGAGGTCAGTCAGCAACTCCTTTTCGGATTTGTTGGAATAAGAATAGCCGAGATGCAAATTTTTTAGAAGCGCAGTGATGGTAACAACAAAACACTCTAGAGTAACGTTAATGTCTTTCTCATCTTCAATGGGAGTTTTACAATCTCGCGCAACGTTGATTTGCTGAGAAAGCCTTTCAAGTTTTAATTGAGATTGAGCGCCCTTTTGATTGGCAGTCAAAATCTGAAAAGTTAAAGCTGTTTTTTCTTCCAAGTAGCCCCCCATTTTGCTCTGCAGATTTTGCTCGAGAGCAGAAATTGTCGCATTTAGCTCACTTACCTCAGAAGAAAGATCTGAAGTGCGGTTTTTTTCAGATCGCAATTCTGACTCTAGCTCAACAATCTTGAGTGTAAGACCAAGAAGTTCGCTCTCCTGAGGGGTTTTTTGATCTTCAGCACTAATTTTCTTTTCATATAGGGAAATCTTGTCTTTAATGAGTGTATTTTCTCTATTTAAAAGTTTGTTTCTTTCCTTTTGAGTGGCAAGTTCTTTTTCCAGAACTTGTGATTTATTTATCAACGCTTCGTGTTTAGCTTTTAAAATTTCACTATTTTCCATGTTGTGTTTTATCTCAAGTTGCAGTTGACTGATAGTTGTCGCGTTTTCCAAGTGTTTAACTTTTGATTCAATTATGTCCTGATCTAATTTTGACAACTCAGCTTGTAAGATTTCATTTCTTTTTTGCTCTATGTGTAAATTATGCATCATGCTTTTCAGTTCCGTCGTTAAATTGGTTGTTTTCACTCTCTCACAATCAAGTAGCCTTTCCAACTCATTAATTCTAATATTTTCCCTCTCCTCCAATTCTTGGATCAATCGCTCTTCACCTAGGAGTATTTGTATCTTTTCTTTCTCTGAATTCAGTTTTCGCTCTAATTCGCTGTTTAATTTTTTGAGACTTTCGTTCTCTTTTAATGTTTCATCGAGTCGCTTTGTGAGAGTTTCAAGCTGCTCAATAAACCCTTCTCGATCATGTAGCAAAGTTGCTATGTACTCTTCCATTCGGATTGCATCCAGACCGAGCTGTTGATTTTGGACAGTGAGTTTTTCTATCTCAAGTGCAAATTGTTCCTTGATTATTGGTATACTCTCTTCAATGAACTCAGTTGGCTGGGTTTGAGACTCAGCATCTTTATTTGTGTTTTTCTCTAAACTAGATTCTGTTTGTGGGTTTTCAGTATTAGAGACTCCTTGATTGCGATTGGATTTTTTAGGAGACTTTCTGCTTGCCACCAATGAAGACAGCAAAGAAACCCACCCTGTGTTCTCGTCTTTTGTGAAAGCTTTCAATGTAATTATTTTCGAGTCAGTCACTAATTCAAATCTGTGCACACCGTTCAAACCCCAAGTACTAATAATGAAGCTATACCTTAAGTCGTCAAAATTATTGATCTGATTCACATCGGAGATAATGATTCTGCCTTTCATCTTCGATTTGTCTTGAATATCCTTCAAGAAGCATTTTCTTAAATATTAAGGTTTATTTCAAGGATTACTGTATCTTTCTCAAAAAATTCTAAGTATTTTCCTTTGTTGCGGAGCACAAAGAAACTATGTTTCAATTAGTAAAGGAGAGATTGAGTATTTGATTACCGTTTTTTAAATTCTGAGGAGTTTCCAACCACTTGTTTCAAAAGCCAGCCGCTTCTTGATGTCCCCTTAGTGTTACCGATCATCAGTTTTATGGAAGATTCAAAATGTTACTTTCTCGAAGGAAGGATTCACCTCATTCATCCTGAATTAAATTTTCTGTAAATGCAATCGCCTTTGAATTATTAAATAAAGCTCAGTGCTTATTAATCCGGGATTATCAATTGAAATTTTAGAATGACGGTTTTGCTTTTTAATTTCTTGCTGAGTGTCATTCATTCTTCAGTCTAATAATGGAGAAAAAAATCGATAAACACATCGTCGCATTTGTGACCTTGGTGGATAATTATGAAATAGTGGTTGATATTTCCATTTTACCCATAATCATCTCTCTCTTTTCCATAAGGTGGAAAATTAACATAGCAGATGTCAATTTATCTCTGTTAGCGAAGTTATAGACTAATATTAAAAAAAAAAGAATCCAAAAATACCATAGAAATATGACACGACATTACTTGGGCTTACGGCGTTACACTTTTTCTTATGTTTGAGAGAGAATCAATTTTGTTGGATTCATGGAGTATTTTTCCAGAATTGAGTAGGATTGAAAAGGACTAATCATTTTTATTAGCAAGGCGTAGAGATTTCCCCTTTAATAATAAAGTTTGAAGATAATACCTTTGTTGGTTTAAAATGTGTTCGCTTTATGCGAAATAATTCAGATTTCTGAGTGAAGTTGCCTGATATTGACAATTGGCAACGAAAGAACAAACTTTGCGCAAGTAGATTATGCCGTATAACTGAAGATGAATTTCGGGAATTTTTATTTTGGGTTTTCAATTCTAAAGCAGAGTTTAATAAATCACTCCATCGTTTACAACAACTTTTTGCTATGATACTATTTATTATTCTATGATATCATGGTCAGACCCCTGATTTGATAGAGATCAAACTACAGCAAAACCACAGCAGAAATTACCTTATGAGTAGATAACGACAATTAAATAGTTTACACACTCCTAAGTTTTAAAGTTTCAAATAAAACCTCAAAATTTTGAATTGGGAAGCATTGGCACTAATGAGCCTTCTTGAGAGTAAATTTTCAGTATTTCTTGAAGACCTTACATAAGCTCGAATTTTTTTCAATCCAAATCGTAATCTTGCCAGTGAGTGAGCATGCTGAATAAATATCATTAGCTTGACAAGGTGAAAGAGTTTCTTCTCTAAAAGCTGCGGATTATGATGATGAATTAAGAGAAAATCCACAGCTAAAACACTTGTACAAACTTACAAAGATACATCACAACCTGAGCAGTCTTTTTATTCGAGATGTTGCCATGGATGGTAGTAATGAATATTGAAAATACAGAAGAGGTTAAATCAAGCTACAGGTACATGCACTTGGTTCCTTTTGTGATTTGAGTATGTTTTCTTGCTGCACTGACTGTGTCCTACGATCATTTTGATTCATGCTGGTAAAAAAAGGCTCCTCTTGAGGAAAGTAAGCTGGATCCTCCTCAGACTGATTAATTTCTGTAATAACTTGCTCATGACTGTGGACAGTGTGGTCATGATCGTTCTCAACGGGAATTACACTTGTATAGAGGGAACTCCTACTGGCTTTCATAATTTCCAGTGTCTTTTGGCAAAGAATTTCAGTGCCTATGCTGCTGGGTTTTTCGGTTGAGCCAGCTTCTCCATTTCCATCACAAGTTTTTTGAGCTTCTTCATTTTTCTCCTGTGTTCTTGTTTCTCCTAAATTTGAATCTTCTTTATGGGTTTTACTCAGTGTAGGATGCGTAGGATGGCTGGAATTCTTGGTAAGATCTGAATTTATTTTTTCAGTTTGGTCCTCAGAATGATTGATTTTCGACGAGGGGTGCTCTTTTTGCTCCGATAAGTTTGCTGTAACTTTAATGTGCAAGGAATTCGGTTGAGAAGAACTAGTAATAACTGAAACAAGAGCACTGTATCCTGCGGTTAATTTATCTTTAGAAGTAATATTTAGAGAGCTGTCTTCGTTTGGTTCATGGAATTTTTCTGTGTTCATTGTCAGACTCTGTGTCTGTATGATATTTATTTCTGGTGGTATCCCATGAGTATCAAGTACTTTGGAAATGCTATCTGGAGAACTTTCATTGATTGCTTGAATCGCCCTAGCTTCCTCGACTTCATCTTGCTCCTTACAATTCTGGTGATTTCTTTGATGTCTTTCGTTATCATTAACGCCTTGGATATCAATTCTCATTCCATTGTATCTGTGATCGTGATTTTTTTCTGCTTGGTCTTTTGGATCATCCTGATAGTGTCGATAAGCAACCTTAATCTCTTCTTGTGGTTCAGAAACAGAAGCTATTGGTTTCGTTAGCACGTTTGCCTCATGCATAATGAGATTTACCATAATGCTTAATCTTATTACTATTTTCACTTTGATTGAGGTCTTGGTTTTGGTGACTATATTCATCCCTGAATTTCTTATCAGTACTATTGATGTTTGAGTCGTCTGTACTTTGCATTTCAACTTTTCTTTCTTGAACGACTGCGATAGATACAGCACAATTGTTTCAAAGATAACCTGAGATATAGCATACTTGTGTCTTTTTCTCGAAAATGACTGATGACAACTTTCAGGCTGTTTATCCACTTTAACTTTTCTTCAGAGTGTTCTGTCTTCATGTTATAAACTTGATTTGGTGTAATCATCTCAAACCTTTTTAGACACTTTAAAGTTTTCGTTTGAAATGCAGTATTACTCTTCACCGTTGTTGTCCAAGACTTCAATCACTTCAGAGAGATTTATCGACACCTTTTCTTCCAATCCATCCTTTGCTAATTAAGAGTTGAATGTAGAATTTCATTGTACTGTCAGAGCAACCATCTTCATACCACCTTCTTCTAACCGAAAGAATCTGCAAAGAATCAATGCTTCGTGAAGATCATGAAAGTCAACCTTTTTTCATGGTTATCAAAATCTCCTTGTTCTCTTTTTTTCGATATGAACAATATTCCTTGTATATTTAATGCCTGAAAAGAGATTGATGATTTTGGAATTTGATGCGTTTACGATTGAAGCTCTGTTACCTTTGAGAGGGGTTCATTTTCAATCTCCATGTTTATATTTTTTAACAACTTAACTCAGTTGATAATTTATTACAAGCTCAATAAAATTGAGAATATCAAGGAAGAAATAACTCTCAACTTAGTAGCAACAATGGTCGATTGCCTTTAGATGAGACACTATTTCTGGAATTTACTTCGCTCTTCTGAATGAAGAGGTCTTTGTTGGCACCTAATTGAAGTAACTGAAAGAATATGAGAAATTTGCTTCAGTTAAATTGAAAGAGATATATATATAAATATAATTATAAAGTTTAGGACGGAGGAATGCTCTGAATAAATAAACTCTTTTCTAGAGAAGTATCAATCCCTGAAAATCATTTCTTTTGCTTCATCCCATTAGTATTAATTTAAAAAAGCGACCTATTATCGAGTTTTTATCAACCACTTAGTTTCATGAGTGACTTAAAGACAAAGTAGGTAGAAATCATTTTTCAATTCTTTAGGCCGAGAGCATGACTTTGACAGCATTAATTTCCATTATTCTAATAAAAAGACTCGACTTGCTCATTGTTCTTCTCGGTAATAAGAACAGCATCTGGTCTCAGAAAAATAAATCAAGAACAAAAAAAAAAGAGTAAAACAATCGTCAAAATGAAAACGAAAATTATAGAAGGTTCTGATTTTGGTGTGACGATTTAGCAAATTCATTTACGTTGAACGTTCACAACCAAACCCCTTAGTTCGAAATGTAATATTCTCTTTTTGTAGATTTGAAATTCTGTCGTACAACCATTCATTGCAAAGCATACCTATAAATTTTTTTTTGATTGGATAGGAGGACTCTCAAGCTTACTTTAAAATGATCTGTCTTATGAATGCGATGATGTTATTCTGAGAACAGAATTCAAGTGAATTATTGCTCCTAAGAATTAGTAAAAACGATATTCAACCAAGTAAAATTTGTAATTTTAAACTGCTCTTTGAATTTGAAATATGTAATAAATTCAAGTATATTATTTTTCTAATTCTACTTCGAAACCAGAAATCTCTTCCTGAGTGCATGTGTATGGCCACCATACTAGAGAACCCAACATTGCCATCAGAGAGAAGCCAATTCTTTGGATCTCAACTAGCAAACACAACAGAGTTCACAGATCAGGAATTAGTCCTCGAATACGGAAAGACGTCAAACATCAAACTTTGCGAACTTAAAATCTTTATATCTGCAACACATATTTGCGGACTGCAGGCCACGTACTTAATTTCTGACAGCTCTTCAAATATTATTGGGACTAAGCACGTTGCACCAAATCCAGGTGAAACAATAAAGGAGTTCTGCTTCACGATTGAAGGTGGCGAGTTTATTAACGAGATAGTTGGAAGATACTTGAAGACCGGAGTCACTTTTTTGGAGTTTAGAACAACAAGTGGACGAATGTTTTCTTTTGGTTACAAAAAGAGAAAATCGTTCAGCAAGTCGTGTGTGCCTGATCAGCAGTTTTTAATTCTTAAGGGAGGGTTTGGAAAAGAAAATATTCATCATGTAGGATTTCTTGCTGCACCATTGCCAATCTTCACCAACATAAGCTTTTTCCGAGTGCTATCAGAAATCGTCAGTGCCGGTGCTGAGGAAATGCAACCAGAAGTGCTGGTAGCTGAAATGGAGACCATTCATAATGTTAACCAACGAAAACTGCAACGAATAATTGGTACTCAAGAGCGCGCTGCTACGGTCTAGAGTACAATCCTGAAGAAATAAGAGTGAGTCACAACAAATCGAATATCCTAGGTATTCAAATTACTTACCTGGCAATCTATCATGGAGTTATGGTGGACGGAGAAAGGCATTTCGGAAGGCTATGGAACGAAGAAACTATCATAGAAACTATGCATTTGAAGAGAGACGAGTATATCACAACGGTTTTTGATCATCTCAAAACCAAAGAAATTACACAGATTGGATTTGTAACTAATCATGGTAGAGAGTGTCGTTTTGGAGGACAAGAAGGACAAAAATTCATTGTCAGGGCTCCTGAAGGCAACCAACTCGCATCCATTGGGGGCACTCTTCTGAGTGGGTTGGCTTCGATAATTCTGGAAGTCCTTCCAGTTCCGAGTTCCCTTGAAACTCAAAACAAATTGAGTAGCGACACAATAATTACAACAAAGCACGCCTATGCATCAGGGGAGACAACGGAATCTGCTGAAGCTGTATATTTTTGCAGACACTGAACTCTTGCTACCTTTCCTTCAGGCCTATAAAATAAGTCAGCTCTTGGTTGCTCATGATCGATCAGAAATGTATCTATGGTTTACAAGCATCGTATCTTGTAAAAGAGTCTGGGATATTAGTTCAAGGAGCCTGGCACATCGGTCGAGATTGGTTATCTGATTTATCAGAAGAATTAGTAAGTTTAGAGGAAGAAGAATACATTGAGGAAGTTTTTGGCCTCCGTGCCAATGAGTGCATCACCCAACTTGGACTGAAAACATCGCTTGGAAAAACTTACTTATTTGGGTCTGAAGAATTCCAAGAAGAGGGAGCACAAGAATTTACATTCATCGCGAAGAAGGGCTTTCAGTTTGCTACTTTAAGATGTGCTGTGGGTCACTAATTGAGCTCGATTGACTTTGAAGAGGTACCAAAAAACATTCATCGTTCTAACCAAATTTTGGAGCAAGAGAGCAAAAACTTGGCAACAAAGGAAGAAAAAATCAACTGTCTTGGGGCAGTTCACAAGAATCCTGTTATATATTCGCCAAACTTTGCGGGAATCCTGCAGGACGATACTCAAAATTTCTCTGACGAAGAGTTAATTGCAGAAATTAGCCCATATCACAAAATTAATTCAATTTATGTTAAATAAACCTCACAGCATTCAAGCTGTTTATGAAGTTTGTGGAGTAGCTTATCCGCTCCCTAAAATCTTTGGAACAAAATTAGAAAGCGGAGGCAACGATGAAGATTTCAAAGAAGTCTGGATCTCATTGAATTCAGATGAGTTCATTAGTGAAGTGCGGTAAGTTGGCCGGTTTTGGCTGACAGCCTTTGGAATTAAACGAGCAAACGCAAGAATGTAGAATTCGGAAGCGCAGTTGGAGAAAAATTTCAAATAAAAGCAGCAAAAGGTTCGCATTGCTCAGGTTTCAAATATGGATTGGGAAAGAATATTCATTACGTAGAAGTGGTCTGCTTCCCTATACCAAAAGAGTCAATACCTCAAGTCAATTTTGTCCTTCCAAAGGCAGAATGTTAAACTTGGATTTCTCACCACAAATTTGAGGCTCTTTGTTGTAGCGTAATGTTCATATATATATTTACCTCTATATATCTATCTATCTAATATCGAGCCTATTTGTAAACGAACTACTACTTCTCATTTTTTCCTTTTGCTATAATCTCTATGAAATTTACTTTTACTAAGGATGCTGCATTGATAATTCAGAATTCGAGTTCGTATGGAGTTCATGGTTTCACTGTTGAGTTAATTATTTATTCTATGCCAATGAATGTATACACGGTTATTATATCTCACGAGTCATGGTCATAGCGAATTTTTGTTAGTTTATAATTCCTTTAACTTTGGTGGATTAAATCACACTCCCAACAAAGTTGACTTTTTATAAACTACAATTGATATATATCCATCCTCACAAGTGAAATTGAGAGTTGCTAGTAAATGGTTGACAAGAGAAATTTAAGAAGGGTAGATGTACTTTGAAGTATTTTTTTAATGAAAGTCACATCGGCCATTATTTCAGACTTAGTGATTTATAAGAATAATTAATCGTCATCATGTGAAAAAAATTCAAAGATGGTGGAGCCCTTAACTTTTTCAGTCCATTTATATCGTTATAGAATTAAATTTTTTGGTTAGTTCAACTCATCTGTTCCAAACCTCCCCAAGAAAATCGCTATGAAAAGAATGAGTGAGTGCTCACGAAATGTATTAATCATGGGCGCACCTTGGAAAACCTACTTCAACTCTCAAGATATTTTAATTATTGTTTCAGGAGTTCGTTAAAAGATTGTGAATGAATGCCTGTAATCATACTTGAAATGAATCCTATGGATTTAACAACGCGTAAAATTCTATTAATATTCAATGCACTGGTGCTGATTAAGGAGGAAATATAATGAGACCATGTATTTATATAGATGAGACATACTTAGCTGTAATTCATTCTAGCTTCAATTACTTCAAGAAAAATATTAGGCCTTCAGATATTGAAAAAGAGCTTCGAGACCCAAATATATGACAATCGAGCGAAAGCTCTTTCGCCACTATTCAAAAGATTACACATATTATATAATACTCCATATCCATAATGTCCCTTCCTCAATCCAATCGAGGAAGTCTTCGGGCTATGGACAAAAATGTCTCGGGATTGTCAGAGTGATTTTTCCGAAGAAATAATTGGTTTATAAAAATATTACGTTCGAACAGCTAAGGAATTTTTACTGGTTTTCTTAACCCTGCATATTGTAGAAACTCCCTTGTGCATTCTTTTCTTTTAGTAACGACATCGTTGTGACTTCTGTTTTGAATCACAATTTTTGCTCGCTTTCTAGAGTATGCAGTGAGTCTCATCATTTTTCTCACACTACCGATATTAAGACTTCTAAATTCGTTTTTGAATCATTGGAGTAAGATATTTCGAATTTTCGAAGTGCTAAAGAAGTGCTAAAGTTGAGCTTTTATTGTTTAGTAGACTTCGCAAATAAATGCAAATAATTGCAGTGTTCTAATTTTATTTGTTTAGGACCATGATATAGCAGCTCGACATAGAATTAGATGAATCCTCTAATTTCGCGTGCCTGCATATGGTTTGTCTTGGAGTACCCACCATGTTGGCTACTTCAGTTACTTTGACACCTTTTGAATGCTTCCAAACGGAGAAGCACCTCAATCACTTTGATCAAGCCATCAATCTGCTGACGAAGTACTCAATCCTCTTTGAAAGCAATAATTCTTTTGCTTGTTTCAACTCCTCTTAATTTAACTTTTGTTTTTAATCTTTTATATCTAAGATTCATCAATATCTCTTCTTTTTGAGATCTCTTTTGAAGCAATTCGTGATAAATTAACCTTGCTTCATATAAAAGCTCATTTCGTTCTTTGAAAATGCACCAAAAGTATTTAGGATTCTTGTGTCCATGAGTTTTTTCAGGAAGCTAAATTGCAATTGTTTCACCTTTAGGAAAGAATTTTACTTCTTTGTGAGGATTTGAGAGAATGGGATGCAAGATGTATGAGAGCATGAGAGCTCTGAAATTTTTAATAAAATTTTGTGCGTGCGATTTTTTGGGGACTTTGGTTTTTTCATCGGAGCAGTAACTTCTCTAAGTGGGCACTCTGAGAGGTGGCGCTTCAAGGGTTGGATTTTTTACTCATGAGAAATATCAATTTTTTTCAATAAAATAGCCTAGGTCCTGGCCGAGGACGGATTCCAAACTTGAAATCCAGATTTTGATTTGAAAACCAGAAGATAGAAGATGAGAAACTTATCGTTAATGTATTTTGCTCAGTAAATTCGAGGCGTTTATTTTTAAAAACAACAGTTGTTCAAACTAGCGCTCAACTTGAGAATTTACTGCTACATTAAGTTCCTGATTATGGATCAACTCCTTGAAATTATAATCCAACAAATTTTTACGACAAAACTTGATATATGAATCATTTCATCTTCTATGTCAGACATAGTACAAAAATATGGCATTGCATATTTAAATGTCATGTTTCATACAAAATTATATATTGAAAATCATGAGAGAGCATTATTTTACCTGGCTGCAAATCAAAAACCGTGACGACTGAGTGTTTACTGAAGGCTGTTAGAAAAGAGGTGTTCACATTGTCTTTGAAAGAATATAAACATTACGATATCGACTAAAATTGTCGTTGACAACGCAAAAAATCCTGGAAGAAATTGTCAAAGTTTCAGGCAAGAAGCCACTCGGATTTGATATTACTCATCCGCCTGATCACCCATGGGCTATAGAAGGTTATTGAAACACTAGAATTACTGATTTTAAGAAGTACCACAGAGTGAAATATTGAGTATTCTAATTATAATCAATGATTAATTGTTTGAATTAAGTTGGTATGTGAAAAATCTCTCTATTTGAAATGCCAAAATTTAAGATTCTCTCTCTCTGAGTTGAAAATTAAGCAGATCTGAGTATATAAAGAAGCCAAGACTTTATTTTGTGTTAGACTCAACAGAACTTTGCAATTCTCTGATTTAATTCATCTATGCTACTTGATTCCTCCTAACAGAAGATGCAATGACCGAATAATAAAAACGATAAAATGACTGATATCAGGTCTTATCGGAAATATAACTCATCTGCCGAAAGTATTGCCTTAACAGTCTCGTTTTTATTTTTTAGAGGCACGAATACCCATATCAGCTACAGATGAAGGATATGAGATGGCTATCGAATTTGTATCCCTCATGCACTTCTCTAGGTAATTTTCTTTCCTCTTTGACCTACTTTCTAATTTTGATGTCTTTAATTCAAATTTAATTAAACCAAAATTCCTTACTAAAGTCGAATTTCTTTCGAGAATTATTATTGATAGTTCGATTGTGAAATGCAAAATCTCACTCTGACAATGTATCCGTTTTGACAAAACCACAGAATTTACTGTGTTTACTCCAGAAGAGCTTGGCCTCCTTCGGAAAGAACCCCATATAAGAGTCAGGTTGTGCCAAAATCTAAAGCACTAAATCCTTCAATACAGCAATTTTTTTTGATTTTACATTGAATCACATATAAACGGCTTACTTGTACTAAAATTTTTTCTTTTTTTATTTCTCGAGTGCTGGATTATCAAATTTGAATTTTTATTTGATTCCAATAAATACCTATTCAATTCAAGGTGATAGCAAGGACCTACCGTTTCGCAAATTATAGAAAAAAGAAATTCTGCAATAATTTGATCGAGATTAGTTTTGTTCTCTCTTTAAGATTTTTTTTCCAAATTAAAATTCATTTACTAAACCTACTTCTTTACTACCCAACCTTACTTTACTACACCACGACACTCATACCAATGGACTCCTCTTTCGTTCTTGCCGAAATCAGCACAAACAAAAAACCAAGCCGAGACCAGAAGGGTAACTCTTCCTCGTTCATCTCCAAGATACAGCAGATTTTGCAGGTACTATACGACTTTAGTTCATGCGGTTATCTATAAATATCAGTGGTTCTGTCATGCTTGCCTACCTTGAAATTCCCCCTTTTGGAAATCTAAAACCTTATTTTTCGTCTTTAGGATCCTGAGATCCAGCATCTGATAAATTGGAATGCAGAAGGAACGGCCTTTCAAATCTTCAACATTCTCAAGTTCTCCAACACGGTGCTCCCGAAATATTTCAAACACCGCAACTACTCTTCATTCGTGAGACAGGTACTTGTTGCTGTCATTTGCCATTTATCTGAATCAATGCAGTTGAATATGTACGGGTTCCGCAAGGCAAAAACTGAAATAGCTGAGAGTAGTTTTTCTCATGAAATGTTCAAGAGAGATGATGAGTAGCTTTATTCTCTCAAATCCTTTTCATATTTTATTTTCTTTGTAGAACTGCTCTCCACAAAATTAAGAGATTAAAAATGAAAAAGAATCAATCTGATGATGAAGATGATGAGGCTTTCATAGAAAAATATTCTGGTCCTCGACGAGCTGCGACCAGCAAGACTCAGACTCAAAATGTCGAATTCAAAGCGATACATGAACAGCTATCTCAGCTCACAGAAAAATTCAAACTGATGCAGGACACCACGAACGATTTGACCAAAACAGTTCTTTCTCAAAATGACACAATTAAAAATTTGATGACTGAGCTTCTTCAAGCTCGTGTCGATGGAGAGAAGAAATTTAAGACATTGATTTCAGAGCTCTCTTCAGGAACTCAGAATGACGAGATTTCTCTTGATCAGCAAGAGGAGTTTCTCGCAGACTCTTTCAAACCAAAAATCAAAAGCCCCAAGCCTACAGCTACCTTTTCCAGTATAAGTAGCCAGGATGTTGCTGGACCAAAAATGGTTTCTGCTCAACAATTCCAAGATTACTATGATTCCAATACCCTTGAGTTGGATAACACAATTTCTGGTAATGGTGGGAGATGGATAAAGTCTGATTCGCACCGTGAGTTTAACAACGGTAACAGAATGATGATTCAAGAATTAATACGAAATGTAGGTCAAACTTTGATCGCTTCAAAAAAACCCAAATTGCATGGAGCTCCAGTACTTTCAGCTTCAAGAGAAGTCTTCACTCCATTTAATCAGCCTGCGAAGGGAAGAAGTGCTGGCAATCCGCATAAACCCAACAATTATTCCGGTATAGGAAACTCTCTGCGTGAATCGGGTGCTCCTTACCCTTACTTTGACAAAGCCTTCCAAGCGAGCCGGGAACAATCTGCTTCAACTAATTCATACGAGTTGAATCAGTATGAAGTCCATAAGTTGTTCCCTGAACTCATCCAAGAATTGTGCAATGAGGATGACGACCAAGATAGATTCGAGGAAGATCACTATCAGCCTCAGAAGAAACTCCAGAAGGTCAGTCTCAGAAATGGTGGCTATCCAACCAACGGTGGCATTGTTCAAAGCTCTAACTAACTAAAATAAGGAATTCGTAACACATGAAATCCTAAACCCTATATATTGAATAATTGAATAATATTCTATAGAGAAAAAATAGATATCTCACATAAAGATTATCATCTAGTTGTAAAATGAAATACCATTTATGAACCACAGATTGAGATAACCCAATAAATTGAACAAACAAAAATTGGTGCTCTTCACAACCCTAAGTAACTTTTCGGTAACATTTTGAATCTCTGAGGATTTTTTTATTTGAAGGAAAAGAAGAGAAAAACTTCCTTGAGTGCATTCCAGAATTAAATCACCAGCCGATCACTAACAATACATATCAAAGTAGGAAGAAAATTTTAGTTCCTTGAATCTCCAGTATGGACAGGTGAAGAGTTGACATACTAAGTCTGCTACTCAGTCTTTCTCTGGTAAAAATCATAGCTTAAGTATCGAGTTGAAGTAATGCTAGACTAAAATTAGTAATAACATTTTGTTAATGTTCAAACACTTAACTAAAACCAATATTTCAAAGAGGAATAAAAGGTCAAACCCTCTGAATAAATGATGTTGATAGCATTGAATAACGAGCTATTCTGTTTCTTAATCGTCATAGACCTTTAACTCAGTTGTAATTCAGTTCATTTAATGTGGATTGAAGTTTTCTTGTTGTAAGCTTAGAGTAGTTCTAGCAGTACGAACTAATAATAGGTCTTTGGATTATTATAATCAGGAATGAATAAGGCTGTTTATTCAATTATAAGAATATTATTTTTGCTCACTGTTGAATGATGCATGAGGATTATGAGAAAGTTGAGAGGAATCTAAGCTAGGTTTTCTTAAAGGCATAAGAATCTAGGAAGGAAGCCACTATTGGTTCGAGAGCCTTTCCAGTCTCCTCAAAATCGTAAATGAGCTTCGTGTCTATTAGCTGTCCAGAGGAATCAAATTCAACTCCTTCTGACTTCAATAGTTTCAGCTTCTTCTCTATCAAAGTCCCTTCGATCGCTCCAGAATAGCCTCCAATATTGAAATCACTCTTGATAACTCGATGACAGGGTACTTCAGGAGCGAATGGGTTATGCTTCATTGCTTGTCCAATGGCTTGAGTTGACCCACAGCCGACAGCCTTCGCTAAGTACTTGTAAGTCGTCACACGTCCCTTGGGAACCCTGCATAACGCTTCATAAACTTTCTCTTGAAACGGAGTAATTCTTATTTGAGTTTTTGTGGCCTGCATCTTTTTTTTAGAAAAAGCGGGAACTTTTTAAATATTTCTTTCTCAATTAAATTCTGTTGTAATACTTTATTCTATTATATTTTGTGAGCTTATTCTCTTTTCGAGGCAGTATAATGGGTCCTTCATTAATTTTTTATGAGCTATCAGAAAAATATTCTCTCTGAAGTTTGCAGAATCGATATTGAAATCTTAGACTCAGAATCACTGGGGTCTTCGTGAACTGTACATACAATAACCTGATAGGTGTTCCTTTGAAGATCCATTTCGATCGAGTAGCCTCATAAAGTAAACAAGAAAATTTTCCATTCTATTTTCAGACTGTCATGTTGTGTCAGAACCTCTATAATTCACCGAGATCCTCTACAGGTTCTATTCTTATAAATATTGTAATTTATGTAAGTCACTCTTTTGGGGCTGAACCTATCGTAATTAATTAATAATTCTGATAAGGCCTTCACCCTGAAATTATTCTCTAATCCTCCTGATTATCAACTTGCACCAATTCATCTCAACCTAAAATAAAATTGACTCTTGTATGTCTGCGGCCTTGAGAGGCTGATAGTGATAGATAAATAAATTCAAAGGACGGCCGCAGTCATGAAATATCTGGTGTTCTCTTGTATCTACTCAGGAACACGTATCCTTTGTAGTAAAGAATGGTTTATAATGTCAAAGCTCATTAATTTTCTCTGAAAAACTTGGCTTTACTTAGAGCTAGTATATTGATAAAAAAATTAAAGGGTTTATATGTAAAGGAAGTTAGTCAACAGCATCACTAATTTTTGGAAATTGCAAGTAGTCTTCAGAACATTTTTGAGATTTGAATGCGCTATATCGTTTAGCGAATCTAGAAATTGCTATGTTTTAGTAGCAATCGAGTTGTATTGGGAATTTTAGTAAAAAATTAATTGTGTTTCACTCTCTTCGTCTCAAAATTAACTTTTATTTCTTTTCGTGTTTATCAATTTTATCATGTTAGCCTCTTAATCCTTATCCTTCATTCAATTGGATTTATTCTAAAAAATTTGAAGTTTGAACTAGCTGAGATGTATTCAAAATAATTACCAATACTAACCAAGAAGGTATCAAGCTCTAACATGATTTATCAATGAATATCATTGTGATTTCTCTGTCTCGTAGTGCAAGCTCGATAAAGAACTTAAGCTCAACATTATAATTTTGTCAAAGATAGTAATCTCAATTAATTTTTTTCATTATATATTTGCATTTTGAAATAACATAAAATGCCAATCGGTTCTCACGAACCACATCCTTTATAATGATGAAATTCTATCTCTCTTTTTTTTTCTCTCTTTCTTCTAAAGACCTCTAGATAACTAACAAATCATCAGCAAATAGGTTTTCGTTCTTATTTGCCGGTAAGTCATAAAGAAATAAGAGTTCGAATTGTATGTGCTGGAAGAAATATCAGTTGATGGTCTAACATATACAACAACAACAGTAAATGCAAAATTATGTAAATGAATAGACAAATTTTCACAATTTTGCCAAAACGAATGATCAAAACTTAGCCTCAGGGGAGGGAGGATTATCTCTAAAAAAAAAATTTAAAAAATCCACAGTTGGATCTGTTGAATTTTGAAAAAATTACTAATTTTTAAAGAAAAAAAGTTATTGTGTTAGTTTTCAGCTTATTTATGCTTCTCTAAGACTGATCTTGGTTTGCAAAGATTCAAGAAAGCGGGTTGAGTTCGAGGTGACGCTATTTCTGCAGGTATCCACCACTTTATGTTTACTTGCTGCGGAATACGGTTCACAAAAGTCCTGTCCAAAAGAACCGATGCTGTCATTGGATCTTTTGAAAAATTCGAGCTTTGGTAGAGTAAGCGATTTTGGTGTTTTGATTCCAATGAGTCTGTCAGTTGATGAATTATTGGGTATTGGGGAAAATGGATTCTGTCCAACTTCAGGAGGAATCAGATGAATGGAATTTCTGGCTGATGAAGAATATTTGTTTTTTCTTATACTCTGGTGGGATGCCTGGAGTGAGTTGGCTGTGGATAAAGCATCCTCCAGAGCTTTGGATTCTGTGGTTTTATCAAATAGCTTTGGTGAAATATTGATCTGATCGCTGCTATTTCTAAATGTTCGGCTCGTTTTTCGTAGATCGAAATCAGCTTTTTCTGGTGTATTAGCTATTATTTTACAGTTATTTAACGTATTTTCAGATTGTCTTCTGTTCTCCCAAGTTTTGAGTATTTTTGAAGCGACATTCATATCATGAGTGATATTTTGGAACTGCTGACATCTTGAAGGGTTCGCTGCACAATATTTTTTCAACTTCGAAAGGTAGTTGTTCCTTGATTTTTTTATCTCTATATTCATGACGGTGAGTTCGGAGATTAATTTTTCTTTCGTCATTTTTTTCAGATCATGGGAAGGAAAGTTTTTATGTTCTAAATCCAATAGATCATATAAATTTGCTCCATTTGAAAGTGCTATTGTTGGTGAGAGAACTCTCAGAGAATATTGCGCTTTCTCAAGCCGCTCCATGGATTTTATGGATTTTATCGTGGTTTGAATAGGTTCAAGACTTTTTTCTTTTCGAAAGTGTCCAATTTTTGGCTGCTTCTCATTCTGAGTATTAAAAATTGAATGATTAGCAGCAATTGAACTCCTTCGAATGGGTGGTTGCTTTTCAACATTTTCAACTTCGTGATTCAAAGGTTCGAGAACGATGGTTTCCTTCTTCCTCCAAAATTTTTGAGGGCTATATGAAATGCTCATTTGCATTCCGGAGCATTCGAGCAACTGCAAACCCGGAACAATATTATTATTAGCAGTTTTTTTTGTTTCAACTGAGTTGGACTTTGTTGTCCCAGTGGATTTTGCGGCACCTTGAGTTTGATTAATCAACTCAGTTGGTTTTTCTTCATTTTCTCTCTGATTAGTGGTCTGCTCGGCAGAGAATATTTCATCGATTTTGTTTTCTATAGAGAGGTTTCTTTTGTTGAATTCAGATCTTAAATTAAGGGATTTTTCAAGCAGATGAAGTCCTTTATCAATATCTGCAATTGGAAATTCCTGATTTGATGATGTCTTCATGCCTAATTTCTTTGCAATCTTAGGGCTAGAATTTTCCTGATATGGTGCATTTTGCTTACTCGTTTTTTGTTCCTTTTGTTGAAAGTCGTTCACTGGACTAGGAAGCTTTATCTTGTATAGCAGTATCTTCCTATGCATATCAGTTTCTTTGCCAAGAGTGTGTGTCTCTTCCACATGTGTAGGTGAGAAATTTGCTTGGAAAAGATCTAATGATTGCTCTTTTCCATTTATGATATCGAAATTTTCAAGCTGATAGTTTTTTGCAGAAGCTCCTAGAAGGTGCCACACGCCAGTTTCAAATGCAGTTCGTGTCTTGCCAGCAATGATTTTGAAAATACTTTCAAGGTCAATGACTGGCTTATTTACAAGGACTTTTATTTTTTGCTCCATCTCTAAAAACAAAGCCATGGGTTCTTTCTGTGTCACAGTTAATTCAATAAGTTCCGCTTTTTCTTTCATCAACTGGACCAATTTTGATAGTTTACTGTTAAATTTCAAGATGAGCCTGCATTAGAAAGGAGGTTAAACGATCAATTTTATTTTGAGTGTATGTATACATTCTCAGCCGTGGGTCAGCTATTTTAAAGTCGCCATATTCTTTGAGCAAACTTCCTTCGATGAGGTGTCGAATCCGTTCGAGCTCTTTGAATTTCTGTACAGAAGTTATAAAGGTGTCCTTAGGCTCGCATTGCGATGATTTGAGCGCTTTTGATTGAAAATTAAGGATCTGGATTACATTCTCGGCTCTTTCTTTCAAAAGACCCAACAACTTATTCAAATTTTGAAATAGTAAATCATATTTAATGCTCGTGTCGAGAAGATGCTGCTTAAACAAAATATTCGTAGTCTTCATTTCTTCTTGCACTCTGATATAAGACGAAGCGTTCTTGATTGATTTAATTTAACCAAATATAAATTTTATTCAAGGAGTTAATAAGTTACAACTATATTATAAATGTGTGCCATAGGGTTCATAGACTTTTAGCTTCTGTTGAAAGTCGATCGGAGCCATTTCTAGAAGATCAGGGAATTTCACACGAAATAATTGCGTTTCTTGGAGGTAGTTGAGGTTTTCCATGAGAAGGAAAATATGTAGAGAAAGATAAAATAAAAAAGAGCACTAAAGTAATTATCTAACTGACTAAATTGATCGATCAACAGTATACACAGCTTGAAAGAGTTACGACGTCTCAAAATGTTCGAACTGACAGAAGGATCGAAAATTTCTCAATAGATTCATTCAAATATGATGGACTTCAATCCAAGATATCGAGATTGTTTCTCATTCAGAATGGCTTGACTCATAACAAAATATGGAGGAAACAAATATTGATGAAATAAGTCAGTGATAAGATAAATTTAAAAGGAAATCATGAACACATTTAACATAATATTCTACGAAATCTCTACATAATCAAGGGTTACGAATGATTCATAAATAACTTAGCCTTTGCTTTATATTCAAGTCCATTTTTCCTTAACAGGTTCCTCACATAACTTGTAAATTTTTCAGAGTCGAAAGATAACTTCAGCTCTTTTAGCAAAGACCACAGTGCATGCGCTTCGAATTTTTTATTGTCGTATTTTCTGAGAAGGTCACCTCGCTTGTAAGTCACGTCTCCCAAGCTCCCTCTATCATAGGTTTGCTCTTCAATACTTTGTAGCAACTGAGTATTTTCTCTCTTTAGCTGATTAATATCTTCTTTCAATATCGAAATCTCTTTCTGATATGCGCGATTTGAGTTCTCGAATTCCACTTTCAGCGAGGCGAGAGACCTCTGCTTTTCATTTATTACTTGCTCAAGGCGCTCAACAGTCTGATTTTTTTCTCTTTCTTTCTGAGCAATCTCAGTCTTCAATCTTATATTTTGTTGTTCGATATCTATGACAGAATCAGGACTTCTAATCAAGTTCTTTCGAGTCAACTCTTCCAGTTTCTCCAAGATCATAACTTTCTCTCGTTCTTTACAGGCTATTTCAGTTTTGAGACGCAGATTTTCATCAGTCAGTTTTTCAGCCAATTTATTGTCATTGATCTGATCTCGTAGATGTCTCTCTATATCTCTCAAGGCTGCTACTTCTCCCTGGAGAAGAATCACTCTCTCTTCAAGCTTAGTGAATAAATGATGAGAGCGAACATCCTGCTCGGATATGAAAAGGGTCCGTTGCTGTAGTGATTCAGAGTCAAATTTTACTTTCTCTAGCTCATGCTCAAGTCTTGAAATCAATTCGTCTTTCCGCAAACATTCTTCTCTGAGGGCTTCATTCTGTTGTTCAAATACACTCATTCTTCTATTGAGCATACTCTCATCAAAATTAGAACTCAAGCGATGAAGTTGATCTTCAATTTTGAAAGATCTTTTTCGAGGAATCTCGCCTGGTTCTATGGTGCTATCAAGGAGTTTCTCATAAGATACTTCTGCTTTCAGACGCGACAGTTCTTTTTGGAATTCCATTTTTTCGCTCTCAAGAAGCTTCTTTGTTCGTAAGCTACACTCCTCCACAATCTGATTCAATTCTCCCTCAAAATTCTCAAAAATTCGTCTAGTGAGTTCCCATCCTTGCTGAGCTTTACTGTTTTGATGCTCAAGAGACTTTTTCAAGAAGGAGTTATGGATTTTTATGTCGTCAAATACTTTGAGTAAGTCTGAATCATGTATTTGCAAAGATTTCTCGCATACTCCAATGGTCTTTTCAACAATGTTGAGAAGATTTTGTGCTTTCTGGACGGTCTCTGATATGCTATTATCAAGGTCACTAATCAACCTTGTTAGAGCAGTTTCATCTGAACGCAAGGCATGGGAGAGTTTTCGGGGGGAAAAACCCAGAAAGGGAGATTTTGAGCTGCTTCTAACTCCGTCTTTTAAACTGCTATTGTTTAGATTTGGCCTTCTTGTAGATATTTTGATAGATGCAAGAGATTTCTCAAATGATTCGTCTATACTTACATGTTTTTTATGCGTCAGTTCAGGCTTATCATTGTCTAAGTCGATTTCAGCACTATTAAATTGCAAAAGACTTCTGTTTGGAGTTAACTTTGAAGGAGATAGGGTTCTAAAATGGTGAGTTTCTATTCCCCCAGTTTTCGTAGATTTTAATGTCTGTCTGAATTCAGCTGATGTCTGGTCGAAGCTAGAAGTTTTCTGGTTAGGGGTTGCAGTAAAGGTTTGGTTGTGTGTGTAGATGTAAGCATCTGAGGTATCTTGCTTTGCTTTTAGACTTCGCTGGATTGTACTCTTAGTTCGACGCTTTAGGAATTGATAAAGAGTCTCTTGCTTGACTTTTTCGCGTCCCAGAAAAGCTGTCTTTCTAGCAAAATCTTCATCTTCACTGTCGCGTAGGTCTTTCTTCATATCAAATTAAATTATTTGCAGCATTAACGGACGTTTAAAAGATAAAGCAAGTCAATGGAATTTTTCTCCTCAAAAATAATATATGTACATCGATGATCAGATCAGAATTACAAACGAAAGAACTATGCCTTTAGGCACGAAATAATCAATTCTCCCAATTTTTTATAGAGCATATGAATGAGATGCTCTCAAGAAGTTAACCAACCACCGATTTTCAGTTTTCACTTTTCCGGGGATGTCCATGATTTTATTTTTGATAGGTTCAGTTGGTGCTGATTGGATATAATAATATACGTCAATTAGATTATCAAAAAGGATATATAGCACTCGAATCCAATTAACCAATAAGTTGATAGTGGTATGTTTATTTGGTTCACCAGAGCTTCTTTATATCAACTACATCCCATATATTAAGAAATAACGATGTTCAAAGATAGATACAGCTAAAATTCTGTATGCATTGGGGTAGAGTTAACCACATGTATCAGCCACTGTATGTTTTATTGGTAGCGCTAACTCCGCTTCAGTTACCAACTATCTATCAAACACGAATCTGACCTCGTTAAATATTAATAACACTATGTCCTCACGAACTCTATTTCTATATAGCTAATAGAGACGGTAAAATTTGTTGGTGTTGAATAATTCTAAAGTTTAAATACCTGAGCAGCAAGGAGTTTCCTGACTTATTGTTAGTATCATTTTCTATTTTTGAGCTATGGTTAATGTTGTTACGCCTATTCTTTTAATTTTTCGATGAAGCCAAATCTTTTTAGGTCTTCTTGAAAAAATATAACAGCTGCACATTTCTCAAGAATAAGCAGAGACTTTTCGGATAATTCTTTTTTGAAATTCTAGGTGGGTTAATCGCTCCTCCTGTTAATACTGCTATAAATATAGTCCTTAAACAAATATTTCAAACTCAGTTAACTTTAAATTGATGGAATCAGAAAATATTAAAAAGCTTACTGTCATCTTCCCGCACAAAGAAAACAAGAGATTGAATCTGGAGATTGATTTTGGAGCTCCAGTCTTCGATCTTATTGAGACACTGGAAAACTACCTCAGTGTCGGTGAAGCTGCAACTATAAAACTCTATAAAAGTCAAGATGAAAACCCACAAAACTCGATCAAACCGACCAAGACCCTTGCAGACCAAGAAGTGCTTCCTGGTGAGACTTTATATGGTTTTGTAGCAGAAAAAGACTTCGGAATTAGTTTCACTTGCAAGGAGACGGATAAAACAACAACATTCAAGCTTACAGACAAAATGACTAAGTTGAAAGATATCAAGAAACAAATTTTTGTTGAATTGGGACTTAATTCAGCCAGGCAATACGATTTCATGAGAGTTAGAGGAAACATCGAAATGAAAGACGATCATACTTTTGAAAACTTCGAGGACTTGGAGACTGTTCAAATCAGAGAAAGGTTCACTGCTGGATGTAAGTGATTGATGTGAGTGTAATTTCACGTTCATAAAAATTAGGGATTTACTGTGTTTGTGTTTAAGATGCATGTTTCTCCGTATGAGCGAAGTGGATTTATTGGCACACTAACATCTGAAATAGTTTTATGTATTGAATTTCTGAACGAGGAAGTTAGAAAAAGTTAACAAACAGACCAACATCAAGCTAATTCTGTCGAAATTGATGCACCACTCATCTTTCTTAGTGTGTACATTCTCAATAATAGTTAACATTTCTGATTAGAATATAATGATAATTCGTTAAGTGTGAGCTTGAGACTGCAAGAAGAAGGCTAAATCAATGAATAAAGTATGCAATCCTTCGATTAGATTCTACTTACTATCACCCTTAGCGAAAATTAAATAAAATAGAAAATCAGACATTCAAATCTGATGAAGACCATTCACTGAAAAATTTATTTGGGAACAAATTTTTGTTCATTGCCTTCATTTGATTTGCATAATGGATTCTCATGCAGGTATATTTTATTCTTTTCTCTCCTTTCGATATGAAAGAAATCAATATTGACCTTTGTGAAAATTTCATCGGAAAGTTTTAAATGCTTGATTGATTAATGGCATTTGGGGGAAAAGCGTTTAATTCGAACATAAGCGTATCTGTAGGAACGATTTGTCTGAGTCAACTGAACAGTGACGAATAAAATTCGAAGAAATTTCAAATTTCTCAGAGTTTTTTTTTTCCTGTAGGAACGATTTAACTACCAGTTATACTTTTCTCCGAATTAAATGTCTTGGCGCTGAATTTCCTCTCTCTATGGAGGTACATTCCATTTTTTCTGCTACAAACATCGCGCATTGAAATTTTGCCTCCTCTCTAACTTTTTCCCAAGAGCTCCGATTTCATTTGTTCTGCAATCATTAGAAGTTTCTCAAACCCTCTTTTTTGGTTGTTATCAATTTAATACTGCCTACAGGAACGCTAGATGGTCACCTCACTCCTCTCCATATACGGAATGAAAGTGATTGATACGAAAAACACGGCATAAGGGTAATCATGAGTCTGATAAATATAAGCTTGCTTCTGCGAATTTTATCAAACGTGTTCTTTTGATAACGTTAAACTTATTTATATAATCATTCGGCTTGGTTGCAATAGATAAAGTATTTACTTAAGCTAATAATAATAAATACATTAGCCTGTCAGAAAGAAAAACTCCCTTTCAAAACTTCAAAGGAGAAAAAGAAGCAATTCCTGATGTTTGTATTCAATTGGTTCAAAGACGTTTTGAGCTCTCTGGGTTTGTTTAAGAAGAACGCGAAAATCCTCTTCCTTGGCCTAGATAATGCCGGAAAAACAACATTACTGAGACGTTTGAAAGATGATCGCATGGTGCAGTTCGACCCTACTATCCATGCCCACGCTGAAGAACTCACTCTTGGGAATGTAAACTTCAAAGCCTATGATCTGGGAGGTCACGAAACTGTCAGAAAGACTTGGAAAACTTATTTCCCAACAGTTCATGGAGTGATCTATCTAATCGATGCTGCTGATCCAACTAGGTTTGAGGAGTCTAAGAAAGAACTTGATGGGCTTCTCGCAACTCCAGAGCTTGCCAAAGTTCCTTTTGTAATTCTTGGGAACAAAATTGATAAGAAAGATGCTGTTTCGGAAGACGAAATTCGCCTTGCTCTGGGTCTCGCTTCAAAAGGAACATGGGGCACAGAGAAAGTAACCGAAATTGATGGAAGACCAATCGAAGTTTTCATGTGTAGTGTGGCAAAAAAGATGGGCTATGCTGAAGGATTTAGATGGTTAAGTAAATTTATCAAGTAATTTACTTTGGATGAGTATAGCTGTTGTTGGTTGTCTTAGTTAATTGTAGCGCTAATCATATTTATCCAACTATTTCATAATCGAGAAAGGAAGGAAGAGAAAAATATCCACACATCAAGCAGATTTCAAAATAATGGCTTTGAGGATGAGGATACATTTCTTGAAAAAATTATGAGTATGGATAGAATAATAATCACCTATATCTTAAAACTACAAATGAAATTGAGTTGGGATGAGCAGATTTTATTTGAAAAGTGAAACAGGGCTATAAGGCGAGGAGCATCTTATCTTAGGAATTTCAAGACTCAAAACAACAAAAGAGATGAAAATTCCTCTCCTTTATTACAGAGTCTACAGGCTGCATTTTGAAATGAGTTGATAATTTATAAACAATCCTAACGTCTATATTTTAAGCGAAAATTAAGTATTCATAATTTCAGCACTCCTAAAAGGTCAGGAACTTTGGTCATCAATTTTTCAATAGAATAGAGAGATTTATCAGAAATGAATTCACGGCAGAACTCAAGATATGAGAAAGCTCGCACAGAGGCACCAAATAATGGAACTACTGTTGCTGCATTTTTTACTGAAAAACCCACAGTCGAATCTAACCTCATCTTCCTTCCAAAAAATCAGCAGTTAATCCGTTCAAAATCTTCTTCTGGTTATCTTCGAGCAGCTACCCCTATTTCTCCTTCACGATCAAATGCTGCTCCAAACACAAATTTTCACTACACATCAGAAGTTAGCCAGGTTGAGCAGCTCCGAAGGATGCTCTCTACCAAAGAAGCAAGAATACACAGGCTTCAGAGCCAGCTCGAGGACCGTCTTAGCCGGAATAGAGGAAGGGCTACTCAGCTAGCAAATGGGCGTCTCCACACAAGGCAAGTAGTAGAACAGGAAATGAGAGCATTGGCAAAAAGATTGGAAGCAGGAGATCTGTCTCCGAAACATCTAAAAGATATTATCAAAAGCTCTGACGAGATAATACTGATTCTTATGAAGGAAAATGAACAGCTCAATGAACTTTTCACTCAAAAACTTCGTGATGTTGATATATTACAACAACAAATGACTGATTTGGAGCAGCAAGAACAAGGTGGAGAAGAAAAAGAAAAAAGTCCAAGGAAACCAGCACATGGGCTACTTGAATTAGAAAATAAACTGAGTGTTCTATCTATGGAAAACGAGCTTCTTAAGGGCGAGAAAGATGGACTGGAGATAACAAATAAAAGACTTCAAATTTTCTCAGCAAATTTAGTAGCAGAACTTCAGAAACCACAATCTCTTGGGCATGCCAGTGAAACGATATTGGCTCAACTAAACGAACTTGATAAGAGAGTTGGCTTCTTAGAACGAACGAACTCACAACTTGAAGATGCTCTCAAGCAGAAGGACACGCTTATTACTAACCTGATGAACAAACTACAAAATTCGACAAGAGATATTGCGCGACAAACCTTTAATCCAAACCCAAATATAGAAAGAAGAGATAATAGAACCTTTAATCTACTTCAAGAAAGCAGAGCCCAAACTCCAACCTTAGAAAGAAATAAAACTGCCGTTGCTGAGATTGAGCCCACTTTTTATAAATTACCAAGCTCGCAGCTTCCTCAAAACACTTGGAATACGCAAGAACAAAAAAATATAGAAATGGAAAATTGGGGTCAGCAAAATTCATTGAGAACGAGTCAAAAAGTTGGCATTAATTTGTCTCAACCTTCAGCAAGAAGCACAACCAGATACAACTACCAATCACAAAGAAATTCAAAGACTGATCTCGAGATATCCTTCAGGGATTCGGAGGAAAATCTTTTTGACAATGCTATCTCAAAAAGTTATGAGCAGGATGCAAGTTCCTTTAGAAGTATTCCCTTGAGCCAAGCAAAGAAAGCTCCCACTAGCATGAAGCCCATTAAAAGCATGTTTGGCTCTGGAAGAGTCGCCTCATATCTAAACAATTCTGGAATTGAACGAGTAGACCTCTCCGATATCATTCAAAATACTCAAAAAACTCTATCCGAAATGGACCAAACGGGAATTACATATGTAGACGAGGTGAGGTCTGATAATCAACAAGCAGTAAGATCAAATGAGAAAGAGCATGAAGACTTGAATCGTCAAGAGATTAACTCAAAGAGCGCTTACCTTTCAAAATTCACCACTCAAGATGTTCCTCTAAAATTATATAACTCACAATTTGAGAATCCTCTCGAGGATGATGATCCCTTAAAAGATAACATTACTACGAATAAATCTACTCCTCGATTAGAAGCCAAAGAAAAAGTCCTGTCTGATACTCAGAGATCCAAGGACTCATTATATCTTCAAAAAAGTTTTGCAGTGGTCAAATCCCATTTTGAAGCTCAGACATCTGATCCTCGGTCCAGTATCCAATCAAATCAAAATAGTTACAGTTCGAGGTATCAAAACTCATGCCAACTGGGTAGCAATACTAACCTTCAAGCACAAGGAGAATCACCAAATCATGCAGGAATCCAAAATCAGACGCAGAACCAGGCAAAATATTTGCCATTATATATTCCAAGGTCTCGTCAGATCTCTGGGGAAAAGCGACCAGAGTTGAGTCGAGCTCAGAGTGTTCTTCATCTTCGAAAGGATCTCGACTCAAATGCTCAGGTGCGCAATCCTCTAGCACCTCTCAACCAGCAATTAGAAGCTCCTAGAACACTATATATAAATACTCGATTGCAATCAAATTCCCCTTACCATTCTCAGAATAGTTATATTCCAAAGAGTCAATACTTGAGAGAGAAATATCAGAACGGAAATAATGAAAATGCTGGTCAGGTTAATAAGAGTCTTTCGTTTCAAAGCCTTGTTAATAATGTAAGAATACCCGAAAAGCCTGGATTTTATCAATTTCTGCCAACACAAAACCAGAACAACGAGGAGAGTGTAGTTGTAGACAGGTTTGATGGACGAATGGGTGCTGAAAATGTCACACCCGAATGTGAATCTGGAATCGAAAAGGCAGGTACCTCTCGGATAAAATCGAATCGGCTGGCCTATTCAGGTAATGAAATAGTAGTCCCAGCAAACGATTCCATGCAAACGTCAAAAGACACAAGTTTGAATCATCAACCAAAATTTAATTTCGGGACGCTGTTTAATAAATCTGAACCGGGGACCCTCAGCCATCATGCAAAAATTCCGACTCTAAAAAATCTCGCATTAGTTGAAAACCAGCAAGTTGGAAGAACAATTACATTCGGCCCTTCTGTTGAAAATAGTCCTCGTGTCGAGTTTCAAGGGCTTGAGAGGGATCAAGATTCTCATCTGCTCAAGTCAGTCTCCCACAAGCCTTCTGCCTCTTCGAATATGGATCAATTTATGGCAGGTAGTCAATCACATACGTATTCAAACTCTGGTATCTATTTTCATTTATTTCGAAATAATTATGGTTTGATAGGCACACATGATACACCCATGCAAGTCAACAATACACAATGTGCCATGTTTCCTCCTGTGGACCTCTCCTTTGAGAAAAAAGATGAGGAAATTAAAGCTAAGACCTTAGTCACAGCTCATCAATGGAGCCGAAATTTTTCACCATTGAGACGTTCAATTAAGAGTAGCAAGGAATTGGTTACTGAAGAAAGGAAAGAAGATATGCCAACACCCCAAAGTTCCACAGAAGGCTTCTGTCTAATGACAATTGGAATTCAAGAACCAATAATTCCTGAAAATCCAGAAAGTTTGCTGAAAAAGAGCACAATTGCAAGGGAAGAGGTTGAAGGACTTGCGGGTTTATGCGACAAATTGAGAGAAGAAAATCAAAGACTGAAAGAATTAGTTGAACAAAGTCAAGATACTATCAAGAATTACAGTAGCATTTATAGTACTTTCGAAGCAAAATCTAAAGAGCAAATACAAGAAATTAAACAAGAATATGAAAATATGATTGGATTGCAAGATCAAGAATTCAACGAGCTTAAATTTCGGGCGGAAATGACTGGCGTGATTAATTCTTAATTTGCAGATTTTTTATAATTCACGTTTACGCAAGGTGCGCACATATGTGTAACAATACTATAGCAATATATATATATCAATAACTTTTATGACCCAGACTCCTGAAAGCCTTCTTAAATATAAATAGAGATAATTTACCAGTTCTAAATTCCATAAAAATCAAATAATAAAGGTAGATTGACTTGAGTGCGGCAAAGTCTAGAAGTTTCCGTAGAACCTTCAGATAGCTCTAAGAAAGAGTGAAAATGAGAGTTTACACTAAAACTAATTTATATCAATCGCAACATTCCATTCCGCTTGGCCTTGTTTCAACTGTAGTACACATGTATTGCCATGAAAAACACATACCAGAGAAATGATTCCTGTCAGATTGTGATTTGAACGAGTTCACATTGGCATATTCAAGGATTATCGCCATGGAATTATCACGATGATATGTCGCTGCGGTATGATGTGTAGTTTGATTCTCATTAACTTTTCCGAGATTTTTATAAGAATAATTTTTGTGCTTTCAATCGTTTGGCATTGTTATGTTTTATTGAACATCTCGAACAGCTGGTGACTGGCAATATTATCGAAAGTACGATTGTTTCGACTTTAAACGAGAAGATGTGAAGTTTTTTTTAAGATACTCCTGAGTTCAAAGCATAACAAGAGATATTTATGTCGTAAATTTTTCAAAGCAATGATAAAAGAGCAGGAGTCGGGTAAAAGAGTAGCTTTCTCAATGTCAAAAAGATTTGAAGAGCAGTATAGATAGAATTTATTTCCTGATGTCAAGTCCTTTGCTTTTTAAGGAACTCTTATACGAACTTCCTGGTGTCAATTCAATAACTGTACAACCCCTGTTTCGATTGCTGAGTTCTAATTGACTTTGGGATAGAGATGATGCCGAACTTGCTCCATCATGTTGATCCTTATTCTTTACTTGCTCCTCAAAAATAGGGGCAACTGTCGTTGAATATCTCTTCGACAATTTTCGGATACTCGATTGAAAGCTTAGAATACTATCGCCATCTTCAATCAGATGTAACATAATCAGTTAGTGCTTTGCCGAGACCGAATGTTAATGAATGTAACAGTCCTTGAGAATAATACGCAACGATAGCAAAACACTGCCAAATTCCGTTCGATACCGAAGGAAACACAAGGTCTAACAACGTGTACGGTGTAAAGCAAATCAACAGTATCAGAGGGTTGATTAATAATTGAAGCATGAGAGGACCTTCTGTTGAGCGAATTTCGACTATAATTAGCAAGTGAAAAGTGATTGATAAGAGAATTGTAATTCCAGGTGGCAATATTTGCAGCACATTGTAATAAATACTGTCTCCTTGTGACATCCCAAGAATGGCGAAAATGGATCCTCCCACAGATGCCAAAATCAAGCTTCCAAGTAAGTAGTATATCCAAATTGATTCTAATGAAGCCACATCTCCTTTGAGGAGGCTAAAATAAAGTGAGTGAGCAAAGCAGATGATCCAAAAAAAGAGCTCCAAACCAACCAAAATGAGTTATAGTCATCGTGATCAAGCAGAACAGAGAATTGGAACTATATTCTTCCAACAATCGCGTGAAACTAAAGCCTTGCATCAAAAGATACATCAAAGAGAAACAAATTATCATTTTTGTGACAGCGTTTCCAATAGGTTTAGTTTTGATTGTGATGACTAGATTTAATAGAGTTGTGATCATTGATATACCATTTGGGATAATGAAACACAGTGTTTTGTTCTCTCCCAAATAGCTTGGATTAGGTAGAAGATCCGTGCCTCTTGAAGACTAATTAGAGAATAAAGCTTCTAGGTACGAATGAATTAAGATCAAGAGTAGCACTTAATTTAATTAAAAGCTTCTAATGAAGTTATGAAAAGTAGTGTGCCACTGAAAGCACATATAGATTCACTTAAGATGAGAACAGAGAACGTTTTATTAATTCTGATTCTTGATTCAGCATGGGAGTTTTTATCTGTGCCCTACAGTTCGAAACGTGAATGAAATTTTCAGATAAAGTGTTTCTAATGGAAACCAATCTAAAAAGTTCCTTCATTCTTTGAAGCAGAATTATTCACTCTATCTTTGTAAATTCATTGTGGAGAATTACAGTGAAGCTGTTGTTGTAAAATTTTTGTGAGCTCAAGCCTGCTTTTACCAATCGATTGTATGCTGCTCTCGTAGAAAGATGCTCAAAAATAACATTGTCTCAATCGCAATCATCTTGGAAAGAGAGAGGAAAAATATTTAAAAGCTCACAATTTCTCGAGCTATATAATTGTGTCAATTAGTCGATCTGATTAATCTTTTATATAAAGAAGAAGAACTACCTCTCGTATAACACATAAATGGATTGGATATTCGAGCTCATGAATTTAGAATGCCGATATTTCACTTTCCTTCCACTTACGCACAATAGTACATATCTACGGAACTGGCGCTCTTTTCGAACTCCGAATCTGAATTCTTGGACCCTTTGTGATTGGAGGCCATATATAGAGTCTGTTATTTTCATTTATTCTCTATAAGAGTTCATCTTCCTCTCTTCTTTCAATAAAGTGTCTCATTCTCTGTTCATCATGTGTGTTATTCGTCCCCATCGTTAACACAGTGTCTTTAAAGATTCCAAACTGGTCACTCCTTTGGTCTTCATCTGCCATGCAACAGCAACACAATAGTCTCCTGCACACGAGGACTAAGCTAAACCCCAGCGCATTCAGCAACCCTTGAGAGTTGCGCAAAAATTTACTGATTACAAGAAATGGGGCTAGAGAATCTTTTGGTTTGAATAGCCTAACTGCCCATAAGATGATCATCGGCAGCAACCAGATAATCAAAATTGAAGGAAATAGTAAAAGCATGCAATTTAATGATCCATATTTCCTCGATTCACAGAAGGCTCTGAAGCAAAATAAGCTGCAGTACAGAATACCAAATATAGCTGGAAATATGATAACAAAGATGTAGGACCAGTCAACTTCGTCTGGTAAAGAATGAGAGCAAACGTTCGTGTCTGGATTTATAGAAGCGAATTTGAGCATTATCGTCAGAGTGGCTACTGTTGTAGAAGCGACCAATGAAAACCATGTATAAAGCCTCCAATTAAGTTCGGGTCTAAAATTTTCTGCGTTACATAGAGAATTATAGAATGAATGCGCCAAGCAGCAAGTCCAAGCAATGGAACCTCCAAATCCGAAGAATGTAAAAAATGTGAGAGTAGCGCAGAGGAAATTACTTTTGGCGGTGATTAAGGTGAGCAGAGAGAGACAGTTATAGATTAGATCCATACCGCTGAGGCTCATAATCATTTTTTTGAAAATATGATTTAGTTTTGAAAACGACACAATAAGTGGGATGGTTAAAATTGCACCCAAAATTGAAAGCCCATTTGCTCCTATACTCAGCAAAATTTCCTTTTGAGAATGTGAGGTCCCTAATAATCGCTCTTCCATGAAGGTACTAGATGGATTCTTTAATGTTGCTTCAATTTTATTTAAAAATGACTCTGATTTGCTAAATATTTGTTTTGCTGGCCAATAATTGTTGGGATTCATTTTTTTGTTTCACACTCCTATTCTCTAACTTCAGAGAACGAGTAAGGGGATTCACGCAAAATCAAGGCAAATTGTATAGGCTTCAAGAATTCATTTGATGACGCATCTTCAATTTTACTCATCACTACAAATATGAAGTTATTTCGAAATATGGTGGAAATTCGCAAATTGTTAATTTATGAAATCTCCCTTGTTTTCACCAAATGAATGGAATAAAGTTACAGCTTTATTCTCTGTTAATAATAATTTTTTGCATCTATTAAGAGAAGAAAATTGTGCTGTTAAGAAATTATTGGAAAGTCCTGGTTTTCATAATTTCTATTGGCACCACAATCAAAATCTCGACTCAAAAAATGAATAATACAGCACAATAATTCACTAATTGTAAATTAATTCAAGCAGTCATCAAATTTGTCTCTCTTGGATACTAAGTATCAGATTCTTTAACATATTTTGGAGAGTCCAGTGAAGTACAATGCCGACTTGAAATTGTAATGCTTGATGTATCAATGGTAAGAGGGACAGATAATGTAGATGGATTCCTGGTTGCACAGCATTTCTTTTTATAGCCGTCAAGGATTCGACGTGAAAGTCCGTAAGCGAACGCATTTAAAAACCCCTGAGACGTGGTCAAGATGTTCGCAAGTATGAGAAAATCAGATGAAGCTCCTGGATCATGTGCTATCTGTTTATAAAGCGAGAGCGATATGTATGGGAAGTAGCACACAATCAATATTAGAGGATAAACAAGCAATTCCAAATGCAGGCGATCCTTGAACATCCTCAATCCATTGATGACCATCACGTAGCAAAAGAGACAAAATACAACTGCTAAAGCTACCGGTAAAATAAATACGACAAGAAGGGATACATCGAATTCATTAGGTGGCGTTTGATGTCCGCAACCATTCTCTGTGAGAACTGTAAACCTCGAAATTAATGCAGATCCGCTGACTGAAACTGCTGCAACAAGGGACAAGAGAGTATACCTCTTGAAGTATGTATCCAAAACTTCTATGTTGCTGCATTTAACATTGATGTACAACGAGTGAGCAAAACAGCAGCTCCAAAATAATGACCCTCCGAACCCAAAGAACATGATTGCGCCTTCCCCAGCGCAAAGAAACTCATTGGGTTTTGTAATATCAGTTAGCACATTGAGAAAATTGTAGATGAGATCCATGGCGCTAAGAGCAACTACCATTTTTCCAAGTGTATGATGTGTTATTTTCAATATTACAGTTGTAGACATATTGAAAAGACTACCAACTATTGATAAAATATTGGATGTAATCGAAAAAATGAAAAGTAAGTCCACTTGGCTCTCGTTATGTTGGCCATGATTTCGGATAAGAGTGTCGTTCCCATTGAAAAAGAATACAGCATCTGAATTGAAGTCCTGAGCTCTGATATTATCCATAGAATCTGCCTTCTTTTTGTACACAGATTTAGTTAATAGGATAGAATTGATGAGTAAATTTTTTGATAAATTAATTCTATAAAAGTCAAATGAAGTCGAATCAATATTGAATAAATTAAGTCTCATGAATCTCTTTTCAATTATTTTATCCCTGTAGGTATTTAGAGACGCCAAAGAGGAGGCAAACTCACGATAATTGCTTTATTGTGATAGAACCGGGTGAATCAATGGGAAAGACTGCAACAAAAAGATTGAAAATGCAAAAGAGCTCAAGCATCCCTTATCATTATTTCTGTTCTTTTTTTCTCACATCGTTAACTGAACTTTCAACAACAAAAAAATTTCTTACAGTAGTAGATCTTTTCTAAAATGACACAGTAGAATTGCATATTAGTCCAAAACGGCAAAACTGCAAAACTCAATTTCGTCAATCTATCGATGATATCGAATTTTTTTGTGCCTTATGCTTATCGTGGTTCTTCTCCGAGGGAAGTCCTCAATCAGCAGGAAGATTTTTTTTCGCTTGTTTTATTGAATCAAAATAAAATTCAATGAGAAAAATTACGTCAACACCAAAATGGCATGCATTAAAATCCTAATCTTATACTTCAAACGATCTTTGTTTCAATTGAGATGCTTCAAAGTGCACGAATTTCAGAAATTTTATGAAAAGCAATTAAAAAGTGGCCAACATGCTTTCGATTTATGATTATTTTTCTGATTGCTTCCAGTATTTTTTATTGGTACATTGGACGCTTTTTGTACTAAAGGTTTTGTGCTTTGATTGTTTTGTTTAGTTTCTTCTTTGGTTAACATTGCATTTTCTCCATCCACACGCACTTCTTTAAAAATACGCTTTGTATCGGCTGGCTTAGTGACAGGATCAGGTTTTATTGATTTCCAATCGTAGTCAAAATCTTCGACAAATCCTTTCTCATTAAACAGAGTTCTCAAAAGTGTCTGGAGTCTTGCATAATCCGGTTCTTCTTCAAAATTTAGGTTTCTGACATATGTCAAATATTCTGCAAACTCTGGAGGAAGGTCCTGACAAAGCTCAGCGATTGATGTTTCAATCTTTTTCTCTTTGATTTTATCATACCTCTGAGTCCTTTCAGTTGCTTTTAAGCCTTGCCAAGGCAGTTTTCCTTTCAAAAAATATATCCAAATATACCCAACGGACTCCAAATCATCTCTTCTGCTTTGTGTTATTCCTCGATGCGTATTTATTGAAGCGTAACGAGCTGTTCCTATTAGTTTCTTTCCTACTATAAATTCGATGTGCTTTCCATCCTTCAGATAAGGTCTTGAGAGCCCAAAATCGATTATATAGACTTTGTCTTGATTCTTCCCTACTCCCAATAAAAAATTTTCGGGTTTAATGTCTCTGTGAATTAACCCGCAGTTATGAATGTACTCTAATCTGGCCAGCATTTGAAATGCCAACATGAGTACGGTCTTCAAAGAAAATTTACGTCCACAAAGATTAAATTTATCTTCTAAAGAGGGTCCAAGAAGTTCCATCACAAGATTAACATAATCTGATTGAGTCGTGCACAAGTGGATGCGAGGGATTCCTTCTGGTTCAGGATTGTTTTTCAGAAGAATTTTGTATAATTCGTATTCATGAACTAATTGAGGATTTTTTGCTTCTTTGGACTCAATCTTTATGGCAACTTGCTCACCGGTTAAAGGGTTGGTCGCAGAAAAAATCCGTCCGAAAGAGCCTGATCCAATCTTCGCTCCAATCTTGTAATTCGAGTAGAATGATGATTGTTTCATAATCACGTAAAATTTATATCTCTTTTATTGACTAAAGAGTTGAGACAGCAGAAATTAAACGCCAATAAGAATACTTTCATGGAATAAAAAATTGAGTAATTAACAGAGCTTGTTAAAAGGAAGCAGAATATTTTTTGTTTTTTGTTTTTTTTTTTGGAGATGCCAATTTGAGTCAGATAAGGTTTTCGTTCGTTTTTTCTTGTTTCGCATTGTTGGGCTCCTTTAAAATTCTGCTATGTTAGAGAATATTAAGTTTTTCATTCCATACAAACAGATGCTATTTATTCTCTTGATTTTAAAACTGGTCTAAATTGAGATGGAAGGAGTTGCAATAATGTTGCCGCCGATACTAGACTCTATGAGGAGATTGAGTCTACATAAATTTTGAGAATTCGTATGCGAGTTAAGGCGATTGCAGAGTAGTCTGTAGAATTAATTGTTCATCATACACAGAGCTATTGCCATCGTTTGAAACATTTATAAATAAATGATTTTTTAAAATTTTTTTTAAAGGTTTCTTATGAAATTTGTTTATTTTCAAATTTTTGAAATCAAACTCGAATCGGAATACTCAAGTGTGGCAACAGTTTTGCACATTTAAAATTTATTATCATCTTGAATTTATAGCTATATTAGTCCTCTCCTTTCTGTTTTCGACTCGCCTTGAGAGTCATCTAGTTTTCCCATTGGTATGACTATAAAAGTAGTATCCATTCATTGTTATCTCAAGGATTACAAGCTTTAATGAGAACAATGCACCCTCTTTGGTACTCAAATATTTTTTTGGTAAAGTAGTAGTACACCAACATCTTTTTGTATTTTTTGTATCGAATGCTTATTTTAATAATAGAACTGGTTTCGATAAATTTGTTTTTGTCTGATTAGAGGATAAATGTAGAATTATTAAGGCAGCCACAATAAATGAATTTTCTAGTCCTGAGACATGTAGTTTCTTTTATCAATCCTTTTTTAGTTCATTATAAAAAATATGATGAGACATAATCCTTGGTCAATTGGTTAGATAGCCTCAGCGAAACCAATTCTGTTATTTTGGCCGTCAAAACAAGTGTAAAATTGCCTCATGAAAACATCTCCGAGAACTAAATGGAATCCAGACTCTTCAAGTGGGAGCTTGCTGGTATGCATCGCGAGAATGCATGCGCTTCCACGTCTCAGGATATAGCTTGTAGGAGGGATTCTGAATAATCTTCCATGGATTGTGACTTCAAGGTCAGGATGCGATTCAATGTTGTCACAATCAACGTCACCAATTGCTGCAACAATGGGGCCAACTGCTGCTTCAGTACCGATAATATAAGAAGTACCACTGTCAACAATGGCATTCCAGGAACCAGTTGACTTTCCATTAATACCAAATCCACCTAGCTGAATTTTCCAGTAAGTTCTATCGATCAATGGGGCAAAAGCGAAAGGACCAACTTTGAAATCGTTGTCTTCATCAGTAGGAAGCTCTCCAAGCACGAAATAACTGCCTTCTTCGCCGCTCTTTTTGGTCAGATAGAAGCAGAAAATCTCTGGAATAGTACCTTCCGCAACCATGCTAGAGACGAACGGAATTGCACCTCCCTCTGCTAAACTGTCAAATGCAAGTCCCGCAATACCATCGAATCGGGAATGAATGAAGTTAGAGCTGACATCATCTGCGATACCAATGGTGCAAGAATGGCAAGTTAATCCTCCGACCACCATTCTATCAAGTCCAATTCTGCCAGAAGTTGTTCCACTTCCATAATGCATGGCAAAATCCAGGTCCAAATCTTTCCAGGTGGAAGATTCTCTGTAATTGTAGACATTTTTGTGTAAACATGGTTTCGTAGTGCAATCAACAGAAGGTACCCAAACATTTGAAGATCCGGTGTCAAAAAGAACAGTGAATTCCTTATCTTGTGAACCCAGCTTAATTGTTCCATAGTATTGAACGTCCAGATAGTTGACCAGCTTTGTGTCGTGAACTCTTTGCGGATTGAGGTAATGGTGGATGCGAGGATGGACTTGAGAGCCGTTAGAGTAGATCTCTGCAGTATCAATCATCATTAAATACTCGTCGTCAGTCCACTCTCTGCGGGTGAGCGGAATTCGCTGACTGAATGCGACAGCGGTGATGAAAAGAAGGATAATGACGGATGCTTTTCTCATTTTGAGTCAATAAACAGATTATTAAATTGGACTCAAGAGCATTCCAAGAGTAAAACGCAATACTGCTACCTCAGCTAATTTTTGAAAATATTGTAACTAAGGGTTCTTCTTTTTTTTTTGAGATGATGAGTTTTTTTTTGAGAGGATAACCATTTTCCATGGTACTTAATGACCAAAGTGCTCTTTCTTGAGCTATTTATTGCAATAATTCTAGTATTTTATTGATTACCAGCTAGAATAGATCGAACTATTTCCATGTTCTGAAAAACCATACCGATAGATAAGGAGGGCCCTCAACCACCAACGATAAATTTTTCTCTTTTTTTGTAATGTTTGGTTGGAGGGTGATTATTTTTCAATACTACTAATTGTAACCTCGAGCGAGAGAAGAGGAGTTTGCTTCCCCCAGCGATAGTGGAGATTTTTATAATCTCCAAAAGTAATGGATTTTTTACTTGAGCCATTTTTAAGGAAGGCACGTTGGTGTACTATTTCAATAATTTAGGTTCAGAGAGCTGCTTCAAAGAAAAAATCATTTCATTATCAGTCACCTTTTGATACAGGAGCATGCTAATATTCATCACTTGCTTCTCTTTTTTTGAGATGCTCTCTATATTTAAGATAGCAGTCAGCTATAGGGACAACAAAAGATTGTAATTTCTTTCTGATTCCATCTTCTATTGGATCCTTTCTCTCTCAAGAGTCACCTCGCAAAAAAAATGTTCACAAACACGCATATTATTAAAATACTCATTATTTCTCTGATGACATGATGTGGTGATGCAACTGAAAAAAACAAAAAATTCTACTGCATTTCCCCACATAGCAAGGTATGATCAACCGCAAAATATTTATTAATTAACTCTTCAACTAACTCATATACATTCTCATTATGATGAGCTTGTAGCTTTTCGATTATCTTAATCCCTCCGCAGTTTTCCAATATGAGTAAATACGTATTGATGGAAGCACCACTTATTTCCTGTTGAGCACCCTCTTCGAGAATTTGAGAAAGAGTTTCCAATGCTATTGTGAGAATATCAGACGACTTACAGCTATCCAGAATATGCAGCACCGCTTTGATCAACCCTTTATCAGTCATCCTTTGAATTTGCTCGTTCAGGGCTTGAGCAGTCGAATTATTGAAGCAATACAGTACTTCACGAAGTATCTATATTACCAATAGATGCGTCAAAGATTTGGTGGAATGTGCTATTATTAGTACCTCTGTTTCTTCAGTGTATATCATATTTATCAGTTTCTCAACTAAACCAGGATATTTGAGGACTTCTTCTATGATGTGATACTTTCCAGCACATATATTAGAGATCGCCCATGCTGCTTCTCTAACTATTGTTTTATTTGGATGATCTAGATTTCCTACCAGTGTCGGCAAAAGTTTTTCGTAACGGAGCATGTACTATTATTTAATATCTTATTAAGAAAACTTATATTAGGAATATTACCGCAGTTTGATCATCATCTCCTGCAAGAAGAAGAGCCAACACTCCTATTGCGGGGTATTTAACTTTAGAAATCTTGCAATCGGCAAATTCAATTATCATCTGTGTGCATTCCATGTTGATAATTTCTGTGAGTACGTCGTCATCATTCGTATCTGCAATGCTTCTGAGTGCCCACAAAGAGTCTGTCAGAATCTCTTCATCAACAACCGTCAAGAATCTTTGGATAAGAGGTAAAAAAGCAGCAATCTGTGATTATTATTTGAGTCAAAGTTTTAGCAGGCTCATTACCTGTTCAAAAGGAGCTTTGGACTTGCATACTTGATGCATTAGCCAAGTAAGCGTTCTTAAGAATTCGTATGTGAATGACCTGTCTGAAAGAAAATACACAATCATTGGAACTAATTTCTTGTCAACGCACATCCTTCCATATTTCTTTGGGTTGTCTGCTATTATATTTGCTAATCCCCAAAAAACCTGGCAGAGTCAATTGTCAAATATATTGAAGGAGAATGAAGGGTACACTTTCTTTGAGTTTGAGTTCTACTGGAAGGTTCAGAAGGGTCATATATCTGTCAATGGCTGATAACTCGTTGACAGCATATTCAGTGAAAGCAGATTTTCCCGCTGCTACATTCGAGATTATCCAGGCACATTCATTTTGCAGATCTCCAAATTCCATATATTCGTGATCGAGATATTTTGCAATTTCAGGTAATACTTTATTTTCCAACAAATAACCAACTGGAGGGTTGTCTTCTTGTGAAATTGATCTTCGAATTTGCTTTACTATTGGGAGTATCGTGTCAACTCTTTTTGTATTTTGAGCGCTCAGGAAGTCATTTGAAAGTTTTCGAAAATAATCTGAAAGCTGATTTGGACAAATATAGAGTCAAGGTCAACCTGAAATAGATTACTTCCTTTGTTGTATAGTTGCTGAGGTCAGCAGTGTCGTTCTTCTCGCCTTCTGGTGTTTTTTCAGGAAGAGTATATCTTAATCTCTTAAGATTTATCAACTCATTTGTCTTCTTTTTGCGTATTTCAACTGCAAATTGATCTCTTTTACTCAATAATACATCATGGCTGTCTTGCTTTTCAAAAGAAGCAATCATTGACACTATCTTTCTTTGATTACTTTGGGATAAGGTAAAAAGTTTTTACAATATATTGTTTATTCAAAAGGCGGGTAATTTTTGAATGCGAAATATTACCATTTTAAAATATATTTTGCAATCTTTGCCGCTATAGTTTGATTAATTCACGCTTAGAAGAACAATATATCGTCTCAACTCTCACTTTGTATTGTATAGAATGATAAGTATCCAAAGAGTATCCAAAGAGATAGATTCGTCTTGCACCTTGTAACATTGGAAAATTACTTTTAAGTAATTTAGAGCTGAAATTTGAGCAAAGTCGTAGTTAGAAGGCAGCCACTTCTTCGAAGTTTTTGAGTTGAAATATAGGGGATTTATATTTTTTGGTCTCCTCTATCTCAAAAAATAACTAATTTTTCAGACTACAAAAATATTTTTAGTCATACTTGCAAATCGTTCATCTTTCAGCCATGTAAATAAAAATTCACATCATTTTTTCTAAAAAGTTAAATCAACAATTGTAGATGCCAGTTTTAGAGATTATATTTACATTATTTACATAAGGAAGTTAGTAAGTCTAAAGAAATCATCATAGGACAAAAGAAGAAATTTTATTGTGGGGAAACTCTCAAACTGCGGATGGCAGACTTAAGAGAAAAACGATCTTTGGAATTAGCACTCCATTGTAAAATATTTTTCGTCGCTCCGTAATCTTCGAATTCTCCTTGAGTGTATTTTTTTAGCTTGCTTTCGACGATATCATTTTCATCCATGATCTCGTCGGTTGCTTGATTGATTATGAGAGGAATCGTTTTGTAACTTTTAAATTTGCTCATCCCAGATGTTTTGATTTGCGCATCGCTTATGTAAGTTGCTGTAAGAGCTTTCCGTAGTGTTGAGGTTGCATAAGGAGAGATTGCTGTGGCAATGTTGTTTAAAGTTGGGATCTTGGTGAACGAAGGAGGATTTCTGTAACAAGTTATTAAGTTACTGACCTCATCTCCAAACCCATAGAACGAAAAATCCAGCAAGGTTCTCTGAGGACCCTGACTGCTGACAAAATTATTCGATATTTCATATTCATTCAGGTCGTCTTTTATTTCATCAATGTCATAGTTGACGTTTTTAATTTTATATTTGATAGAGTTAGGATCGACTTTCAGAGGCGGTCTCATTTTCTTCTTTGAGATGTCTATCATATTCAGTTCCTGAAGCCACGGATGAGAACATATTTCTGTAAATCCCTTCTTAGCTCCCAATCTGGCAGATGGGTTATTGTCGAGTAGGCGACAAATAAAATCTTGCAATTGAGGAGAGAGGTTGAAATTGTCGAGGATATCTTTATTAAAAATTCCATTTTCGTTTTTGACTTGAGGAATTTTTCCTGTGACAAGCTCGAATGTGAGGGTTCCAATGTTATAGTAATCTACAAAGCAATTGTAGCCTTCATAATGAGTTATTTCGGGAGCCATAATTCTAACCAAGCTGAGAAAAAAATAAAATAAAATAAGAGAGTTACCCTTCCGTTCCACACCGCGAGTAGTTTGGATCTTCTAAGCAGTTTACTCGCTTTGCAAGACCAAAGTCGGCAATTTTTATATGCCCATCAAGACCAAACAGCAAATTTTCAGGCTAGTCAAAGAGAACGATTAATTGTGACTACTAGAACGTAGTAGACTACCTTTAAGTCACGATGCAAAAAGTTATTTGCATGGATAGTGCTCAAACCGAGTATAGTTTCTGCAATGAAAAACTTAGCTTCCGACTCATTCAGCCGTTTTTTTATGGATATCAAATGACGTAGATCACCGCAAGGTACAAATTCCAGTACGAAGTAGCAAAAGTTGGCCTATAAAATATTAGTTAATCAAACTTAGATGCTATCAAAGCAGAGAGTAGTACTGTTTGGAATATCCAATGAAGTGGAACAATAAAAGGAGATGACATTTCAATTAGTGAGTTTCTTTCTCTTTCAAGAACCTTGCGCTTTCTTCTGCTCAAACTTCCTTTTTGCACTTGCTTAAGAGCGTAGAGTTTGCCTGTGGCCTTTCTTCTCGCTAAATACACAATTATTGAGATGCTGGGAGTTCCTAATTCAATTTACCTAGATATACTGCTGAGAAAGCTCCTTGCCCAAGTATTGTTTCGATCTCAAAGTCTTCAAGTTCTACTTTAAATCTAAACTCATCAAGCTGTCGAGTATCGACACAATAGTAAGGTTCTAGAACAGTCCCATTCTTCAAAAATTGGAGGCTGCTCTTAGGGTCACTCAGCAGATAATCAACGGCAAAGGATTTGGATTTTGTTTTAAGGGCGATTAGACTTCCGTCTTCTTGGAATGTATTGCAAGTAGACTCTCCTTTCGCTTGCATTCTTTTCATAGCTTCTTTGAGGAGCCATTCGGATGTTAGTTGGCTAAGCAGATTTTCAGGAATTTTGATCTCTATTCTTTTATCGACTTGATATTCGATTATAACGGACATCATGCTCTCTCTGGAGCCGGATGAAGTTTTATGCTTCGTTCTTCTCTCAAAAAGATAAGAAGTTTGAGAAACTGAATAGTTCTGAAAAAACGTGTCCATGGTTTTGAATGAAAAAAAGTTTCAGCAATATTGCTGAATTAAAAAATTTGACTAACTTAAGTCAACTTTAAAAGAAAATTCGCCTGATTGCCACATAGTTCTACTCAAAATAAAAAATAACTGCAACTGGACCTCTTTAATTATGAACCCACAAGGGACTGGTAGAATTTTGAAATTAATAAAATTCTCTTTACTCAGACCGGAAATATATCAATATTAAATTAGAATAGAATCTTTCTTGGCAAAACTCTAAAACCAACCTGCGAAGAGTAGCAACTTTGATGGACAATAATACGTTGCGATGTTATCTTCCGATTGTTTTGACTCCTACCCAACAATGAGATCATTGAAGTTGTCGAAATGTGAAATGACCCTGTGAATTTAAATCAAAATGGGTTTATTTTAAAAAGGAAACTTTAGAAACAGCTAATAAATCGCTTGACCCAACACGATTATAAATGTGTGAATTGCTGGCAAGATTTGACTTAAGAAACCAAAAAAACTTGGATCAATATTATGACAAATACTTAGATGAATTCTTTGACTTAACAGGGATCTCTACTTCTCCATATCATTATAAAGTTGCTGGTAAACATAAGACGTTCGCAAGGGCGAAATGAGGAAAATCTCTTATATGAAAAGTTGAGCTACTTCTTTTCAATTACTCCACTACTCAGAAAAAGTGATCAAGACAACTTGATTTATTTGGAGCATTCACTCTTCTCCGAAAGCATTCCTTATCAAGCAGTTTCATGAGGTGTAAAGAACGGAGGGAGAAAAAGAAAAAATAATTAAAAAAAAGAAAGCACGAATTTGTGAACAGTAGAGCTGCGTGTTTTAACTATCTCAAAGAGCACATTGACGAATTAAGTTGTTTCTATGAATTTATGGCAACTTGTGTAGTCGCTGATAATACTGTGAAAGTACTGGTCAACATCATCGCTTAAGTAAAAATCTGTGATTTAACGATAAATTAATGTCACTAACGCTGCTAAACACAAAACAACAAGAAAGCATCAAATTGTAACAGCTGCATATTACCTCGTACTTTTAGTAGATGTGCTATATTGTGCTCATTTTATAAAAACCTTCGCTGAGAAGAGATTTTCCTATAGAAGGATTATATTTCTCAAATCCAGACGGTTCAAAGTGTGATACAAGCATATCCGATGTGTTGAAGGTATTTGGATCTGATGCTTCCGGCATGACTGCAGAAGATTGATATGCAGTAGGGGCAATCCTTCGGCAGCACTTCTCTCTATAACCCAAAATGATCTTTCTCGACAATCCGTATGCAAGAGCATTGAGAAGGCCTTGAGCATTCAGCAAGATGTTCGCGATTAACTGCCATAAGAAAGAAGGTTTTTGTGGTCGAAGAAAATTGACATATAAATCGAGCGTGATCCATGGGAAAAAACATACTACTAATATCACTGGATACAGTAGCAGCTCCAAATACATCCTTGAGCCAAGCTTTCTGAGAAATTTCATAACTGCTATATAGCAATAAGCACTGTATATAACAGAGAGAAAAGGCGGAATACATGAAATAATGAGGTCTCTCCAGTCAAATGTATTTGGATTAATTGGATGCCAGCAAATCTCTGAGGTATTATCAACAATATTGTATTGGACAGCGACTGGTAAAGCTCCGATTACCACTCCAAGGAAGACAGAGACTATTGCATAGCTTTTTAGGTGTGGATCTATTTTATGTATCCCACCATCTTTGATACCAGTATGAAGAGCATGCGCAAAACAGCATGTCAGAGTCAGGGATCCACCGTAAGCGAAATAAGTGATGAACGTTATTGCTTGGCAAACCAAATTGTTCGTGATTTCTAGCCCTTCGAAGAGAGATATTCCGTTAAAGATCAAATCTATGACGCTGAGGCCTATCACCATTTTCGTGACTGTGTTACTAGTACTTCTGAGGACAAGAACAGTGATCAGATTGAACATGCATCCAGCAATTGAAAGTATATTAATGACAGTCACCGCCAGCACAAGCTCATCTATCTGATGATTCCGAGAATAGGTCTGATCCAGGGCTATTTCAAAATCAATAACAGAAACATTTGATTTTTCATACCCATATATTTTGGAAGAAAACATTTTAAGTATTTTAATTTGTGCTTCTTGAATTGAAAAGATCATGCAACATCTAAAACAATTAATACCAAAAAAAATGAGTATAGTAGGAAGAGATTAACTTTCATATCCCACTCTACAACGATTCAGATAATATATTAGTTTTGTTTAATCAGAGTGAAAGCTAGTCAAACCCTAAGCTCAGTATGTTGGGAAGAGTAGCGATCAAGCTCCTCAAAATGAAAAGCGAGTAAGTATACATCAAAAATAAAATAATACTACTACAGCCGACATAATAGTTTCTCTAGACATTTCTCATCCGACTTTCAATTCAAATATTCTTGAAAAAGATCTTTGGCTGGATACTCTTTCACAATTCAGAAAGAAAAAAAATTAAAAAAATTAACGCATTTCCTGCTGGTTTTTTTTGTTTTTAAGCAAGCGTTCATCTTATCAATGAGGAAGAAAGTAGACGATGATTCATGAGCTAAGAGAGGCGTTTCTGCATTTTGGAGCTACCTTCGTAAACTGAGCCGGATATCAGGAAAAAAAACTCACAAGTAAGGTTGTGCTATTTCCTTGACTTTGAGCAAGCTTCACCTCTATTAAGCAATTTTCCATCTTACTAAGCAAGATGATGAAAACTTTTTCATTCTGAACACTTGTATTGCATTTTCAATAGGCTTTTACAACCAAAAAAGAAAATTAACAAAATCATGAATTGAGAACCTATCTATATAAAAAAAAAAACTTAACTATTTTTGCAATATTATTGCGAAATTAGAGACAAAATAGCTTCTCCTCCAGCAAGAACAAACCTTTTCCACTAAACCAAAGTTTTCTCAAAAGTTTATCAAATGTGATCTCGTGATAATTAGCAAGCTAACATCTCAAAATAGCCAGGCTTACACAGAGAATCCCATTTGCCCAGATGTTTAAGGTCTGCCTTAAGGCAGAGTGATTAGGATTCAGAAATTAATAACTCAATTGAATTTAAGTGAAATTTGCCATAAAAGGTGAATGCGTATTGCACTCGTTTTTATCCAAAAATTTGAACGAGATTAAACAGGTATTTTTATCCTTTCTCTGGCTCTGCAAGGTTGTATTATATCAACGATACACCAAGTTTTCAATTACCTTGCAGTTTGAGTTCAAAAAGAACAATGCCAGTTCGGAAATTAATTCTGGGCGTTAACTGTTTCAAAAAGCATTTGAGAAAATCAGCAAATACGGTATGTTAAAATATATTTCAAGTTCTTAGACAACATAGCTTTAACAAAATATCGGAGAAATCAGATAAAAAAGGTGAAATGAAAGGGACCAACCTTGCAACAAAAGCCTCGTCACAAGCTAATAACTGGGCCAATCAACGCCGTGAAGCGATTGACAAAGCCAAAAGAATTCAGGAAGAACGTAAGACAAGTCTTGGTAGGGCTGGAGAAATGGCAATTAATTATGGTATGCATTATCTAGCTTAAGCTCTTGTCCTCTTCTGAAAATTTATCATCTATTCTTGGCACTGCTTTCTCCTATTGGCGGTATGATTTAAATTTCCTACATAGGTAACGACGATTCTGCAACTTACTCTCGAGGTGGAACCAGAAGTTCTACCGGGATTTCTGCAAATGGCATGAGACCGAGAGACCCTTTTACTGGATCTGATGTACCTAAAAGTTCCCAGCAAAGAGGAGGAGGAAAATATGGAACGACTTTGCTAGAGCGCCCACCTTCCCAGGAAGAAGTCAGCGAAGCAAGATCATCTCTAAGACTTCTAAAATCAAAAATGAAAACCAGAGATACTAATCAAGGCAATTTTGATGAAGAAGGGGGTCTAGATGACCGTCACAACTTTCGGAAGAAAGAACCTGAAATTAATACGCGTACTAATGCACAATACCGAAAAGTTTTCAAACCAACTACCTCACAGGAACGACCCCAAAGCCAGGAATACGATGAGGTTGAAACAAATGAATACAGCCTGAACAAAAAGAGCACTATATCACAAAATACAAACTCTCGCATTGGCGGAGATGAATCTTATTCTAATTCAAACACTCGCAGACCACCGCTTAGCAGCACTAAACAAAGCGCAACAGGTAATAAGTTCGGAGGAATCCCTCGCTCTGATAATAAAAGCAATGCTTTTTCGAATGAGAACGAAGATAACTTTCCATCGAGAATTTCTAAGAACACCCTCAACCGTGACCCTTCTCCCTCAAATGGGTTCTCATCAAAGAAGGGACCAACCAAAGGAGGGTTCTCTCAAAGCGATCAGAAATATGGCTCCCAAGGCCTTTCGATGCCTTCTCTTCAAGACACTGATTTTCAAGATCAACCTTACGGGGGCGCCAATAAAGGCTATGCTTCTGGAGGGATCAAGAAGAACTCCTTTGGGGAACGTAATCAATTAAACGATGGAGGTTTCAATCGTGGCAAGGGCAGCATGATGAACAAATTTAACGACGCTGATGAAGATCCTGTAGAAACTCGTAATGCAAAAGTCTTCTCGAAGCCAAATTTGAAGAAGGGTCCAATTAAACAGTGGGATGACTCTCCTCCCGAAGACACATATGAACCGCCTAAAAATCTCAAACCGAAGGGAATGAGCAAACCGGCGAATAAGAAAGATAACTATCAAATCAATCAGCATAATCAGCATAATGATGCCTACCAAGCCCAAATACAAAAATCAGTTAATCCGTTAGAAGAAATTCCGCTTTCTAAGCTGAAAGGTAACGCCCAAATTTCTGATGAACCTTTAGATGAGGGAGAATTGATCGAGTGCCCTGAGGGATGCGGCCGATCGTTCCGAGAAGATGTATTGCAAAAACATGTGAAAGTCTGCAAAAAGGTCTTTCAAAGCAAGAGAAAGCAATTTGACTCAGCAGCTGCAAGAAAAACAGAAGAACAATTACAATTAGAAACGAAGCCTGTTAAGAAGACGGCACCACAGCCGTCTAAGCAGGGCGCAAAAAAACCTCAAGCAGTGTCAGGGCAGCCAAAATGGAAAGCTCAGAGTGAGGCCTTCAGAGCAGGATTGCGCGCGGCCAGAGGAGAGAAACTTAACCACCAAGAACAAGCTGCCCTTAATATTCAATCACAAATAGACCTTATTCCTTGCGAACATTGTGGAAGAAAATTCAATGAGAAAGCGGCTGAGAGACACATTCCATTTTGTGCTTCTAAGAGTAAATTAGACTCCGTGAAATATGGAGGAGGAAAACCCATTGGAGGAGGCAGAGGAACTTCGAGAAAGTACTAGGAGAAGAAGGAGGATAAATACTACTCATTTAAATAATTTCATTTCGTCTTTACAAATCGATTTCTCCTCTTTTGTTTTTTTATATCTCCATAAATGCAAAATTTCTCTCGATATTCTTCAAATAAATTTTTGAAATCTTGATCTCTGACAAAGTGGTGAGCTCGATTTTTCCATTGCATATTCGGTGAGCAAAAGTTTTATTATGAAAATACCTTGCTTCCTCAGAGAATTATATTCAAATTAACAGCCATAGGGAGCATCTCATTTGAGTTTGTGTTTACTATCTCAGTTGAATATTTATTGAGTGAGGAATTTGAAATAGACCTGTTTTCGAATTTATACTCTCAGGGTCTATTTATATGTAATATTGTCCTTACCTGAAAATATGACGGTTTTTAGAAAGAATGAGGATTTTTTTGGAACTATATTCCAATTTCGCGGGTTAAGATAAGCTCCCCTCTTTGCGCGTTTCTCGAATCAATACAGTTTTAATTTAAGGCCTTGAGACTTTGGGAGACCGAAATGAACAAATTTAAGTTCAAAACTATTTTCGAGTGCAAAATCTAGCTCTTTCTTTGTTGACATTCTTTATTTGCGAATTAAGCGGACAAAGGATGGTACTAACTCTGATTTATTAGATGTTGATAATAAAAAGCATTTAGTTCGGGGTGCTAGTAGATATTCAACGAAAACCTTTGACTTATGCCGTGCCTGTGGATAAAACAATGATGTAGCACCTTAATTAATCATGGAAGGAGTCCATAGAGTTATAATTCAAAAATAAAAAATATTTTCGCTCTAGTAGATGTCACTCAACCAAAGATCTGTAGTAATCGCCAGACAAAATTACCCAAACCTTGATGAAGAGGTGAAAATCTTATTATACTTTCTCTCTCTATATTAATTTCCTGTCATAGTCTGTCACAGAAACTCGACTGCGCAATCTTACAAACAATTCAAAAAACGGCAGCTTTTTGAACACCTCATTAAAAAATGAACCTCGAAACATGGCTGATTCTTCGATGGCCTTGGACCAAACAAGGGAGCATCATCTAAATTTATCTCAAAATCAGAGTTTTCAAATTCCAAGAAAACAGAATGAAGGAATCATTGTAAATGGGTACGGAGTCTCTGATGAACCATCTTTCTTGGGTCTAAAAGGAAGCAATCCTAACGAACTAAGTATATCAAGTGCCGTGAAATCCGTCGGAAATATCACCACCACCAAAGCCAATCAAGAGTTAGAGGAGATAAGAGAGACGCAATCGATGACATCTCAACAAGCAGTTCCTACTGAAATAGAAAATTCTGATACAGTCGACACTTTGCTTCAAGATATTCTCAAATCTTTAGATGACTTAAAACAAAAAGAAGAAGCAAGGAAACAAATGATAACCAACAAGATCGATGTGCTTGAGAAAAAACTAACAAAAGTTTTTGATGACATCGAAAATCTACAGAAAGACACCTTGCAGCTTCAACAAGAGAAGCTCGATACTAAAAAAATTGAATAACAGTTTGATTTTTTTTGCAGACATATTTGCAGCAGAGCTTAAAAGTGTAGCTAAGGAAAGGAATCTTGCTTTATTGGTCTCTGTCTCAGCGTATTTCTTTTTGTAATTCTGGCCCATTGAACGAGACATATATTCATTTCAGTGAACATCTTTCTGTATAAAGTTCAGGAAAATGGTTTATTAGAGCCAAAAATCGTTCCTAACGGTAGATTCCTTAAAAGATGCCTTCACTGCGAAGGTTGTTGCAGTAAATATGTGTATGAATAAATGCAGTTATCAACTGTGATATATTGCAGTCCTCATTCGAACATTTGGGTATGAGACATCTCAGGAAAAGAAAGTATTTATTTATTTGTAATGTGTATAGCAATTAAATCGATCATGAACGTGTTCTCTTTTGATTATTCGGAGAGGTCTCAGCCAACTTTTCTTTCTCACAAAATAATGAAAATTCAGGGGTTTATATAAGAAAATTTTTCTCTTGTGGCTGCCAGAATTGTTCCCAGAGATTCTATTGTAGATATCTTACAAAATCTTTTGATAGGATATTAAATGGTTAATCTTCATAACTTTTTACCCATGAAATAATGACTATTATGGAAATATTTAAGAGAACTACCTCGTAATCCGATTCCATATTGTATTGTGCTTCTCTTCAACATCATTTTTATAAATATTCATATCGCAATTTTAATTCTATTTAAGTCCATAAAACTAAAAGATAGTATTTCTTCTTTTGAACAGTTTTATGAAGTTTTCTTGTATTCTACACAAATACCTGCAGAAACTAAATTTGATAAGAAACCAAAGTTTATTAGATTAGAAAGACATGTGAAATAGCAGCAATGTTAACAACTGAAATAGAGATGCTCAAACGAAATTTCTCTTGCTCGTTTTTGATTGTTGATGATCAAAAATTGATGTTATTGCTCATACTCAGGCGTATATTTCTTGTTGGCAGAATCTCATTCATTTTCTTGCCTGATTTAGTTGCCTTGAATTGAAATTTTTTTTAACACATTTTTTTTTACTCATCCATAAATTGAATTCTATGTACCAGGTCACACATTTTATAAGGAGACCAGTAAAATGACATCTGACTTTACAACCTTTACCGCAAATAGCCCAAAAATATACCGTTATCCTGTCATATGAGGCTGACTAAAGTTCCATGTGATTTACACTGATTGGCTTCTTCATTTGTTTTTCATTTTTAAAGAAATTAATTCCGATTTATTACAATTATTTCAATTAGAGCTAATATATGAAACAATGAAGTGATATATGCCTCTCAATAAAATACTTGTTAAATATATTTTTGACGATCTCCTTTACAGGATATGTTTGTTTCTAAACTACGAACTAAATCTCCATTTGGGTTTAAAGACCTTGTGAAATTTGGAATCTCCTACACAAAAGAAATAAGCCTACCATACCCCAGCCGATTTCTTTTCGATATCGTAAAAGATTTTGAAGGATACAAAGAATTTGTGCCTTATTGTGAAGATTCTACTATTGAGGAAAGGTGAAAGTGTTTTCTCAATCATTCTTAACTAAAATTATATAGAATCAGCGAAACTGAATACTTTGGAAAATTGACATTAGACTTTAAAGTTAGTAAACGTGAAATCATGTCTCGAGTAACAGCTACGGAACTTGGACTTGAAAACTTTCTGGTCCAAACAACAGCTGACAGCGATATCTTGAAGTACTTCACTAATGAATGGAAAATTCTATCAAACGAAACCAACAGAACCATCATCAAGTACAATCTAGAGTTTGAAATAAAAAAATTCCTCTACCGTGGGCTCGCACCAGTTCTTTTAGATGCTGCTGGAGAAGGCACTATTACAGCTTTTGAAAAAAGGGCATCTTTTCTCTACTCAAATTCTACTCAATCCCAAGAATGCGACTCACAAAAATACGGAACTGCAACTGTAACTCAGGAAATTTTTGCTCGCAAGCAGGTTCATAATCGATTAGCATCAGTGGGTATTGCTTCTAAATTGATGAAACCGAGAAGAAACAAGCATTCTCACATTCATAATATGAGCAGCCAGCAGATTCTTGGCAAATTTGACATCTTAAGTTCTCAAGGGGTAATTGAAGTTGGAGTTTTGGATGAGTTAAAAAAAAAATATGGATCACATGCATATGTCCAGAATGCCACAAACGAACTATACGACAAATATCAGAGAGGGAATTTAAGTTCAGGGCAACTCGAGAGAGGGTTGAAAGAGATCCTTCAGAATGCTCAAAATTAGATTTTAGGTTATTTGTTCTCTTCTTTTCTAACTTTTTTTTGAACCTACGCTGCACTCGAGTTTTATCCGCAAATGTTTTTGTCATAAGGAATATAATGTATTGCGTGATATTTTGAATTGCTGCTAAAAAATTTTGTTTACCTCATATCTAAATGGCAAAACATTATTCTCTTTCCTCGTAATAAGTAAATACTTAGAGGACGAGAAGAATGAAGCTGTCGTCGCGAGGGTCAACCATTGGCGACAATTGGCAAGGCTAATATTAAAAAAGTATGCTTTTTTGTTTGTTTGTTTTTTTGGTTTATTTTTTTGTTGAAAACAACAATTAAAATCGATATATTTTTTTCAAATTGAAGTTCTGATTTCCCTCATGGTCACAATCGTCTTGTCTATTTCTTGGAAAAAAGCAATATACAACAACAGAACATCTTACACTTAGAATTCATATTCTATTACTGTAATAAACCAACAACAGATATCTTTTGTTCATTTAACTGCAATAATTTGTATTCATGTGCATATGTTTCCTTCAATAAAACTAATCTCGTGTATTTAGCCACATTTAAAAATAGAAAATCAGGTTCACTATGATTTGCTAAAGTAGGCACCATTAATTTATATCCTTGGTCAAATCCATCCTGTAATAACAAGCACCATTTACTGGTCTGCTCCCCAAGGATCAGCTTGAATATTGAAAACTCGATTACTAAGCTTTCTGGTATATTGTATTGTTTCAACATCAACAAGCTGTCATTCTGTAACTTCATTTTTATTATTGAGTTGCGCTCTTTTTTTTTGCTATCGGAATATGTTGCACTAAGAAACACATGCTCGTTTGTTTCATCGATACCCAGAAAAAGTCTTGGTATGAGTTTCGTTCTTTGCGAGAGCCTATTGATCGACTCAATCCCTGAATTCAAGTCCAATTTGAAGCTTGAGGTTACCCTTACTTTATCGAGATCAACCAATGCAAAATAAAAAGCACTATTTGTTGACCCTTCCAAATCTTTATCCAAATTTGTAAGCAGAAGCTGAGAGTCCGCAAGAAACTCAATCGTATTTATTTCGAAAGCACAATTTGTCGTTCCATATAGATGTGTCCCAATATGCTTCAGATTATAAATATTGATACTCTTTAGAGCTGCCGCAGCTAATTGTCCTCGAGATCCAAGTAATTTTAATCTACTTTCTTTAAATTTCTGGAATTCGGAATGTTTTGATCTAATTACAAATCCTTTGAGATCAAAGAGACCCACTGCTTGGCTTTTGAGTAAGTAGATAACTGATTCAGTATAATTAACATCCAGTGAAACTTGAAATTGATGTTCTCCACGAGGTAGAGGCAATGTCTTTAGCAATCGAAGTGTTCTCGTGCAATATATCGAAAGAGCATGAATGAACAAATTTTTCAGGGAAACTACGACCAGCAAAAGGTCACTGCGCCGTATCAAATGAACACAAAAGACGAATTGATCGGAGTACTTACGAGACTCATGATATCTTCTTTTTCTCAGTTGGTTCGTCTGCATCTTAAGGTCAGAAATAAGTTTAAATTTTAAACACATATTCTAATCTCTGCACATCAGCAATTTTAGAGTGGTCGTGTTTCTCTATTCCGATATTGAAATTATTATATCACTGTCGTAACAATCATACTTAAGAGCACCTTTACGACAGCTTCTCAAATTTTATCTCCCTAAAAAACAAACCATCATATATTGTTGAAGCAAACAATAAAAGATTTTTGTGATAAGCAAACGAATTCCTCTCCTTTGTTCTTTCAACGAAGCTGATTTTATTAGTGAGAACTCCGAGATAGTATTTATTGGTCGTTATGCAGAATTATTTCACCTATGACAAAAAAATAAAAAATAGACCACACCATAATATATTTGTTATGATAAATCTGTTGGAATATCAATTTCTTCAGTCTTAATAATATTAATAGTTGCTTTGTATTCTAGTGACAGTATTTAACATATAATTTTTTATTAGAAGATATTGCAAGCTTTTGTTAGATCTTTCTGCTTTCTCTTCATCCTCACATATTCAGCATCTTCAGTCTTTTTCTTCGGTGTTTTTACTTTTTCCGCCTTTACTTTTTTAGGCTTCTTCTCTTTCTTGGCTTTTTTCTCTTTCTTCTTTTTTCCTTTAGATGGCTTTTCTGAAATCAGTTGTTCGTTTTGTTTATTGGTCTCTTCTGGCCCCTTTTGAGTTTCAATTTCAAAAGCATAATCCCCTTTACCAGAGTCTTGGCGTTGTTGTTCCTCCACGGAATTTTGGTGCTTCTGAGTCATAGGGTCTTCTTCCGCTTCTTTGGAAGGTTGGAATTCCTCTCTTAACATATCTTTCTCGACAATCTTAACGTGAGCTGGTTTTGAATGAGGACACAGCAGTATCGAGGGGTCTTCAATTTCATTGAAAGTATTTTCGAGAGCTGTGATTAGCGTTGCTTCAGAATCTTTGAGTGATCTTCTTTCACCTTCTCTTATTTTAACCAACGCGTGTTTTAGGGAAGGATGAGCTAAGATTTCAGACCAGGAGATTCTGTTCACTGGATTAAAAGCTAACATTTTCTTGAGAAGATCTTTAGTTTCTCTTCTAACCTCGTCTGGAAAAGTCAGTCCATTTCTCACAAAGTAGTTATGCTGCTCCTGAATCGTATCACCTATGAAGGGAAGCTCTCCGAACAGACATTGGTAAGTAATGACACCAAGTGACCAAACATCAGCTTTGGCAAGACAGATGGTATCTGTTTGTTGGTGGACTTCAGGTGCTTCATAGTGAGAAGCTTCAAAGAGATCCGGGTAGTCTTGAATATCTAAAACTTCTTCTAATAATGCAAATATCCCTGATTCAGAAATTTTCACTCTCCCTCCATGAAGGAAGATCGAACTTGGAGAGAGTTGTTTGTGGTTTTGAAGAAGTACACTATATTCGTGGCCTGCGGTCTGTGAAGCTAACTCTTTGATCAGTTTGAAAGCGTAGCCAATTTGCTTGACGAGTCTGAGTGCATGCTCTTCAGGAATAGTTTTTGTTTTTTCGAGGAGTATACCTACTTCTCGATGATGGCAAGCTTCGGTGAAGATGTATATATATCCAGGGGAGGGAACCAAAATGATATCATATATTTGAACGACATTTGGTCCGCGAATCTCTTTGAGAAACTCTACTTTTTTCTGGAATTCGCTTGTTGAAAAACCTTTCTTCATTTTAGTGACTGGGATGACTAAGACACTGACATCGCGTCTATTTTTCAGATCTCGACCCTTGTAAACAGTTCCGAATCGATTTCTGGTAATTGGCTCAGCAAACGTTTCAAAAATGTAGTTGGCAATCCTAGTGGATGTCTCTGTCATGATAAATTATTGGATTCTATAATATTCAATTTCTGAAAATCTTTTTATTAATCGCATTTAAATACCTGAGAAGCTTCAATTAACTAACTAACTTAACTCTAAAACCAGTACAAGGAGAATCTGCGAATTCTTAAAAAAAGTTCGTGGTCAGCATCTGAGAAAAAAAGCGTTTAGTCTTCTCAAAGGGAATAGAATAAGGCCCTCCTGGGCAAGCTGATTAAATCAGAATGCTGTGTGTGCAACAAAGGAAGACATAGAATTTTTCGACTCTTGTCTGCTCCAAGTCTCCCAATCAGCCAGTAGTACCAGTAATTATATCCCAATAGTTATTAAATTAAGAAAGAAGCAACTGGACGATATGAATCCCCTACTATACAGGTAATTCTGACTGACGTCGCTACACTTTAAGAATGTTCTGGTTATGCTGAACTTGAGAGACTGCCATTTGATATAGTAGTGTCATCCTTGAAAATACTGGCTCACTTCGCATTTTTATTCAGAGTTCTGGGAAGAACAATTCAAATAAATCCAGATTCTCAAGAAGAGATTTTAGAGATCTGCCCTGGAAACACAAGATTTGACGGAATGAATATTAAAATACCAACAATATTCGTTATTCTCCGCTGAAGTTTCTTGAATATCGAATACAGCAAGGTATATAATGCCTCTCAGTAGCTGATGAGAACTGATTTCATTGAACTCAACTCGGCTTCGTAGTCTGTTTAAACAAAAAATTAAACTTTTCAGCGGGAATCGAAATGAAATGAAATTAGAAGGTAGGGAGCTATTAGGAGTGCCAAAATCTAAGAATATTTAAACAAAAGATAAAAAAAAGTGAAAAGCAAAAAGCAAATGCTAAAAACAAAGGCTCATCAACTTTTCAAGCATCTTCATTTCAATGCAGATGCTTGCTGATAGAGGAAAGAAGTTAAAATAATAATGAATGTAAGTTAGACGAGAACATAATTTGAAGATCTACTTTTTATTCTGAAATAAACTGAAAAACTGACAACTTCGTTCTTGCGATTTGATGGTATTATGACTTGAAAAATAAAATTTTCATGATACTCGTTCAATTCTCCGTACGGCAAATTCTTGACATCATCTTTTATTGGGCGATTTCATGAGTTAGAGGAATTACTAGAATATTTTGATGAATGTGAATTCTTCGATCGCTGAAGTTAATATTCCTTCTACTTCGATGATTCACCATCTTTTTCAAAAAAAGAAACCTTCCTTAATCAAAATGCGGTTAGCTAATAGTGGAGATAATTGAGTACTTGGAGATAAAGATTGAAGTAAAAAATTCTCATACAGATGCACAAAAATATAAAAAAAAAACTGAAAATTTAATCAACTAAAATCCTACCAAAAGTCCACTCATAAAAGCAGATTCTTAGTTGTGAAGAAAAATGCTCCCAAAATTAAATGCAATCTCCGATAGTATGTAAACTGTACAATTACCCCTCTCCTAAATTGAAAGATAAAGCGTTCAAATTACGTTGGTTGTCCTTTAAAATGAATTTAAGTTGCACTTCAGTTTCAAATCCAGCACCGAAACTTCTTTCAAGACCAAAGATCGATGCAATCTCGCTTTTTACATAAGCAAATTTTGAGGCAGACCATTTTATAAATATCATGTATTTAATTCAAAATTGTTACAGATTCAAGAGTAATACAATCTCTGGAAAAATATGGAAATAAAAGTCGCAATTAAAAATAGCATAAAATTTATTTTGGACTTGAGAGGAACTAAGAGATACATACTATGGATACAGCCGATAAAACTCTCTTCAACGCCGACCAATTCGTCATTCGAAAAACGATCCAGAAGCGCGTCGTCAGAAGTGAAAGTGATCCTTACTTAGGGATCTTATTGGCTAAGAAGAAAAACATGGCATTGTATATCAATAAGAGATATTCTAACTTAATGGTAAAAAATGAAGATGGCATCATAACTGGAAGCGATGCGATTAAGAAACTAGCTCAAACTCTTGATAAGCAATCATATGATCCTAAGAATATGGAAAAACATAAGCAGCAACTTGAAGAAGAATTGGCTGAAGTCAGGAGACGGGCAAAATCATTAGGAAAAGAACCTGTAAAGAAAATCAAGAAGACAAGATTTAAAGATCAAAGTCAAGTATTGCGGTCTTTTATTCAAGAAAAAATAGATCCACCCAAGCTTGATGACTTATACAAAAAATATAGATTGCAAAAATTAAAAGACATCATTAAGGAGAATAAACCTCCTGAAGGTGTTGTTGATGCTCAACAGAGCGAGCAACTCATGCAGAAAATATCAGATATTGCTGAGAAAAACAATCAAGTGGAGCAAATCAGTGAAGTCTTTGTGACAAGGACACTCGAAGATTCGACTGTGGATATTAATAGACTACTAAATCTCAAAGGTAATAAAGTAACGCAGTTACAACTCATAACAAAACTTGCATCTCATTCGTAGAGGAAATTCGTAAGCAAGCCATCCCTCTGAAGCCTCCTGAAGAACAAATCATTGATGACATCATTCGGAAGCATCGAGATAAAAAATACCGAAAAATCATGCTAGAGCAGACTGAGGAAAAGGAAGTGATAAGGCTTTTTCGATTTGTTGAAAACCAAACATTCAAAAGTTCTCGACTGTCGGATCTGGAAATCCGCAAGATCAAAGAGACTCAAGAGAAATTTACCGCCGAAGATCGGCAAAAAGAAGAAGTTCTCATGCTCGCAGATAGTAATTTCGTGATACTCTTTCTCTTAGGTTTAACGTCCCTTAAGCAAAGAAACGACCTAACACCAATGACACTCGATTTAAAAGAGACAATAGGAAATTTGATAAATTCTACCGGAGTGACAGCGATTTTTATCTTGCAATCGCCAGCAGAGAGCTAAGAAAAATAAAAGAAACAACTCAAGAAAGTCCGACAAGGTTTAGTCGTAATGCCTCTCTTAGTTGGAATCAATCAAATCTACTTGCACCTCTCCATAAGGATCAAACGATGTCTCAGGTTAATTTGCAGAATGCAAGTCAAACGTCTCTCAGACCAGCAACTTCAATGACTTCAACGCAATGCTCCCTAATTGAGTCGCTTGGGCGAAGAATTTCTCACAAAGAATCTCTTGAACTTGCTAAAAAGACTCAAAATAACAATAAAATGGGTGAGACTAGCACATCAAAATTCAGAATAACGAATGATAATTTCTTGCAGACTTTGGATTCTCAAAAATTTAAGAGGTCATTAGAAGATAATTATCAGAGGGCAATGGTCGCTCGGTTGGCCTCAAGAAATGGGAATTCCAGGTCATTAATTACCACAAGGCAGCTTTCTACTGACGTTTCATCAACCACTGGCTTGGAAAGCGACATACTCGGTACTCAGCGGACAAAAAACCGAACTCAAATAGAAGAACATAATGATAATGAGATTGCTGCCTTAAGAAGTGAGGGCAGAGAAATATGCTATTGGTCCGATGAGCTCGTGAAGGACGCGTTGAAAAATAAACGCCAACTTTCTCGAGGACTTGACAAGCTTGAGAAGAAAGGAAATGAAGGCTACAAAGCGATCAATAATCCCTACCTCGGAAAACAGGAAACTGGGCCTAGAGAGTTTGTCGAGTTAGTAAACAGGACCAACTTCAAAAGAATGATCGTTAACAAAATGCTCATCCAAATCGCCAATAAAGCTGATGTATTGAAAGAATTTCAACAACACGAAGCTAAAACATTGATGGCTTCTAAGTTATCAAAGGCTTTCTCGAAAGCTCCTGAAGTCTCAACCAGGAAATCATCTTCTGTTGATCGAGAAGAATTCACAACATTGCCAAGAAATCAAATTACTAGAGAAACTCTTTTTGATGGAAAGGAAAATGAAGATTCTAAGGGAAAAGAAAGTGATTCTGGCAACGGTTGTGAGTTAGTATTTGGAGGACCTCCAGTCGAGGCATGGGCTCGTGCACTCAATCTTTATTCTTTGATTGATAAATATTCGTCTGGTGCGAAAAAAGTAGTAATACGAAGGATGAGAGCATATGAAACTAGACTAACAAATGAAACAGATCCACAGGAACGGATTGGAACTTTCCAGAAACTTGTCACAGAAAACAAGGAACAATTGGCGTCAAAGGAGAATGCTGCCACTGAAAATGATGAGGTCCTCAGAGACATCAGCGAAGAATCAAATAAAAGTAATGTAATTCATGAAAAAACGAATGAAGAAAATGATGAGTTGCAGAAAAATGACGAAGCTCCACACCCAGAGATGGATGAGAAGCCAGATGAAGGCATTACAAATCTTGAATAAAGTAGCAGTACTAATTCCAAAAGCAATGTGTTTACAGTAATATTCAACAATCAAGCATTTCACTTTTACTTCAGAAATTGACTCAAATTTTGGCTGATTAACAATTGCATTCTTATTCCATATGTGTATTTTTACCTCAATGACTTTAACAAATCACATCAGCTTTAATTCTACCACCTCTTGCGGGAGGTTCCTCCTTTTGAAGCTAGACGTTGCTTTCTCAATTAACCCTGGTAGATGAAGAAATTCCTTTTCTTTCTCTAGTTCAAATCTAGAAGTGAATCTCGAGTTATCTATCTTAGCATTGTTGAGAGAAAGATTAAACAAAAAAATAGACCAATATATCTCCACCCCACACTGTGGCGGCTCCCCTTACCAACATCGACTTAATTTTTCCTATCTTTAAATCGAAGTAAAATTGCTTTTATACTCTCGAAATATAGAATCTACAGATAACTCAGCGAACCATTAGTGCTCAGGGATTGATCTGCGCCGACCTGGAGATGAGAGGACAATGTTTTATGTTATCTTCCAATCGAAAGTCCACAATCCTTCTCCAAAAGACCTCTCTTCGAGTTAGGAGAATAACGAACATCTCTACCTGTAGCTAATTTATTTTAGAATTACTGAATCGAAAACTTTTTGAGAACAAATCTATACGAACCCTGCTATGATGCTTTCTCAACAAAGGTACTGCTGCTCAAGTCAACAAAATTGGCTTCAATCTTACTTGGTTCATGCTTGAGCACTTTCTTCATAATCTGCCAGCAGAGTTCTCTACATTTTACGACTTTTGGAAGATTTTTTTTTTTTACTACTCGCCTTGATAAGGTTAGGATATTTGCGCCGGTCCCAGAACTTTGGCAGATTGAGTGAATCTTCGAGTTTTCTAACACATTATGTTCGCAGAGTGAAATTTTCTGAGAACTATGCGTTTGAGAAATTCGAATAAGGACTTCAGGAAAAAGGTACACTATTGACTATTTCTGACTGAAATTGCTCGATCTGACGTCACTAATTTTCATTCGCTCTGATGCTGATTATTCGTTAGCAATAGTTGTTCAGTAATTTAGAATAAAAATGTATTATTGAGGTAATGATAAAAAACCACAATATAATTCTCCATTAATAGTAATATTTGCGAAGATCATGACCTCAGGCCCAAAATATCTATATTCAATGAATAGAGCAACAACGAGCAAAAGAGCCAATACTGCAACTCAATTCAATGATGTCACACCTACCAGTTCGAAGTAAACAAACAATTTGTAGCTCAATTATTCATTTATGAACAATTAGAAACGCAAATAAATTGGAAGCAAACTACTCTGAGCTCGAACATCTGAGAATCATGAATGCAGAGCTTCTACATGACAATCAAGAATTGAAGAAAACAAAAGGTCAAGTTTCCGCTTCTCTAATAGATCGCTTGATTCAAGAAAATGGAAGATTGTCTCAATATTCTACGGCTCTCCAAAAAGAAGTTAATTTCCTCCGAATCTCTCTCAAGGATACTACGGCCGAGTTCGAAAATAGATTAGCTGATCTAATGAACAAAAACAAGAGACTATTTGAAGAATTAGATGCTAAGTCAGCTGATCTGAAAGGAATTACAACGAGAATTGAGAAAATTAATAGATTAAACTCCCAATCGGCGCTCCAATTAGTCCACAATACAGAAACTCAGATTAAACTACAGGAACAGAACAGTCTTCTGAAAAAAGAGAACAGAGAACTGAGAAGAAAAATTGATGAATTGCAAACACTTTTTGAGGATAAGCAAGGCAAGAAGTTTAAGATCCGCAACTTCGAGATGAAGAGTTCTTCTCTTGAATCAGAAAAAAAGATCCCTGCAAAACCCATAAGCGAAGAAGCAGATCATTCTCAGGATCTTTCCAAGAAACCAGCCGAAACCCACGACGAGACGACGAGACATGAGAGTGAGTCAGGCAGCAAAGATCAACGGATTGACTCAATCGACTTCTCGATGGCAGATAAGAATCTCAGCGGGCTGTTCACGCCAAATAAGGGTGAATCGACTATCTTTGGCTTTAACCGTGATAGTTCAGCAAGAATGGACACCGCGTCTCAATCAAGGAACAGTATGCCAGCCAGCCTCGATCAGATTAAAGGAGAAGAAGACCAAACTCGCCTCAAAGAAGGAGCAGTTGATAGTCTCCAAGAATTACTTGAGAAGATTGGAAGAAAAGATACAGAAATCACTGCGAAGACACAGGAAATAAACAACCTTGAAAATCTCAAGTCAAAATATCTGAACGAAATCCAAGAATTAAAGACAGAATACGACAGATCCAAAGTCAACTTTGAGGAGAACATGAAAGCAAAGGAAGCTGAAATTAGAGGTCTCGAGTTGAAAGCAGAGAATTTTAGAAAAGAAAATCAGAAAATGCACGAAGATCATTATGTCGAACTTCAAGCAGTTCAGAAAAGAATTGAAGAATTTATCACAATTGTCGAGGAGAAAAACAAAGAAATAAGGGATCTTCAATCCCAAATCGATGCTTTAACTAAAGATAAATTAGCACGAGAAGGCAAGCATCAAGAAGTACAAACACATCAAGATGGTCTGACTTATGAAGAATTATATGATAAGTCTAACGCTCTGGAGGAGGCATTGCAGTCGAAAGATAAAGAGCTTCAATTATGGGAGGTGCAAATGGAAGAGGTGAGTGAAAATTTCAAGATAGAGATTTCTCAGAAGGAAGAGGAATTTGCTGACAAAGAAGCAAAGTTGAAACAAAAATGTGAACAATTCGAAGAGAAACTTGGTTCTAAGGAAGAAGAGCTGAAAACCTTGAAGGCTCAAGTTGAGAAGTTGAAAAAATCAGAGTTTCAATCTAAAAAATTAGAACTGCAGACAGGAGATTGTGGTCACGCGGCTGAACTGAACGAGCTAAGAAGCCAAATAAATCAACTAAACTCGCAGATCATTGACAAAGAGGAAGAGTTTGAGCGCCTGAAGCAAGAGCTTGAAGAGGAGAAAAGCAAGATCAAAGAAGATGAGGTAACTCTTAAGAGCCAAAAAGCAAGTGAACTCGATGCACTTCGAAATGATAATGAATTACTTCAGACCGAGATAGAAAGACTAAACAGAATAATCAACGAAAGAGAAGAGAAGAAAAAGGAAAGACAAGAAGCAAAGTTGAGTGCAATGCGTGAACAAGCGAGTCAAGTAGAACGTCTCCAAAATGAGTGCCAGAGCATGACAGAATCCATCAAAGAGCGTGAGTCTCATCTTGAGCAACTAGAGTCTCAAATTAGGAAGCTTAAAAACGAGAATGAGAATATTGAGAGAGATCTGGTCTCTAAGCAAAATCAGTTGGCTAACGCTGAGCGTGTTATTGATACTCTAAAAGGAGAGTTAGAGCATATAAAAACCAAAGAAAAAGATGAACTTAACGTACTAATGGATCAAAATAAGCTCCAAGAAGATCTCGTTGAGAAGCAGCATGCTGAGATATTGAAACTTAAAGAAGAAATTCAAGCGCTGGAAAGAGATAAGTCAATCAAGAGAGAAACTTTGGTGAATGAAGAGCAAGATCTAAAAAATCAAGTTGCAAGGCTCGAGGATAAAGTTCAAGTTCTCCAGGACGAACTGAATCAAATGGAAAAGTTAAAGGAAATACTTTCGTTGAAAGATGAGGAGATAAATCAATTTAAAGATTGCATTGGAAGCAAAGACCGCGAAATCGAGGAATTGAAAAAACAAGTCCAAGCTGAGATTCATAAATGTAAAGCTTCAGAGCAGAAGATCAGCAACTTAAAGAAAGAACTTGCCAACAATCGAAATCTTCCAGACAAACTGAGAGACGCACATCTTGAAAGAGATGAATTATTGAAGAAGTTAGAAAATAGCGAAAAGAAAATTGAAAAGAAACTTCAAATAATTCGCGAAAAGGAGGCAGAAATAGAAGATCTAAGAGAAAAAGCAGAGCAAACAAACAATCTTTTGAACGAACTTGAACAGATAAGAGCGAAGCTTGCTGAGTCCAACTGTGAGCTTGAAAAACTTAAGCAAATGAAACCTGCAGAACTTGCGGAAAAATACTCTGCTTTATTACTCAGCAATAAGCAATTAGAAGAGCAAATCGAAAGTTTCAAAGGTAAAGCAAGTGAAACGGACCTACAAGAGACAACCCAAAGTCTTCGTAAGCAGCTTCTGTATGCCAAAAGATTGAGGGATGGCTTCGGAATCACAACATTGCTCTTTGGTGTTGTACTTATTGGGTTAGCAATGGCTATTACTGGGGTCAGTGTTAACAGATTTAAATAATGATTCATTCACCCCAAGATCAAGCCACATATATGTTGCAAGTTTGAAAGTATCTTTTCCTTCCGAATTAATGAATTTATTGATTTGGACAACAATAATTATGATTCATATCTCTATGTTTGTATATATAAATTAGCATTGCAAGAAATAACACATGAATGATGTTCAGTTTAATACATACCTTATTTTCTAAACATTTATGCATGAATATTGAATCACTATCGAAGAAAAAATCGGCTGAAAATGCTGAATAGAAATTGAACAGCTATTTTTTCAAATCTCTAGCTTAGCCAACTATATTCACCTTCAAGGATAGAAGGTCATCGTAGTTTATTGATAGCAGTATATGAAGCACTCTCAATCACTTCAAGGTCAGATTGTTTAATGACCCAAAAAATTTCTCTTCAAAAGTCGAGACATTAAAAAGAATCAAACCACTTCTTCGAAATCATCTAAGACTTCTGAACTCACAAGCTGCATTTGAGCTAACTCTTTTCAAATTCTCTTATTTTTCTCCTTCTTCTTTACTTACTCTTGATTGCTATGTTTGTTGAGACTATGCGAAAATAAGAGACTAAAATATGGCCATATTATTCAATAACCTCGATCAGAATGAGACAAGTAGAATCTGCTTTCTGGTAAAAAGAATCCTTCTTATTCTCAGCTTCAGTTAGCTCCTCAAAAATTTGTTCGAAAAAGAACTCTATTTATTTAAACTCAGCTACATTTTTTGTATCTTAATATTATTTATTCTATTCTAAAGCAATGAGTCACCAACACGAAGAGATTCACCATCAACATCAGAAAGAGCATCTCAAATCCCTCAACGAGAGTGGAAGCACACACGAACATACAGAGCATGACTTCGAAGCTCTGCAAGAAGAATTAAACAAGCTAAGAAATGAAAGAGATTGGGAGAGGGGAGAGAAAGAGTTACTTAACTCTCAGACTAGTCTCTTGAGACAAGAAATGGAGCAGAAACAACAAGAAATTGATTATCTCTCCCAGCTTCTTGAAGAAGAAAGGGACAAGCTCTCAAAGATTGATGTCGAGAGATATCATTATCTGGAGAGAGAATTTGGAGGGAAAACCGAAGAAATTTCCAAAATGCAGCACGAAAGAGATACTTTTCGCCAGAAAATAGAGGATGTCACCAAAAGATTAGAGGAGGTTCTTGCAGAAAGAGACCAAGTTGTAAGGGACCGAGACTCTCATCAGCACTTGAAAAAAGAGTTGAGTCAAAAATATGATGATGTTTTAGCTAGCAATGAAAAATTGGAAGCAAAGCTGCAGCAATATGAGCAGAAAAATCGAGAACTCGAGGACTCACTTCAATCCATTAGAGAGGATGCTAAAGCAAAAGATGCAGAGATTGAGCGTTTAACGATTCAAATCAATCAAAAACAAAATGAGAAAGAAAGAATTTATCGAGAAGAGGCAGCTCTTTTGGCCGAAAATGAGAAACTTAAGAATGAAATTGAACAACTCAACTCACAAGTTGAATCTCTTCGTATCAGAGATTCGCAAAGGGTTTTTTTGGAAGAAGAGAATAAGAAATTAGCAGAAGAACTAGAAAGAGTTCGGAAAGAAGCTCAAGCGCAGGAAGCGGAGAATATCAGAATTCTTAAGAACGAAGAAAAAGCATTTAATGAAATTAATGCAAAGATTGCAGAATTCGAAGCTAGAGAAGCCGAAGCGAATGAGAAATATTCAAGTCTTGAAGCTCTCAATCTGTCACTTCAGAAGACAGTTCGAGAACATGAAAACAGTTCAAGGGCTCTTCAACATGAAATTTATACTTATAAAGAAAAAATTGCTGAATTAGAACTAAAGATTGCGAATTTTACAAGAGCGCTTGACGATCTCAAAGAAAAAGAGGTCAATTTGGGAGAGGAACTCCAAAAAACTAGAGAAGACAGAGATAAAAAGATTGCATTGTTAGAAGAAAAAGATCGTGAGTTCACTGAAACTCTTGAAAAATTGCAAGTCTTGGAAACACGTAACTCGAACCTTCAAGAAACAATTGCTACGTTAAGAGATAAAAAAAATGAAGATGTAACGCACTGGAGAACAGAGATCGACAGGATTAGAGAGTCTAATAGCAAACTCAAGGAGATGTTACAGGCAAAAGAAGAAAGTTTAATAACTGCTCAAAAGCAAATCGAACTGCTCGAAAAAGAGGCTTCAGAAGTGACGAAGAAATCGACTTTGCTAGAAATGAAAATTGCAGAGAGGGATAAGAAAGATGAGAAAGGAAATCTCTTGAATGTCAAATTAGACATTTTGTTGCAGCAAAAAGAGCAGGATTTAATAGAGGCTCAGAATATCATCAACAAAATGAAAGAATCATTCACCAAATTTAAGGAAGCTGAAGAAATAACCACAAAACAAAACGAGACTCTCCGAAAGGAATATGAATTATTGAAAAAACAGCACGAAAATGCTGTTTCTAAATTAAAAAACCAGGAAGATGAACTTTGGCGTATAAGTTGCAAGGCAGGACAAGCTGAGTTGCTCGAAAAGGAAAACAAAAGCTTGAAAAGTCAGCTGGCAGAAAAACATTCTGAACTCCAAAAGCTTGCGAAACAGCTGAATTCGATTAGTTCAGACATGAACACTCAAATGACCAAGAAGACTGAGAAATTCGAGAAGGACTTGAAAGAGAGTCATCAGCTCATTTCGCAACTTGAAGTTGAATTTAAAGCCTCAGAGCTTCGACTGAAACAAGAAATGAGCCTGATAAAGCGTCAGCGAGAAATTTGGAAGACTGTATCTGTTGTCGTTATGCTAAGTGTGGTCATCATGGGGGGAATTCTAGCTTTGAAATAAATTGCTTGAAAAATACCAAACAATTCAGGCTCACTTCTTTCTCATAGTAGAGATTAGTTAACAGATTGTAATTCAATGGAAGTATTACTCTATCAATGTGTATAGTTAAATGATTTATCTGAACATCACTACGTATTTGATTTTTGCACGAATGACCGAATTATAGATATATATTATTTGGAACGGATAGTTTGGAAGACTCATTATTTGGCAAACTACTTGGAATAGCATGTACTATTCCTGCTTCTTTTTTCAGTAGATTAATATTAAATAATCTTTTGAAGTAAGAGGGATACAAATTTCACCAGAGATCTCCGATTTTAGAATTATTCGTTCAGAAAGCTTTGACACCTAACTTAGAGATATATACAAATTAATAGTTTAGTTATTTGTAATTTATTTGTGTTTATATATTCTGAATTCCGAGTACTCGGTCACCATCATTAGAGAGATAGCATAGCATTAACTATACAAAGGGATATAAACCCTTTGATACACCATTGGAATTCAGCTAGTTATCACAGGATAAAATATCGAGACATCGAAGCCTCATTTGATATAAAATAAGCTAGTCTGTTCTTTTGTATTGGACTCCTTAGAGGATTTTTAATTGTGAGAAAGAGAGAGAACAATAATTTAGACGCCTCCAATCCTTAAAAATTTTTAGTGATCTTCTGGAATTGCAATTATTGTATCATCAGAATCAATTTGCTCAACTCGAACTTCTAACGTTGCTGGATTATTCTCTACTAGTCCGACATTAGATTGATTCTCGGAATTCATCTTCTCTTCTTCATGTGTTGGTGAAATAGGAATTATTTCGGCGTTTTCATCATCTTCCAGCAACGCCTGTTCTTCAGGATTAAATATTTCATCTGGACGTCGTACTCTTCTTTCTCTAGCAGCAAGCATACCTACCATGAAGCACAGCAACATCGTCGTGAACAAGCAACCCAGACCGAAATAGATCAATATAACAATTCCTACCATCTTCGCAAAATTCGGGTAGAGATTAAACAGCGTTGCCCAAATCGCTAAAGGGATGAGATGAAGGGTCAGAGCAAAGAGTTCTCCGATATATACATTGCACCTTCTGAAAGAAGGAGTATGACTTGAGATGAAACTGTGGTATAGACACTCTAGCACAAATACAGCAGGAATTGCAAAATATAAGCCAACGTATTCGGCACCGGTAATGAATGATTCCTTATGATCTTTTATGAATGCCCAAATTTCTTGTCGATAAATGACAAGAAGAGTCAAGAGAACAATCGCCAAAATGATCCGTACGACAAACCATCCACGGTAACTAGCGTCATTCCATTGAAAATCCGTATTGCATATAGTGCAATGCATATGATTGCATCCTTGAGTTCTAGAGATGAAGATACCACATCGAGGGCATCTCTTTGCAATGAATTCTTTGCGAAGTTCAGTCAGCATTAGAATGAAAAAACCATCTGAAGAGCCCAGAGCTATAGGATGACCCCAATCCGTTTGACAAAATTCACAATTGAAGGCTTTTTTGCATCCGAAGTGTTTTTCTGTTGTGAATCCAGCATAATTGCAATTAGATTGAGGGCATTTTATTACATCTGAACTTTTTAAAAGATATTTCTTGAAAAAAGCATCATAAACGGTTTTGGTCTGATCGAGTTCAAGGTCTGGAATCACTTGATTGATGGCGCTCTTCTGATTGCAAGTGCTCATTGGACATGTCATATGGCCCTGAATTGAGAGGTTTTTCTCATCAATTTCGATAGTGATCCAGTCCGTTAAACATGCCGTACAGAATCTACAGGTGTCATGAAGAGTGATGAAACGATCACGCTGCTCGTAGCATATTGAACAGTTCAAGCTTTGCATTTTTCACTGCACACTTTGTTAGTCGTTTTAGCTTTAATTAAAAAATACGGTATTAGAGCAATTACTTAAGTATAAATTGATATTTATTCAAGACTTTCCGATAAAGAAGAAAGAAGAGATGATTTTATTTGCAGTTGATATTAGCTCACAGAGATCTCAATTTTAGAGTGCAAAACAATAGAATATATTTATCTATGCTCAATGAGATATATAAATGATATATGTAGAATAAATATACCTAATCTTCTTCATCTTGCTTTTAGATAGCAACAAGCAGGACCTGATGATATTGTTCTTTCCAAAAAAGGTTGCTAGGAATCGAGTAAGAAGCGCCCTTCTACAACAAAAAAATTGAACAAGATTTGTTGAGTTCAGATTTTCCAACAGAAATGGGTGAAGAAATTGAGAGTTTGTTGATACCTTGGCAATAAGTAGCCTATCATCCTAGTCTAACCTTCGAACAAATAGGCATCATTATTACCTCATCAAGCAACTCTAACAAGATGGATATATTTACTTTATGTTCGAAGGGTCCTGGTTAAATAAACTAAAAGGACCTCAATTCGTATCTTGTAAATACCGGTAAATATTGTTCGAGAAGAGATAACTTTAGAAAAGATTCTTGGGCTGATATCTATAGAAGAGTCCTCTGTATCAAGTATAATCTGACAAATAATCTCAATCAGAGGCTCTTACAAAGCATGCCAATTAAAAACGAGGGATACTGAAAGGAGAAATACTCGTTCTGAGTGAGTCAGCTATTCATATTATTAATTTCTCCTTTTTTTTTGGTGTTTGTAATGAGAAGATGTGAAGAAATAATTCCGGCTCCCTTTCAAATCTGTATGGTACAGTGTTTAACTTTTCGCTTTGTTATGCTTGTGGATAAAACTTTTAGAAGTTGAGGGCCGAAACTGTTGTGGTTTTCAAAATAGTCTTTTGTTTGTTGGTTATTATAAAATCACTGAAGGGATTATGTATGAGAAATGTGGGGAGAATATATCTAGATTAGTTATTTTTATCCAATATCTTCTTCTAACTTTTTTAAAAATAATGTATTGATCTGCTTTAGCCGAGAGTAACATAATTAGTTTTCTGATTCGCCTTATGGAATGCGTAACTATGATCAAAGAGCAACCAACTAAAAGAAATTAAAATCTTGTACTATAGTGTAGGATTTGAGCCTGTCATAGAAGATACATGAAATGGAATTTGCATTTTTTCATGATCTTGCTCTGCTCTATTGGTGTCTTGGATTGACGAAAAGATTTTCAAAAAATCTCATCAGCCAATGGGCATGTTCTGTATGTGATGGTGGGAACAGTCAAAGCTAAACACGAGGATTCTATATAGCTTTGACAATCGATATCGTTCAGAACTGGGGCAAATTGTATAGTTTTGCAAGAGAAAGAGACATACCTCCCTTACTCATGAAGAAACTGCCTCAAAAATTCCAGAGCTATTATGAATTGTTGAATTTATAGTTTTCAGGCTAGCAAGGCATCACCAGAATACCCTCTGTGTGGTTGTTTAAAAAAAAATTGAATTCACATAAATAAAGTGTTGCACACATCTATACTTCGAGCCATGGGTAACCTTGTTAGAACCACCACATATTTTGTTTGACTAATGCTCCAAATGGTGGTCAAAAGAATCTTAGCATTTTTTTTTTGGTTTATCCTCACTCAACAGAAAGGAACTAACTGGTTCCTAAAATGCCAGAATTGCACTACATATTATGATAACACTCGATAATGTAGATTTAATTTGCATTTTGAAACGCAAACTGTTTGGGAGCCAGAATTCATTGAATCCTTTTTGAAGTTTGATGACAAAACAATATTTTGAGTCCCAAAAACAATTGGGGTTGTTTTCGTGATTATAGAAGAATGTAACTTGTTGGATTTGGTCAACGATTAAATAAAATAAAAAAAAAAAACTTGATAAGAGAGCGAAGTGTTAATCTATGGACAAAGTTTCTGGTCTTGCAGGTACACTTATTGCTGTTACATGTTGAATAACTGTCCAAGTCCTCCAAAAAGCAAGAGATGCTTTGAATGCTCGTGGCGCGAAAACTATTCGCAGCCTCGGAAGAGTTTTCAGAAATTTTGATTCTTACAATGGAGACAAAAAACTTGATCGAGATGAATTCTTCATTGGCCTCAAAGAGATAGGAGTTAGTCTGACCAAGACAGAATCTGATGTAATAATACTTTATGAAATCTCAAATGACTCCCAAAAAATTAGGCTCTAGCTGCTTTATTGGACAAAGACGGAGATGGATGCATCAATTTCGAAGAATTTTTGGTTGGAATAAGAGTATATTCGACTATAATTACCTTCTTTTCATCGATAAATTGTTACTCTCTAGGGGAAAATGAACTCTAGAAGACAAGCTGTAGTCGATAAAGCATTCTTGAAATTTGACAAGAATTTCTCGGGATTCATTGATGCTGCCGACCTCAGGTAATTAGAAATTGATTGGCTATTGACTCTTACCGTTCTGAAAAGAGGAACTTATGACGTGAGTTTCCATCCAAAAGTGATTAGCGGTGAGATGACACAAGATCAAGTCTTTTTAGAATTTTTACAGAACTTTGGAGATGTAAATAAAGATGGCACAATCACCAAAGATGTATATCGATTCTAAAACACTTTATTTAACTCATACGTGGTTTCAGGAATGGAATGACTATTACAATGCTGTGAGCGCTTCCATCGATAACGACGACCATTTCATCCAATTGATGATCAAGTGCTGGAAACTCGATTCTAAATAGAGAAAGCCTCGAGAAATAGTCAGAGAGCTGCTTTTCATACACAAATTATTAAGAAAAGTTTATGACACAGTAAATATTATGCATTAAGAATGTTGAATTTAGCTATTGATTCTTTATTCGATATTCAAAAAATTTATAGAGAAGCAACTATAGTAACTTGAACGATGATGAAGATCAATTTCTAACCTTAAAAAATCCATAAATCGTTGTACTATCAAAGTGAGATGAAGGACTTTAATTCGTCTTTTAGAATATAAAAAATATTGTCCAGATCGCCTCCCCTTGTTTCAAAAGTAACAGGAAAAACTTCTTTCAAGCTTTTTTCCGAAATCTGCTGTAATTAAATGCGTTTTCGATAAAATACTCTAACAAGTAATGATAATCGTACAGTATTACTTACTACTATTCAATCTCAAGATTATTTAACGCTGCGCTAAGTAATATTGTTTCGTCTTTCTCTTCAACAGCCTCAACAATTTGTCTGATTTTACTGTATTCTGGCATCACCTCCAGTTTTTCTTTCATACCACACTTTGCAAGCTTTGAAATAATTTGAGTTGAAAGAATCTGGACCTAAGTTGGTGAGCAGATTAATAGCTTTTCGACTGTATATATGATCTTACTTCTTGACGATGAGCTTCAGCGAGCTGGCAGATTCTTACTAGAAGTCCTTTGTTCTCGAAAATTAATGTATTGTATTTTGGATATTTAGTAGCAAGAAGAAAAAGAAGATAACAGAATTCTTTTCTCAAAAGTTCTTTCGTGCTGTAGAGAAGCTCCAAAAATAAATCATGTACGCCCGGGAGCTTGAGTAAAATCTAACATTATAGACTCAACTTAGAACAAAAAAACCTGAAATAACGAACCTTAAGATGTTCCGGACTCCTCGACAAGAAGTTTTTTAAAGTTCTGACACAAGGTAACTGGACAGAAAGGAATGTTGAATTAAGATGCTTGAAAAAAGCGGCCATTGCTAATTCGTCGATTGTAGAAATCTCGATATCATCTTCAAACGACGCAAAAGATTAGCAAAGTAAGAAGAAATGCTAATTTTATTGTCTTGATACTGGAATGATAGCAGATCGCCCACATAGCATCCGTAAGGATCTCACTATCTTCATACTCCCTGATTATAGTTACAAACCTTTCGATAGCATCTCTCACAAACTCGTAGTGAATCGTTGGCTTTCCTCTACAAAGATTGGATAACCCCAAAGTGCATTGCCTCATAACATTAAGATTTTTTTGATTCTTTGTTTTTTGAATAAGTGATTGCAATCCCCCATTTTCGACGATCAAATAGCGACATTTCATAGAAACGCTGGCTATCGATCCAATTACATTCGCTGCCTATTTGATGAATTATACCAATCACTCTGACTTTTATAAGTTTCTCACTTTCTCAACAGTATCTAAATTGTCTGAATTTAAAAGTTTGATTAGATGCGGGAGCGCTCCATTCTTCATCATATTTTCGATCTCATCGCTCTTTTGTGTTGCTAAAACTGACAGTATACATACTGCTTCAAGCTGTAAGATTTGTAAAAGTAAAATTTAATAGGAAAAATAAGGAACACCTGCAGCTCGTGATCTTTTTGTAAAAATTCTATGAGCTTTGGTATGAGATCTGCTTCGGCTATTGATTGAAGGAGTAAATCTTGAGAGGGATCAAGAAGTTTCCTTAGTCCAATCAGTCCGTAATACTGCTGAAGTAGATCGTCAGACTTTATAGCTCCAACAAGTCTTGGTAGGTCATTGCATGAAAACACTACTCCTAAAAGGTTCTCTTTGAAATTTTCAAATCTAAAAGCAGCGTCATCCTTTTTCTGTTTCGTGTAAAACATCATTCTCTTGCTCATTAAATGCCTTTCACTGATAATCCATTGTCAAAAGGAAGAAACATAGATGCTAACCGACATTCAGTTCTGATTTCAGTGGATAGCTCTTGTTTCTTGTCCTTGAAAGCTGATTTTCTTGCTGAAGCATCTTGTGAATACACTATTTGTGAATGACATTACACTGCGATATGGTCTTTCTCTTTTCTTCAATTGCTGGCATCAAAGCTACAGAGAAGATTAGAAAATATTCTTTCTTGGCAACAGTGATACTGAGAAAATTTTCATTGCTCGAAGAGCAATTGATTTCAGTTTTCATTTTCTGATCTTCCATTTTTCAATAGAACCAAACCTCATGAAATTTAAATCATAGCAAAATTTATCATTGCTGAAGGTTTGATAACCAACTTTGGATGGCATTCTAAAGTAGATGCAAAATTATTTTTCAAAGTTTTTTTTGGTTCATTAACGGACATTAGTACCTTCGTTCAGACGCAAGAATATGGATAATAAATTGTATTGGAATATTGAAAAAAGAATAGGTATCTATAAAAGCAAACAGATTACACAAATATATTATGGTCTAATTCGATGGAAAATTTTGCATGCTAATTACATTGAATGAGAGTGAAAGATCTTCTTTCGATCCCCGAAAGTTATCATCTCATCCTTTGCCCTCTTGATAAAGAATATCCTCCATGGATAGAAAATCAGAGAAACCTATTGAAAATTCTCTGAGGTGTGGCATTGATTCTCTTTTCGGGCTTGCTGGTTCAAATTCTTTGGTTTATTTCATCAAGGAATTGTGATTTTCTGCATTGAGGCGATTTGTCCTAGATCCTAATATAGTGAATTAGAATCTCTTTTTTTTGAAAAGTCAGAAGAATGAGAAGAAGATTGATTAACTATCGGTTGAACATGAAGCTAGGATTGAGATATACTCAATACTAGTGATTAAATCAGCCAATCAATCTCTGCCCCTTAGAGTGCTTGAGCTATAAGGAAAGCACAAACGAAATCTTGAGACTGCCCTTCAAAAAACTTGAAAGGCAATCATAGGAGGGGCATTCAAGGTAGATGATATACATAAAAGCAAGAGTCAGCATACCTGGAAGCTTGCCGGCAGAGATTCCAATCCAAGAAAGTCAAATTCTCCCTTTTTGCATTTCTCAAAATTTATTCAATTATAAGAGTATCTTGATTTTGAGTTTTTAAACATGCTACTACACTATTTATCGATCAGCAACTTCCAGATTGGGTTTCTTAAATTGGAGATTGAAAGCTCAGTGCTCTGAACTGTGCTCAAATATGTTCAAAGTTTTCTCTTCGCTTACAATTTTGAGACTCAGCATATCAATGATTCAAGAGTCTATGAGAAAAAGTAAGTCTTATTAAATGCTTTTCGGCCGAAGGCCACAAAAGCCTTGATTAGACAATAAAAACTTTCAAGATCTTTAAAGGAATGCGCATAAAGCAAATGTTCTCTTCTCGCAGAAAGATGCAATCATAGATATCACAGCGACCTATTGAGATATACATATCGATTGAACAGGATTGACTCAGAGTTATATCAGGATTTCTAAGTAATAAAATATTTTCCCATCGATGAGACAAGACCAATAGTCTTATTTAAACTCAACAAATGCAGAGAAAAACTACCCAGGTGAAATTTATTATACTGTATTTTCCCATTTTGTTATTTTTTCATTAAGAAAATTCCTTCCAAATTAATTTGTTTTCTGTGATATTTGAATAAGATGTCTTTAAGGATTTCGTATATTTGAGAATATGAGTTAAAGGCAACATGATCGATCACATTATCGAATGCCGATATTTGCAATACCTTTGTAATCCTCAACTCTCCTTCAGGTGTCTTGAAGAACAAAGCTATTTGAAACAAAAGTTATTTGATTCAAATTGCTTATGAAAAGAATAAAAATGTGTCTAACTCGCATTCAGGTTGATTTCAAGAATTTCAGAGATAATTTTGTCTCTATCTGAAAAAAGCGCAACAAAAAAAATGCCTTTATAAAATAGAAAATGTGAATTTGATAAAAGACTTATTTTTATTTAAAAAGTGTCTAAGATTCAAGGGGGGGAAAAAAAAGAGAGAC
>ENA-UOTX01000148-UOTX01000148.1-compost-metagenome-genome-assembly--contig:-NODE-148-length-77470-cov-17.031243_pt1 | contig 77470 bp, 56 predicted proteins | sample MGYA00238143_ERZ746982 | MGnify/ENA primary metagenome ERZ746982 (study PRJEB28758, sample SAMN06268862) | compost metagenome | isolation source: single cell | place: USA: California, Emeryville, Joint... | reverse complement strand
ATAACATCGTGTAAGACTGCGAGAATTTGGTTCAAGAGACGTCTAAGCAATCTTTTATTTCAATAGAAGTGATGAGAAGAAAATAATTGTAGGCGAGAGTCAAACGCGTTTAAAAGAATCATGGTTATGTGGATGTTGCTGGAAATATGGAGAACCATTGAGACCTAGATAGGAATGTTAGAAACGAGCTAGGTTACCTGTCCAAAATCACTCAATTTTTTTAGTTAAAGGTTGTGAGGTATTTTAGATTTGAGAAATAATTAAGCAGATTTAGTTCGCATATATGAATAATTTTCCTCGAGACGAATTGCTAAATAAAAAACAGAGTAGCTAATTTAGCTCAAGGAATCAAAATCAAAAATCAAACGAAGAAATCATTCGATGTTAATAATTGCGATTAGTGAATTTTTCATTATTATTAGTTCATTGCTGGACTTTGATTTATTGAAGCTCAGACATCTTCTGAATCTGACCCTCGACGCTCCTTTGCACAATCTCTTCGGATGGTTTCTTAGTTGAATCTTGTCTGAAATCTGGTGTTTTCATTGCTCGATCACCGAACCTCTCTCCACCAAGCTAATCCAAAATTTACAAGTGTTAGCGAAGAAAGATGGAATAATTTTACCGGTGCCTCAGTCGATTTAAGGATTTCTACAGACGCCATCACCTCTATGAAGGGATTCAAGTTACACTCTTAAACTAAACTAGCTATTTACTTGAATGGCCAGAAGGTTCCATTCGCCTTTCTGAAGGAATTGTTGGTGTTACGTTCGAGTCCATGCTGGCTAGTTATCGAGAAAAACAATGATCACATTCTCAATATGCTAAAAAATTTCATACCCCTAATCAGTTCCTCAGATGATCCCTTTTCAGGTAAGCTAAGATGAGAAATTTTTTGATTGGGCTCGTCTTGCTTCTCTTCCTCATGTACATTCTTTCTTCTGAAATCATCAAAGCTTTTCTTGACAATAGAGTCCACACTAGCCCTGATCACGGTCTCATCATAATCTTGATGGTATTTCCGCAATGCAGTTCTTGTTTGAGCTTCGACACTCTGTCTCAGATTCACTTGAGTGTTTTCGTTAATGGGACCCACGACGTTCTTCAAAGCCTCTTGTGTGTAATTTTCAACGATTTGCTCGAGGGATTTCTTTTTCAATTCAGGTGAATGTTCATGAAGTTCGTCTAGTTTTTTATCTGACTCTTGATTAGGTTCTTCTATTTTTAGTTGAGGATGGTGAATTTTGGGAGATTCTTGGTCCTTCGCATCTGGTAAAGTTTGAGAGGCTGGCTGATCCTTTTTGAGTTGTCTGGAAGACCTCCGCGAAGGAATTTTTTCAGTGTTTTCACTTGGTTCTTGTTCTGCGATTTGTTTCTCCTCTATCTTGGGCTTAGGTTGATTGCCTGTCTCTCCTTCTCTGAGCTCATCCTTGGGTGAAGGTATTTGAACCTGCTTTTGCAAATGCTGGAGCTGCGGGTCTTGAATTTCAGTTTGTAGCTGCTTTTTGGCTTCCGACTCCGTTTGTTTTTCTTTGGTGGAAGTATCTGGTCCTTGTGATGAACCGGACGCTTTTCTAATTTTTGTAGGCTCTTCAACAGGCTTTTTTTCTTCAGATTTTTGCTTTTCTGCTGTGAGTTGTGACTCAGACATTTTCTGGTTCTGAGGGGATTCAGCCTTGATGCCTCTAGGTTTGGTTTCTATGCTCTTCCTCTCCTCAATCGCATTTTTTTCCTCGATTGGTCTCTTTTCTTCTTCAATGGGTTGCTTCTTCTCTGACCTGAAAAAAGATCCCAATGTTGTTGACCTATTTTGGAATGATAAGCACATACCTTTCTTGTGATGTCCTCGCATTATCCTTCGGAATTTGCTCTGCGGCGAACTCTTGTGTGGTAGGCTTTTCAGTTGATTTATTCACAGCTTCTTGGATATGTTTGTCGGCGGCTGGGCTCTTCCTACTCATTTAAAAATAGCCAGTTAAAACTTGCAACTTTATATTTTTGTACATTTGATGGCCTCTGTGAGGAAAATGATGTGGTTTATGAGGACCGCCTCTGCTATGAGGATCTTTACTGGGGGAACTTCTGCCTGGGACCTCTCTAGTGCCGCTGATACGAACATAAGCTTTTTATTTTAGACAGCATCAATTGTACCTAGGTTGTGCCTGCACTTTGGTTTTAGCCACTGCTTCAGATGCTAGAAATTCTTGGCATGTATTAGAGCACAGCAAGAATGATGAAACAACTACCTTTTATGCTGGAAACTCTCTTTTGTTCTGCTGCAGTCAATTTCTGAAGCTCTTCAAGCATGCTCTTCAATTCACCCTAAAATTATTATTATTGGATAATGCCATTACTTAGTGTTTACCTCACTATAGGCGTCGAGCTTTTTATACTCGCGCTTCGGGAAAATTTTATTAAACACTCCAGCCATCTTCTGCTCAACCTTGCTAGCCACCTCATCTTTCTCTACATGCTGATGCGTATATCTACCAAATCGTATTTCAACTTTTCCTGATAAAATCAAGAGATTACTTCTCCTCAGCCATTTTGAAAAGGGCCTTTTTCTTCTCTAAGTACTTTTGATTGAGCATCCTAATACGCATTAAACCTCAAAATGATGGCATTGAAGTTACTCGATCCTCACTTCCGTTTCAGCCTCTTCATATTTAGCTCTAAAGCTCTCTGTCATACTGATATCAGATAATTCTTCTTCAGCACTTTTCTTATCAGTTTGCTTATTGAGCGGCTTTCCCTCAGGGACTTTTTCATCAGCCTGCTTTTTCAAAACCTGCTCAACCTGCTTCTGTACTTGAGGTTCAAGCTTCTCGCTCAACGTAGTCTGAGGTTTTTTCGCTTTCTCCTCCTATCAATAAGTTTAACTCGAAAGTTTTACAAATATCAATCACTTCCTCCATCGTAAATGCAGCTCTTTCTCTTTCATGTCTCTCTGGCTCTCTTGGCCTCCTCCGTTCATCAGATTTCTCAAATTGCGAGTAAGGTTGCGGCTTCGGTTTTTCTTCTTCTTCGATGAGTTTGATCTCATCTTCCTCGCAGTCTTCAAGCTCTCCAATATGTTTCGGTTCAGTCAATTTTAGCCTTTCATACTTCTCCATTTTCGCTGGATCTCTATTGAGAATCCTCTGAATATCGTCTTGATATGCTTTTCCCACCTCTCTCAATCTCTCTGTCGGGACGACAACGTCATCAGTATCATCCACTAAATCTCCGGAGCGATGCAGGGTTGAAATGGGTCTCACATGCGGTTCTTCATCGTCATCAATGATTCCAACCACCTTGCTGGATTGGATTTCGAGGTTTTGAGCTACATACTTTTTCAAGCTCGCCACGAAGACAGGCGGCTCATCTTCTTTATCGTCCAGGAGGTCCCCGCTCAACAGCATCGTTTTGAGTTTCTGAGGATAGATTCCGACTCCTTCTCTTTCTCGCTTTAACCTCTCAGCTAAATCACTTCTCTTATCAATATCTTTTCGCACTACATTATCTAAATGGGCATTGATCATATCAACTTGCTGTTTCTGCTTTTGCTTCCGCTCTTCTCTTTCTCTTTCGAGCCGTCTTTCCTCCTCCTCTTTTTCTTCTTTCTCTTTTTTCTTTTTTTCTTTTTCTTTAGCTTCAGTGTCTTCTTCTACCGATCCCTTGTCCTTTTTTTCTTTTTTCTTCTTCTTTTTCTCTTTCTTTTCTAGCTCATCCTCCTCAAAGTCCTCAATCTTTTGTGATTTGAGGTTTTTCATTAAGAGGGTATTCGCGTTTCCTTCTTGGCTAATTTTATTCTCAAGCGTGGATATCGTTTGCTGCAGTCGACGATTTTCTTCAAGGATCTTTTCCATTTTGCTCTCAAGGGCCGCGCTCCAGTTCTGCACTTTCTCATCCTCTTCCTTTTTATATTTCAGAACGAACTCAGCAAACATTTTCTCAGGGTTGAGACCGCCAGACTCGTTTTGCCCCTTCACAGCATTTTTATTCTGAGCCTTTCCAAATTCCATATCTTCACCTTCAACATCTTTATATCTTCCTATGAAAATTTTTCTGGATTATGCAATTCTTACTCCTCAATTTTACCCTGCACTTTTCTTGCATCCGCTGATTTATGCTCACCTGTTTTCCTGAACGTCGAAGTAACTCCTCCACCTTGAGAAAGCTTATGCGCCTTCACTGAGCTTTGGTAGGCTGAGATAAGTTTCTTTTTGTAATGAATTTCATCGCGAAGTTTCTTTATTTCAGAAGAATTGGCTTTCGCTTGGGCTTCTAAAGGGTTCAACTTTTATATAGATTTTAGAACAAAGGATCATATTGCTAGCATCGTTACTTTTTCTTCTGAGAGGCGATAGACGTGATCTAAAGTCTGTGTTTGATTGGCGAGATAGTTCTGAGTGTTCATCAAGTACTCGAGGGAGAGTTGAGATAATTTAAATAGCTTGAGAAGTGTAGAATCGCTAAACCGCTCGAAATCTTCCTCATCGAGTTTCGCGAAGGTGATATTTGAAAGCTGAGTCTCGAGGGTTTTAAAGTCAGAGCCCTCAAGGAGCGTGCCGAGGTTTAGACGACTGATATCCCTCCAATTTATCCTTCCTTTCTTTTCCTGGAAATAAAAGGGTCCGCTTGGTTGCATCAGAGCAGAAGGGTTAGCACTGCCTAGAGGGAGTTGGCTCATCTTATTATAGACATCGGATGCCTGCTGATTTCCCAAATGAACGGATGCTGGATTCTGAAGGAATGGAAAATGCATTGTAGTTAGAAGATTGCTTGAGGTGAGGCGAGATTACGTAATTTTGGAAGCTCAGAAGAGTTGGGTTGTTCAACAGAATAGAGCGTTGGTTGCCTGATGGTTGTGTGTCAGGAGTGGGCTTTTGCATTGTGATTTCAAATCTGATACAACGTTTAAATTTATCCTTAAGCTTTATTCGATAATATTAAATGAGAACGATAACAGTCTGCATTCAAATTAGGCAAATATCAAAGATGGTTTGATATTTTGGGAAATAATGATTGCATTTTCTTCAAAAACACGCGCTTTTCGAATGATTCGGTTTGAAAAAAATAAAGAGGAATTGAAAAATTAATTTATGAATAGACGGCGAGTTAGAACCTTTCATTTAAGAAAAAAAGTGCTGAGCATATTTTTTGTTGATGAAACCTACCTGGATAAGTTTAAGCTTTTTATGAATGATAACTGAAGTACCTTGATTAGCTTTTAATAATTAAATTATAGTGCATTATTTATAGGTTCCTTGGAGATTTGCCTTCAAAATAACTAAGCCATAAAGTGAGAATTTGTTATCATTGAGTTTAGATTCCAAGATAATGAAATAGATTATAACCAAGTTACATAACGATTTTACCGCAAATGATGATTTTCTAAATTCTTCATTCAAGGAAGTCGTCACAAAAATACAAAGTATTTACAATTATATTCTTTGCATAGGTTACAGATTGTTATTCTCATTTTAGAAGGGGAGACTTGATGCATTTTGGTAAAATGAGATGTAAAGAGTCATAACTCTTCTCTCTACGAGGGCTTTAATTCTATATCTACAGTTTTATAAATATTGAGTATCGAATAAGAATCATTAGCAACTGATAGGACTTCGGAAAACTCTTATATGTTATTCAAGAACTCATACGTGAACTGGCCTCTCTGGATGAATACCACACACCCATCAAATTAGTAATTTTTTCGTTGACTATTCAAGCCAGTTTTGCAATTGTAAAAAAGAGTGAAAATTAACAACAAATAATCGACTGAATCATACTGTAATCACAATCATTGCAATCTTAACAAATTCTGTTTGAGATTTCCCAATATGAATCAAGTTGTGAGTTACTAAGAAAACTTTTTTTCTATCTCTCTCTTTTGGCATGTTGGAGGTCAGGAAAAGATCATCTACGATTTAAGAAAGAAGAATAATTCCGACCGTCCATCAAACATCATTATTTATGCTTCGTTTCTCTCAGCAAGTTTTGTTCAGTTTAACTTGCGTCTTTGCTGTTTGGAACTCTCTCTTGACAACAAATCGTTTGAGCGTTTTAAAGAACGATCATATTTTGTTCTCGGGACTAATTTTCATTAATCAAATGCTTTGAATCATTTATAGTTGCTAAATAAAATCCAGAAACTTAGAGCGAAATCTTTTAAAGGACTCTCCCAATGCAAATCTTCATCAGAGTAAGAAAAACTCTAAGTAAATCCTCTCTAAACCTTCTCTTGTTAGACATTGACTGGCCAAAAGCAAAGCTACAACTTTGAACCTGATAACACTGTAAATTTGATATTTTGAGAACAGAAATGACTCTGCTGATAGATTCTTCAAATCAAAACCACTTTACAAGAGAAGGAAGGTATCTCTGTTGAGCAAATCAAGTTGATTTTCGGTGGCAAGCAACTGTAATTCTTGGTTTTCTCAATCATTCTGATCGCTTTTGTAGGGCTGATGAGAACAAATTGAGCGACTACAAACTTGAGGCTGGATCCACCTTACATATGGTTCTTCAACTCAGAGGCGGCTTCTAAGAGGTACATTGAAGAACCCAGCATTCTTTTTCTAACACAATCCTTCTCTACAGGTGTGACCAAATCAAACGACCACTTGAAAAAATGAGATCCAGGACTTGAAGCACACCATCAACCAAGCAACTTTCTTCATAAAATATACAAACTTTTCTGCGTAAAGATAATGATAAATTGAATAGCAGTTTACAATGTAGCAAAAATATTCTTTGCTGAAATTTACGAAAGGAGTAATTCGGTTTCAATATGGTTGCTAGCTCCTCTTCTCATTAGTAGTATAACAAATGATAATTTCTTTGAAGCTCAACGAGAAACGTCGTTGTTTCCAAAACAAAACAAGATAATATTTATTTATCCTCTTTCATTATCAAAGGAATTGTCTTACCAAAATAATTTCCTTAGCTTAGTTGTTTGTTATTGTTATTTTGTTAGAAATAGTGACTCTCCCTTCAGAATTGCTTCTCAATCATGAATGAAAATAAATGCCAGAAATCACAGAATATGAATGAATTTCTATGCACTTAGACTTACAATCTTGGCTGTTTGAAAATCTTAGCGAAGTTATAAAGAGTCTCGAGAAGTATCTTGAAAGTGAACGCGTAGATCGTAAGCGCGCCAACAGTTGGGCTTTCTGGAGGCGTCATTTGCCCAGCAGTGCGACTTACTGCGAGTCTGGAGCTAACGATGAGATTGAAGCCGAATGCGATCATAATAAGACTCGTGACGACGGCTTTGGGGATGCTCAAATCAGTCATTATCATCGACGTTTGGTATGCGACCAAAACTCCAATAGCAATGTATAAACTGCCTGTAGCATAAGTCAAGTCCGTGTAAGTAGCGAAGGTATAGAGCACCAAGGCGAAGTAAATGAAGAATAGATGGGCTAACACCACTTTTGGAAGGGCAGCATCAACCACGTAAACCAAGTATGACACGTTGTAGCCGAGAAGGGAGGAGAACAATACGTATGATACAAAACTAAGGAAAGGCTTGCGGAAGGTAGAGCGGAAAGCAGTAACCAGGATAGGAAGTACTGCCTGAGCGACCGCCGTTGCGATGAATACAGATTTGTGAGCGACGATCCATGTTTTGACGGTTGGGATTTGAGAAATAGCGACCCAACTGAAGAATGCGATGATTGGTTGGAACAGAAGGAGTCCAAAGAGTTTGCGGAGGTTGTAGGTATTTTCAAGGCCATGCTTGACAGAGGGTCTCTCAAGGGCAGAGCCTCTGGCGCCGTCATCTTCGTACAACATTATGGATGGAAATTATAAGCTGGATTTTTTTGTAATTGATATGAGCTATTTTAGATAAATCTCTTTAGAATCTTTTTAAAAGCTTATTAATGAGATTTATTTTTATAGATACGAACCTAATTAACGAATTCTCAAACAATAATTGGGGCTAAGGTATGAATACATCTGAGAAGTATCAGCAAACAAATTAGTCACAAGCTAAGAATAAATTTGGTTTATCTGACGTCTGTCCAAATTCAGAGTCTGCATTGATTGGTGTGCATGATAAATTGCGCATGACTCTTTCAAAACTTCGTTGAAACAGTCGCCAATGGCTGATCATAGCAAAAATATCTATATCTGAGATCACATTCGTAGAGGAACTGTTGTGTTTTTCTCTTGCTTCACCTTAGATTATTTTGTTCTTATTGTGAATTATTCTTTTTATAGTTAAGAAACTCATTTTCATCAGTTAAAGCTAGAATGAACCTAGTCATTTGCCCTGTTGATTTCATTGGGCCAAATGATTGATTATCAGTTGGAAAATATTGGGTTTAAAAAAAAAAATAGTGAGATAGATATTCATTTTGCCCGAGAAATCTTGGCATAGCGTACTCCTTTTGATTATTGGCTTACTCGTTCTCAGTCAGACTAGATGAAATTCCCGCATCCACATGAAATTTATGCATTTTCTGAGACTTCTTTCTAATTTCCTTGAAATAATATCTCTTATATTATTTGGTGTTCATCGTTTGAATCCTCGAGCTGAGACAGCAAAGTCGTTGCATTGCTTAGAATCTTCAAATATTAGCAATATGAAAAAACAAACTAGATTCGTTAATGAAAGGAACTTGATTGAACACATACTTTCAAAGTAAAAAGATCCAACTATGGCCATTCTAATATAATTTAAATAGTTCACCAGTAAGGCTATCGAACTCTGCTTTTTATTGGGAGGTTCGATTATTCTTTATTCCACGATCTGACACCTGCTAAATGAGTTGACGTTTCTAGAAACTCTATTACTGTCAGCGAGTGATTTTTAAATAATCTACATAAATTTCTCGATTCAACAGCTTTCAAGCTATCACGATCAGAAAGCTCAAATGATGGACCCTAAAATAAGTGTAGAGTGTAATTACACTCAAGTTCGTAAAGCTGAGGAAGCGTTTCTGAGAAAACTTAATTTCCAAATTCCAAAAGACCTCCAAATCCTTGATGTTCCATTCATTTTTCGAGGCAGGTGGGAATACATGCATACTTTCCATCTTGGAAACCCAAAAGCTGAAAATCTGGTCATGCTTCACGGACTAGGTGCTTCAGGACTCTGCTTTTTTAACCTGTTTAGAGCTTTGGAAAAAAAATATAACATTTGGAGCTTCGATTTCCTTGGCCAAGGCGCCTCATCTCGTCCGCCTCATGAAGCATCCAATGACCCGAAGGAAGTAATAAATTTTTTCGTGGAATCAATCGAATGCTGGCGCAAAGCGGCAAAAATTGAGAAAGCCTCGCTCCTCGGTCATTCTTTTGGAGGCTATTTCGCTTCGATATATGCCATTCGATACCCTCAGCATGTTAATAAGCTTATTTTGATTAGCCCAGCAGGGTTTTCAAAAACTATATCTCTGCCAGAACGCCTGCGTATTGAAAGGAAGAGAGGTTTGGCATATGGCATGCTTGATCGAGTCTCTTTCTTCTTATTTAAGCAAAAACTGAATTTATCCGAGCTTTTTAAGAAATACCCAAATGCAATGGAACAAGCGATGAAGTTCTACCTACAGCAGAAACTTAACTTTCAGGACACCGAGCTCTTTGAACTCTTTCTGAAATACTGTCTTGCGTACTTCTTCCTCCCAGCTGGAAGTCAATCAGCACTTCCATGTCTGTTAAGCAGCCACCGAGGAGATGCGTATCTGCCGATTGAAGACATGCTGGAAGAAAAGCCGCTTGATATTCCGTTTGATTTTTATTACGGTGAGAAAGATCCGCTAAATTACAAAGGAGTGGAAAGATTGGTGCAAAAGAAGAAGCTGAAGGGAGCAATATTCTTCGTTGAAGAGGCTGGACACCAGATTATTTTCGAGAATCCTCAAATGATTTGCAGATTGATGCTGGCCAGAAAGGATGGGGCATATCAAGGGGTCTATGGTGTTGTAAGGGAGAAGAGAAGCAAAATTTTTACTCCTGAACTTGAACCAACTCCTCACTGGTTACGAAATGGAAAGCTTCGACCATTGCTTTAATTCAATTACCATGTACATGAAATTAGTTAATGTGAATCATTTTAAGGATAAAGTAGTTAGATAATAAGATAATATATCCTACTGCTGCAGCTACGATCTTTTAATTTAAGAGTAAACTTAATTTGCAACTAATTTAATAACTTTAATACGATCTGAAAACAACTGTACATACAAGAACATTTATTATGCATTTTCTCAGATTCCTTAATTATATTGCTGCCAAGAAGATAACCACAGCAATTCAAGCTTTGTTGTAGGGACTTGGTTCGATTGAGAAAAAACCAAAAATCAATTCTTACAATCAAAAAGGATGGCTAATCGTTAACTCAACCGTAAAAGAAATTACGGAATAGTATTGGAGAGGTTTTGCCTGCTAATGCTTGCAGCAATATATTATCAAAAATTGCTACCTAGAAGGCGAAGTGAAAAAATGTGTTGAGTAGATTACATTTCTAAACTAACTTTCAGCGAGAGCTAGATTGAGATTGATGTGTCATTCTTGTCTTTCCACTGTGGCTCTAGTTCATTCGATTCCGACCATTTCAACAGAAAATATTTTATAAATTTTCATCTTAATCGTCGCAGTATGCTGATCAATTGATAGCAAGCTTGTGAAGCAATAAGTATATGATACTGGTAGTTATTTCATTCATACTCAGTTCTAACTTAGCCGTTGAATTATACGATGGTATTGTTCAAGTACATTGGTAAAGATACAAATAACTATTCTAATCTTATAAGTATTAAACTGAGATAATATCTCAGAGAGGTCATATATCTAGATATATGCAAAGAAAGATTATGGAGAGTGAAAACAGCAATGAGTATCAATTCTTGGTTAGGGATTGGAATTTCTGCAAGTGGGTTATTTCCTCATGGTTCCTTTCTTTGGGATATTTATCATGGGCTTTGGAGGCTTTGAGATTTTGCGACTCGCATGGTTGAGCACAGATTCTTTCAATACACTTGCTCTTTTAAAGGTTGATGATGAAGCTGTGGTTTTATTTTCACTTTTCTTGAGGCCTCTTTCTTGTGATAATTCATTTTTCATGTAACTAAGAGCAGTCTTCATGATTTTATTTTCAAAGTAAGGTTGTATCCCAGCGAATTCCTCATCAGTTACTTCTTCTTCAAAGACGGCATAATTAACAAAGGCTTTGAACCGTAGAAATTCCTCCTTCTCAGCTGCTGTTAAATTGAAAGAGAGAGAATTCAAGCCTCCAGTTTGATTGCTATGAAGCGTCTTCATATAGAGGTTCATGTCATATTTCTTGCGGGTTTCTTCGTTGCTCAGAGTGAGATAGGCTTCATACACGCGATTGAAAATGCTTGTGGCTGTCACTTTGTCGTCGTTTTTATCTGGATGGAATCTCAAGGCGAGCGCTCTGAACGCAACCCTCACATCGGTCTCGCTTGCAGACTGAGATAGGCCAAGCGCTTGGTAATGGTTCAGTTGGTTTATCATCTGGAGGTTCAAATTAGCACTTTGTTTTTACAATTATTATGATTACTTTCATTCTCATATTACCTAGGTGTTTTACTGGCATATAGTCACGCGCTTTCAAAATTGCAAACTGCCATTAAATCGTCATTAGAATCCATAGATTTACTGCTGATTAATTTAAAAGCTAAAGCTCTTTAACGCACAGAAATCAAAAATATCTAAAAAGATAAAGAGTCTATTGCTCCAATTATTAAACATTGCATGCGGCCATACGAGATGTCTCCTTTGAAAGCTGCCTTCAAATCGCAGTTACCTTATGCTTAAGCAGTAACTCAATGCATTGCTATGCTTTTGATACCTCTGATTTTTATCCAGTTAAAAAATATTCCTGATTGTTCTTAATTTTGATTAATCATCGGTATCGAATTTACTGATGTAGCACTGTTCCTAAATGCAGATTCACACATCAATAACCCTTTATTGCTTGGATCTTCCAACAAGTGTGTGCAGAAACTTACTCCTTGTGCGTTATTTCTAAAACCCTGAGAAACCCTACAACCTTAGCTAAAATTCAAAATAAATGTTTGGTGGGTCAGGAATTTAAGGCAATCGGCTCAATACAACTCCATTGTCACTAATTCAATTCCATTCTTGCATTGTCTCCAACAAGTCCATAGAAGGTTTATCAATTATTTACGCGGCTCTGATTTCATGTCAGTTTAACAGAATTTCAGCAGTCAATCATTCTCAGAGCTTTTAGTGCTTTTAGTTTAAAATAAACAGAATTAAACACAAAATCTAATTAAATACTGTTCTTTTAATTCAAGGTAAAAAGTTCATCAGTAAGGAACTCAAATTACTTTCAATGTTCGTTACTACACATTTCTTGAATTAAATTATGAAAATTATTTTCAAAATGTTTCATATTTTGTTTGTCATTGTTGAATGTAAAGCTATCTCAACATCAAGGCTCGAATTACCGAAGAACTTTAACAAGATCAAGTTTCCATAATTCTAGACAGCGAGATGAGACTAAATCTGATGAGATAAAATATCAATTTGGATTGAAAATTCAAAAGTTTGCCTTGTTCCGAGATATTAAGATGTTTCTTACTTCAGCAGGCAGGAATTGCTTCTTTGAAATTAGAGGAGAAACCAGTAGTAACCAAAAATATAATCCGCTTCAAAAGGATGGTAGTACTTACCATTAAGAAGACCAATACTGTCGAAATCTAATAGAAAAACTCAGCTAACAATATTTCCTGTTTGAAACAGACCAACGCTCCTTTTTTTCAGAAATACCTCGAATAATTTTAAATAAAAAATTTTAAATATTGAGCACTCTCCAAAACCTTACGTGTGTAGTAATTATTGGTCCTGAGCTTATTGTATCGCCATCAAGAGCTCTTCTTCTTATCCGAAACTAACATTTGTATCACTGGATCTCGTGATTTTAAGAAATTAAGTGTATAATTCAAGATATGATGGAATGATGAGGGAAAAAGCGAGCTCATGCCAAAACTCTGCAGGAAATCAATGTAGTACTGGGTTCGCTGCGCATGATTCAAAGAATTCGCCAGCATAGCCACTCATTACTTCAATTCATTACAATGCTAATATAGATAAGGAAGATAATTCAACTAAACTGCGATTTCTTTATTTCTGTGGCCTATTAATGTATCTGAGCAAGCAGTAAAGGTGATTGCTAAAAGCCTAGACCCAATTGATTGAGGTGGCCTTTATATTATTCAAGTTTGATTGTAGGAGAAATCTTGATTCGATGTTTTAGTTTCGATTTATGTACTTAATTATTGACTTGCCAGAACGGTTCCGCGGCGACTGGTGCAATGTAAGTTTAGGGACCAACGAAATGGAATAATCAACAAAGGAACCTGAGAATTCAATCATCAAACCAGCAAACACAAATTTCATTAAGCTAAATCTATAGGTTCCTTTACATTGTAAGGAGATCATAACAAAGAGCCTTATATTTATAATGAGTTGTTGAATTATATGCTGATACTGCTCTAGTGTCATATCATATATAACATACTAATATTACTTTGGTGTTATACATACTGTACGAAATAATGTCTCTACAAATATCATACCGACGAAATACTAATGCTTAGAAAGATTAGCTGACCATAATGGCCAGTTTAAACATCTAAGTTCATTTTCAAACAATAATTTGCAATCATGGTAGCAATGACCTATCTCTTTATTTTCTCATATTTCCTTTCTTTGGGATATTTATCATGGGCTTTGGAGGCTTTGAGATCTTGCGACTCGCATGATTGAGCATAGATTCTTTCAACATACTTGCCCTTCTCAAGAGTGATAATGATGATGCGTCTTCGCTATCTACACTCTTCTTCAGACCTATTTCTTGTGATAATTCATTTTTCATGATATCAAGCGCAGTCTTCAGGGTTTTATTCTGGAGGTAAGGTTGCATTCCAGCGAATTGCTCATCAGTTACTTCTTCTTCAAAGACTGCATAGTTCACAAAAGTTTTGAACCTCATAAATTCTTCTTTATCTTTGGCTGATAAATTGAAGAAGGGGGTTTTCAAAGCATCAGGCTCTCTGATTCCAGAAGGAATAGTTCCATTATCATGAAGTGTCTTCAAATAGAGATTCATGTCATATTTATTGCGAGTTTCTTCGTTGCTCAGAGTGAGATAGGCTGAATATATGCGCTTGAAAATGATCGTTGCTGTCGCTTTGTCTGTGTTCTTATCTGGATGGAATCTCAAAGCAAGACTTTTGAATGCAGCCCGAATGTCGGCAACATTTGCGGTCTGAGCTAATCCAAGGGCTTGGTAATGGTTCAGCTGGCTTATCATTCACGTTATGATGGATAGAAGTTGCAATTTAATTATCAATTATAATGCATATACTTCGTTCTAAATTTGAAGTAAACGATTTACTGGGGGATATTCAACACGCGTTTGAGAATCGCCCACTGATTTTCTATCAGCTCGAAAATCAAAAAGCTTCTGCAAATTAAAATTAATGAGAACATTCGAGACACTAAAAATCAAAGTACTCAAAACCAATTAAAAAGCTAAAATTGGATCAGCGTGAACCAATTCCCTTATTATCACACTTGAAGGGATTGAATACTAGCAGAGTCGACATACTAAGTGCTTTCATCGGAAAAATCATCTCTTTTCAAAAGTATTTTATGCTACACAATATCTTCACAGGCAGCACGCATTAAAATTATTGATCTCTCTAATTTTATGATTGGTACAAATTGAATTTAATTTTTTTTCTGCCGATTTTCATTCAGTTAAAAAATTCTCAATTGTTCTGTTTTTTGATTAAACAGCAGTAACAAATTTCTTTAACAATCTATTGAAACCAAGCATTCGTTAATTCTCAGTTATTGTTCCAATTTGTTTGCTTCTCAGAACTAAATACGCCAAGGAACACATTTTTGACATCTGATAAGACGGCAGTTAAGAAACTGGTGCTATTAATTGTTCTCATAGACAACTCTTTTTGTCAACAACTCTATTGCTGAATGTATTTCGTAGCAATTCTATTTCCAACTGCTGTAATTCAATGGTTCTTGTTGAATCTTTGAAAATAGTTCTCGTTTTTTTTTTTCAGTGTGTCGAAGTTTTCAGTGCAATTTTTTTCATGATCTTGCAATTAGCTGGAAATAAATGCAAAAGCGATACAAAACAAAATAGTACTGCTTTGGTTCAACGAAAAACTCTCAAGTAGCTGCAAGAGTTTACCTATAGCTTTCCATTTCTTTCAATATTTGGAAGAGAGAGAGATAAAGATTTTACAAATTTGTTTGGTGTCGAATACTATACTGTCAATAATTAGACTCAATTACTTCACATTTGTCCATCTCGACTTTATTTTCAAATTGTATATTCATTAATCTCTATTCGTTGTGCTGGCCTTCTTGCAAGAGATTAATGCTAATTCCAATAAGGCCATTACTTTTGCCTTAGCTGCAAGACAATTTTTTTTAAAAAAAAAAGACAAACGGGCTTAATCGATAACTGTTCAATCTATAATGTTGTTGATGCTTTCTGTATCAAAAGTAGCGAGTTATTATTAGGAAATGTGAACCGAGGTAGCAAAATGATCAAAGTATAATCTCAATTTTCTTCTCAAAAATACCAACGAAAATTTTATTGTTAGTCAAAAAGTCAGAACCTAATTTATATCTTTATAAAAATATCGACCCCTTTCATTTCAGCATTAACTTTTCAATTAAGTACTATCCAGGCCCGATGTATATTAAAACTAGTGACTATTAGCTCAAGAACTTCCTCCTGATAAATTTAAACTCAGTTGATCTTTTTTTTTTTCCAATAGTGAGAGTCTTACGCTCATTCGAGTTCCACTCAAACGGAGTTACTCTAGTGCTTGATCTCGTATTATTTGATATGCATTTAGCCATTATAAATTGCTACTTTTGCTTCCATTTCTAAAAAACTTAACATAAATGAAACATTAAAATCGACTTTGCTAAATTATCCAAGACAGACACTCTACACTATCAATAAATTCAGAGTGAAATTTTTTCAACGATAGCAAATCTCTGATGACCATGACGCGCGTGTGGGCCTTTCTGCGTCTCTTTCTACTAGTCTTATTGCTTGCAGCCATCATAGATTGGCCGATTATCTCTGTTGCCGTGGATGGCAAAACAAGTTCATTAAAAAATTGGATCTATTTCACATGTGGAGCGTTGAGTCTGCATATACCCATGTGGATCACAATTGGAATCTCTTTCAATGCCTATCAAAATCCTCAAACAAAACTATGCGTCTTGGCAATCAACTCCTTGGCCCTGGTTACCGCGATTGGAGGGTTTTTTATGAGCGAATTGCTCTATAGGTTTATGGACTTACAAGACGTACAATATCTCGGAATATTGATCTATATTCTCATTATCGGCTCACTCGAGCTTTTCGGTGCGATGTCGATTCTATTCATGAGCATGCTACTCTATTTTGATGCCAAAGTCGGCGCTGATCGATCAGAAAAATACACAACAATCATTTTTTCTTGCTTGATATGCACCATCGTAGCAGTTTGCGCATACTTCATCCTTCGCATAGGATTGGGTGGCTGTCCTGTGAAGTTAGAACTGCTAATTTCTCTTTTGGGCTTGGTACTATTTGTACTTTTTTGGATGGCAGTTGTTTGTGGGACATTTGGAGCGATGGGAGAAGCATCTGCTGAATGGGCGAGAGCAGCCGTTATCATCTATAGCATCGGATACTTTCCATTTTTTGGATTTTGGACCATCCATTCACTCGAAAATATTTATTGGAGCATGCATGACCCGAGTTTCAACGTATCTTTCATGGTATTTGTATTCTATATGGTTATATTTTGCACCTTATTCCCTGGACTGGCGACCTATGGAATGTTAGCAATAGGTCTCGTGATCGGAGTTATTGTACTCCTCATCCTATTAGTTCTCAGGCTTTTCTGCCCGAATTATCTGAACTCAATTACCCAGCCAGCACCACCAACGAATAATTTCGATGATGAGCCTCTTTACAATCTCGCACAACCCCTCCAGATCACGCTTGAAGAGGAGCCTTTTGATCCTAAGAAACACAATAAATCATTTGTTGAGGAAGAAGTATGCTCGGTATGCCTTGAAGGCTTTAAAGCTGGCCAGCCAGTCACGTATTGGCCAATTTGTAAGCATGTTTTTCATAAAGATTGCTTGAATTATTGGATACAAAAGAATCACACTTGTCCTATTTGTAAACAGATCTACCCGAACGCGATGCCCATACAAGGCGATTTAGATCTGCCGTTTGATGAGGAAATATCAGATTATGTTGATGAAGTTTGATGAATCATCCTCGAGTTCGCAGATAATGTATTAAGTGCATTCTATTCACAATTCAGTTCATTTGATTTGCGTATTTTCTCTCGTATTTCATAAAGCGAAAATTACATGTAATTATTTGCTTTGGCTTTGTTTAATTGCATTGTGATAGTTAATCATCATGAATCCATGTAAGATAGCGCAAGATATCCGATATTGACTGCAGGTATTTCATGAGGCTTATAACATAATATTTAAAATTTTTAACATTATGATTGGATCTCCTCAAAAATATCTGCGGGTCTTCCTAGTAATACTCGCTGTTCAAGCTATCACACAAGGGGTCATAGCCTTGGATTACAATATTGTCCATCAAGACAACGCGCTGATCCAGACTTACAAAGCCCTACAGTTCGGATCTGGAAATGTCGCACATCATTTTGTGAAAATGAGTGGTATTTCTGAGAACCCTACTTACGAGCTAAGCCAGATTATCACTGGGTCATCAGGCGATAAGATTGGTGGAAGCACAAGTATCACTGTAAATTCGGGACCGATAACATTTCAGTCATTTTTATTTGATGATTCTATCGGAATACTTTACTACAACGATGCCGACGAGTTGAAAATGAAACTCTTCGATCTGAGAGGAAACTTTTTGAGGCTGATCACTTTCCACCTTCCATACTTAGGGGAAACCGTAGCATTAGCAACCGAGCTCAATGGAATTGCTAGTAACGACAGTAACTCCATCAATCTTGTATTTTTGCGAATATCCCAAAAAAAGGAACACGGGCTCATACGCCTAAAATACTCTCTAGATGGAAACTTGATCGAAACAGACACTCTACTTCTAGGATCGACGCAAGTATTCAATCTGTCTACCATTCAAAACTCACGAGGGCAAAATGCAGTATTGTGGACTCAGAAAGAGCCAGATTCTCACATGATATCCATTTTCGTGTCTCATGCAAACAGCTCGTTAAACGCAACCAAAGCACTCGCACAGCCGCTGCATTATCACTTGACCACGTTCTTAGATGCGTACTATCTTCCGAATGGAGGTTTGATTGCGCTTACAGCAGTTGCGCATCCGAAAGGAGGACTTGTGACCTATCTTACCTTCTATGATGGGTATCTGTCACTGGCTTCAGCTGTGGAAATCAACCACGTGAGCGATCAAGAGGTCTGTAATTTATTTATTTTCAACTCCGATAAGTCAGGAGTGCTTTGCTCAGTCCCGAGCCAATTCCCTTCCAAAATAACGGTCTTTTCTTCCTCAAATTCCGAAGTCTCAGTCGAAAATGTTGATCCAAGTATTGGATTTGCAAGTTTTCAACAAGAGAGAGGCGTTGTGCTCAGCTCAGAAGATGACAGTGGAATTCTTTTATACAGTTTCATCGGAGAGATTAGAGTCTCAGGTGTGAGCTGTTGTCCAATGCAGATCAAGTCGGTGAACTCTACTGGCGATTTCCAGATTTCGAGAATTGAAAAGAAGGAGAACACTTTCCTCAAAAAATTGGAAGTGCTTGTGACTGAGGATTTCGTGGAGCAGTCAGTGAACATCTTCCTCGAGGAAAACGCGAAAGTTTATGCTGGAATTATACCCGTCACGTCGAGGGTGAGCACTGATGATCTCTGTAGTTTCATTAAACTGAGAAATTATCAAACTTCTGGCTTTGAATTAAACGAAACTACGGCAATGATGTTCCACTACAAGGAATCTATGTCAGGATACCCAGGCTTCATCACCTTCAATAGACTCCGACCAAACACAACTTATTCTTTAACAGTTTGTGCAACTAAAAACAACCGCGATAGCACTCTGGAGAGCCTGACAATGAATTTTACAACACCTTACACCGGCTATCGCTTGGAAAAAGTTAAATTGAGCTTTAATAACGCATTGTCAACGACTGATCTTCAGAAAATGCTGTGCAACCTCAATAAGGAACTTGGCTTACGTGAAAACGATACTCTCCTTAGTGTTGAAGGCGCTTATTGCCAAGGCGAAGTGGCGGATGACTCGATTGATCCTTCTCAGAACCGAACCGTGACGCTGATTGTACAAGGAAACCCTGCTATAGGAGCTGATAACACCACTGATCTCCTGCTTCATAGAATTTTCCAGCAAAACGCTCTTCAGTCAAATCCATTTAGAAATTCAAATAACCAAGCTGTAGAAATAACCAGCCTTGAATACCTTGGGACAGTCAATGATGTAGAATCTGACTTGCTTCCGAGAAGAGTGAGCTACAATGCGCAGAACCAAACTTATGAGTTTGAACTGATCGTCGCTAAAGGTTCTGGATACGTATATGGAGTTGTTGTTGAAGAATTATTCTCCGATGAGATTGAAGTCTGCTCGGATGACTTGGTGACAGCTTTTTACCACCCAGAAAATTCTCGCTTTGGACCAAGAAAGGTGACGCGATTCTCTTACGAAGAAGGCGACGAGCTGAATCTTCTTCTTCCGGCTATAAAGTTTGGCCTATACGACAGCTATTTCTATTACACAGCAACGAGTGAGAACCCGAGCATTTACGCAGCAAAAACACCGGTCCAATATGTAGTATTAAAGCGGGAAAAAAATGCAGAGAATAAGTCTGTTTCTGATAAATCTACTGATTTTAAGGTTACGGCTCCTTTAGTGGTGGTGGCCGTAGTGTTCTGCTTCATTTTGATATTTTGTGTTGCGAGGAGATTTTTAGATAGTGATAATGAAAGGCAAGGGGACTTTGATGATTTCGCTGAAACAATCGATGAAGAGGGTTTTGAATCAACAAGACCTATTGAGGTGGAAAAACCTTCGAATTTTCAAGAGAAAAAGAAAGATAGTCGCAGTCTCATTGCTAAGAGCGAGCCACGGAGCAATCAATGGAGAGAAGCAGAAATAATGAAGAGCAAGTCTGCTCGACAAAAGCAGACTGCAAAAGATTTAGAGATGGCAGGTGGTTTTACGAAGAGTCAAGAAAATGAGTCTGCGAAAGTGTTTGTGAAAAAGAAGGTCCTAGAGAAGGAAGAGGAAGAGAAGGAACTAACGCTAGATCCCGCAGACATCGACTCCGTTCCAAAGACTTGGCGAGACAGAGAAGGCTACCAGGTGTTTGGCTCCAAGGGAAATGATGTAATAAAGAATAATTTAATGCACCTGGGTTAATTTCATTTTTTTTTATAGGACCAAGATAAACCCTGATGCACTGTCAAGAGTGAGATTTATAAGAATTTTATGGAAATCTTATCTGCAATTTATCCGTGCATAATCTTTCTATATGAGTAATTCTAATGAGGAAAAAGAGTGATAGTTAACTCGTGTGTATCCATACGGCTGGCTATTAGAATCTCTAAATTTGTCCGTTTCTCTGTTATGCCAATGCTGTACTGCATCCGAGATTTTATAATTATATTCCCAGTTTAGATATTATTTTTTCCACATTTGGAACGATAAATCCTAATTCTCACAAGCATTCAGGTGCCTTAACTCCAACGCTGCACCAATTATTTATCAGAATGATTTGATTTCAAATCTAATGTCTGGTTCGAAAAATTGAGGTTTCTTATGAGTGCAACTTAATGTGAAGATCATAAAATGCATTATTAGCTGTCAATTATGCTTGGCTAATTAAACTATATTCATTTTATGTATTCCTACAACATAGCGCAGAGTGAAGCAGAGAATTCGTAATTCATCGGCAAAGTTCCTCGACTTATCGGTCACTTGTAAAGATTATATAGAATCATTCGGAATAACAACAGAGTGGTGTAATGAAATAACTCAATGATCAGAGAACATCTTAAGCCTTAATGAATCACAAAATAATAAAAGCGATTGTCCAAATTCTTTTTTTCATTGTCCTAAGCTTCAACCTTCCCATTTTAATATTGTTGGAAGGTTTCATAACCTCTATTATTGATTGTCGCTCCGGCTCTCAATCCTGGGCTCTGCTGTTTCGTCTGGTTGAATCCAAGATATGAGCTATTAGTGAACCAGCCAAGCAATATGATACACACAAATACGATTGGAATCACAGCAGTTGCGACTGTTAAACCAAAGAGATTTGGAACCGTGCAAGCATAATCCCCGATTATGATCCTGATTGCCCAGCCGCAGGATACCCCGGCTAAAACGATGATAAGAGAAACATTCAATCTTCTTAATAGACGAGTGCAATTGAATCCTCTGGCTTCTCTCTCAGCGTCCTGGTAGTATTTCAAGGGCAAGTCAAACATGGCTAGAATAGCGCATACGAGTGATGCCCATCTCACAAATCCTAAAAGATGGAGTGGAGAATCGTCGCAAGTTGCTCCTTCAGCTCGGGTTTCAGTCCAAGAGAAGAGAATGAACCACAATAAGAAGAGAGTGGTCAGAATGACACTGTGGGAAACGATCCTTTCAACAGTACTTTCAGCAGCACTCACCATTGCTTCTACTTTATGGTATGTCTAAAAGTATTGAAAAGAGTTATTTTGCAAAAGGAAAATAAGACGCCCACTTGAATTAATTTAGTTTCGAAAAACGGATCTTTGAAAAAAAACGCAGGATATAAATGCATTAATCGGCTATCGATTTCACAAAACAAAGATGCTAGGTTTGAATATGCGAGTAAATAGAAGATAAGCAGCCTACTCTGCATTTCTTAATTAAACTTCCCACCATTAGAATAAGCAGTAAGGAAGTGTAGATAAAATGGTTACAGCATGGAAGCCTTATCTTAAAAAAGCCGATTGTCTTTGGTGGTTATGGCAGTAGCAATATCTTCCAATAACTATTACTCCATTGAGAACACAAAATCCATTAGGATCCAAAATTAGTGAATAATTATTTTTCAAATCTATCCGTTTTTGGTGTTAATTGCGTTAATGCAGTCAGAAACTCTTTGTGCTTATTTTGACAGTCCCACGAGACATTGGACATACTGAGGTCATCAAGAATACATCATACTTTCGCATCTTGCCTACCTTTCATGCTCAGATACCTGGTTTGCTAACCAGTCGAATTGATATGACTTCCGCAAGAAACTTTGGTTTTTATTTTTACTGTTTTGAAAGGATCGATGTTTCCATCAGTTAATAATACTGTCACTATCTACATTGGCTATAATGGTGATGGGACACCCTCCTATGAACTCGATCATTGATCTTCTCATAATCTAATTTCTGTTGTATCCATTACCAATTTCTCTACTTACCGTGCCATAATTTTTATCTCATTCAAAATGTCAGATTTTCCCATGTAATGAATGTATCATTAATTTTGTTATTAAGTGTCAGTTACAATAATAGTCAGTCGCCTTCGAAGCAGGTGTTCACTTCGCGCGTATATGCAAAAATTTTCTGACATATCAAATTCATTTTAATCGTAAGCGCAAACATTTTCAATTATGGCTTCACAGGAGGAGGAGTTGGTGAGGGGTCCTTCATTTGATCTGGAAGCCACTTTATTTGCAAGTAGACAAATCCGTAACCGTTCTGGAACTTGCCCATTTTATTGAGGTTGTCATTTCCTTGTAATGGAATAAAATCGTTGATTGCCCATTCACCTTTTCAAAAAAATTTAGTTTTACATTAGCAAATAGAATCGATACCTGGTTTTTCGATACAGCTCTGCCAATCAACAAAGGCTTCTCCCATATCATCACTTTTCAACAGATCTTTATCAAATACCTCAACTTTTATAGGAACATATTTCTTTATTTTCATCATGTAAGACAAATCAATCGAGAAGAACTGATTACCTCTCGAGAGATATTCAACGGCTGATCATGAGAGAAGTTCCACTCAGGGTTCAGATTTTTGTTGACTATTTTAGACTTTGCAGTCTTGCCACCAGGGAAAGTAAATTCAATGTAAGGGTCTGAGGTGATCTCGTCATCTCTTGCAATTAAGCTCTTTCCTTTCACTGCTATCACTCGCAACGTGCCTTTAAGCGGCTCCGACTGCTTCTTTATATACTCATCTATGTTCTCTAGCAAAGTAGGCTCAGGTAAATCGGCAGAGCCTTCTCTAGCGAATCGGATCATTGCATATAACTCTCCATAGCCTCCGTTGAGCGTCGCCTTTTCCTTGAATTTTTCCAAGCCTTCTAATTTGAAAATCTGATTAAGCCATTGACCTAACAAAAAATTATTTATCAACGATTTTGCAAATAAACCAAGCTCCTTACCATTCTCGATCAAAGGCGCGAACGGAACATTCGTAAATCCAAGCAATGAATCAGAAGTGAAGGCATTTTTGTTTAAAACTTCTAATTTGATATTGGCTTTGGCCAGCTGAGATAGTGAGTTTTAGGTCAGTGAACAGAGAGAAACGAAAGTAATTTACTTCATTGTTTTTAAATGTGCAAGGTAAAGAAATTAGATTGTTCCACTTTGGATTTACAGTCTTTTTGAGGACTGGACCATCTTCTTCTTTGCAACCAGTAGCAATAATCCTGACGAATGGGTCTGAAGCAGATCCATCAAGAGGAAGTAGTTTCTTTCCATGAATGAGTTTAACCTTTAGTTGACCCTTAATAATCTCGTTTTCTTTGTCAATCTGGGCTTGTAGGTCCTCAATGAGTTTCGGTTCAGGAGAGCTTGTGTCGTTTGCTCCGTCAGGTACATATTTTACTTGGACATAGAGCTCTCCAAGTGTATCGGTTTTGAGTTTTTTCTTGAGCTCTTGTGTTCCCTGTATCTGATACACTTGATTGATAGCCCAATCACCTTTGCGAAAAAAAAAATTATTTAGTGGTTAATCTCGTGAAAATATTGTATACAAGGGTTTCCAATGCAATCCATTGCATGTATTTCTACCGACCCGATGTCGTCGTCAGCGTTCAGCTGATCCTTATCTTTTACTTTGAAAATAAGCGGTTTAAGTTCCTAAAATTTTGTTTCATTTGACGTTAATTTTAATCAGCATTAAGTACATTCTTCGGAACTGAGATTTTCTCTGTGAAGGCCTGTTTCCAGATAGCTCTCAGAGTATTTTTCTTCACATCTGTTTTTAGGATCTTGCCATTCGGGAGATGAATTTCAATATATGGATCACAGGAATTTCCCTCGATGCCCGAATCCATAACTGGCAGCCCTTTAGCATGAATGACTCTGATGTGGAATGTTCCATTTTCTGGAGCTCTTTCTTTCTCGAGGATTTCTTTAAGGTTCTCCTTCAGAGGAGGGAAGGGGACACTCTCGGCGTCCTGACCCTCTGGAACGAACATCATTTGGAGATAAATTTCACCGAAAGTCGAGTAGGTGCCCGCTTTTTTCAGATTCTCGGGGCCATTCAAGGGGTAGTAACCATCCAAACCCCAAATGCCTTAATCATGAGATATCCAACTTAGACTTTAAATGATGACATTATCTGTTACCTTTTTTGTCTATGACATCAACAAGGTCAATGCTGTAGTACCCGAGAAGGGTGTCTCCGAAGAACTTATCATCTTTCAGTTCGAAATTAATCATGTATTTTCCCTTGTAATTGTATTTCAGTTTCGTTATCCATGAATATAAAAAAATTTTACTTTTTCTGTGGCCTCTCTTTTCGTTAGAGAAATTGGGAACGTTCTCTTCGATTCGAAAATAGGATTGATAGTGTTCTTTATGATCTGGGTCTTCGCAAGTTTGTTATTTGGCGCAGTTATGATGCAGTAAGGGTTTCCTGGTTTTCCATCCTTTGAAATTAAATTTTTTGCATGGTTGAGATTCAATTTCAGAGTTCCTTTAATTAAAGCGTTCTGCTCTGCCAATACTGCCTCCAAATTCTCAAGAAGCTCTGGTTCCTTATTATCATCTAGCATGCCCTCCTTCAAGAATCTGACTTGCACGTAGATTTCTCCGAAAGAGCCTGGCCCCAATTTCGCCTCAAGGTCTTTCGAACCGATTAATTTGTATTTGTTATTGATGCACCAGACACCTAAATAACGAGTTAGCATGAGTTTTTTTTCCGAAATTGGGAGCATTTCATACCTGGATTATCAAGACATTCTTGAATGCTGATTTCTCTGGTTCCAATCAAATCATCGAAACCTAGATCATCGTCCCACACTTCAATCTTTAGAGGCGTTAATTGATCCTTGGGAAGGTTGATGTTGAATTTTGGCATGAATTTCCAGATTGGATTTAAATTTTTATCAATCTTAGGACATTGTTGATTCTTCGCGCCAGGGGCGTGGACTATAACGTATGGATCAGAAAATCCATTATTATCTCTTGCCAAAAGATCTTTTCCATGGATAACTCGCACTTGCAACGTTCCAACGATTTTCTCTTTCTGCTTGGCGATAATTTCTGCAAGGTTATCCTTGACTGGAGGCTCTGAATTTTCGACATAAGGCTTTTCCTGTGTAAAGAATCCCATTTGAATATACATTTGACCGAATCCTTCAGTTCCTTTTTTTGCGCTCAGGTTCGACGGTCTTTGAATATCGAAATTATCATTGAAAACCCACGCACCTTTGAATTTTTCAATGACAATATTAAGAATGCCTCCTGAGAAATAATCGATTACCTGGGTTATTAATGCAATCCATTAGAGACAGCTCCAGGTACCCGATTTGATCGTTGAAAGTAAAAGAATCATGATCCCAAACCTCAAATAATATTTTATCTATTTTCTGAATGAAAAGAAATCGAATCAATGAACTCCGACTTTCCAAAGAAAAATTTTACGTTCTTCGCCAGTGATAGTGAATAATCATGATGAAGGTCGAAGAGTGGATTGAGGGTTTTGCTTTGGTACTTCGTTTTCACGACCTCCTTGCCGTTGATTTTAATTTTAATATAAGGATCGACAGTTTTCCCATCGTCTTTGAAAAGGTTCTTGCAATGCGGAACATTGATCTTGAGAGTTCCGGTAACGACTTCCACTTGCTTCTTCAGAATAGCCTCAAGGTCTTCGAGCAGTTCAGGCTCCGCTGGGCCTTCTGGATCACCTGTTTTAACAAACTTCACTTGGATATAGAGCTCGGATTTCTTAGGTTCTGTTTCGTTAGGATCGAATGGTTCAAGTTTTCGAGCATCAGGGAGTTCGTTGATAGGATAAATATTATTAATGTGCCAAGTACCTACGAATTCCCAAGATTATTCTTCCACACAGAACAAAATGAAAGCCTACCGCTATGATCAACACATTCGAGCCATGGGACTTTTAGAGTGCCAACAAGATCGTCGCTGTTCGCCGTGTCATGGTCCAAAACTTCGAAAGTCATTGGTCTTATTTCCTATACAGCAAATTCATTGAAAATTTAACGGCAATCATCAATTTCTTTACGTTTCTTGGCATCGATATAGGAATTGCCTTTCTGAACTTCCAGACAGGATTTTTGTTGTTTTTCAAGATAGGGGTATTAAATGATGTCTTTGGTGGAATGCTAATCCTGCAGAAAGGGTCAATTGAACTTCCTTGAAGTCCAGTATCCATTTGGGGGAGGCCTTTGCAATGAATCACACCAACATGCAGTGTGCCAGTGACTAAAACGCCTTCAACTTTTAGAATTTCCTCAAGGTTAACTTTAAGTTCTGGCTCTTTTCCATCATCAACGTCACCCTCCTTAACGAACTTGGCCTGAACATAGACTTTTCCCCATCCAAGGTCAGGTTCATCGGGTGCAAAGTTAGTTTTTTCAGGAGGAATAACTGCTATTTCCTCATTAATTGCCCATGTCCCTGCGTTTTCTACGCATTGCTTCCAGGGAATTTGAATATAGCCTTGAAGATCGTTCGCATCGAAAATAGAGTCGTGATCCCAAATTTCAACTTTAATTGGTTTCAATTCCTATATTTAAAAAAACAAACAATGAAATTAATAGTTTTTTCGCTTCGTGTTACGCTTCTGGGAATGTTGAGCGAGACTTCTTGTTTGAAATTCCATATCGGATTGAGGGTTTTTTCTTTATAATCGGATTTTACTGTCTTTTTGTTAGGAAGGTAGACCGTAACAAAAGGATCGGCTTTCCCAGTGGCACCATCATCTGCACGAATAAGCCCTCTTGCGTGAATGATGTTTAAATAAAGTTTTCCAATGATAAGCTGTTTCTTGAGCTCTGCCTCTTGTTTTATATATTCCTCTATATTCTGTTTCACAGGAGGCTTTACACCGTCGTCTTGCATTCCTTGTTTCAAAAATTTGACTTGGAGATAAATCTGACCGAACGATTCAATATTCTGTTTCCGTTTGACATCCTCAGGACCGTTGAGTTCAAACGCATCGTTGATTGCCCATTCACCTGCTCCCTCTTCTGCACAACTCTTCCAGTCTAAATCTATGAATCCAAGCAATACATTTTTTTGAAGAGTGTTATGATCATAAACCTCGACTCGCAATGGTGCATAAGCCTAATAAATTTCAATTGTTATAACCTATTATGCTTCACGGCAATTTTTTCTTACCGCTTGAGGGAGTTTTATTTGCATCGTGCCTGAGTAATTCCATTTTGGGTTCAATGTGTTTTTGATATAAGGAACCGGGAGAGTCTTTTGGTCAGGAAAAGTGATTTTCACCAACGGATCTGAAAGCCCACCAAACAGCCCTGAGTCAGCCTTCCTGAGTCCCACTGCGTGAACTACATTGATAAGCATGGTTCCAGTGATTGTTGCCTCCTCAGCCATCTTTTTCAGGTCTTGCTTTGCTTCTGGGAGCTTTCCATCGTCGATCATGCCCTCGCTGAGGAATTTAGCCTGAACGTAGATTTCGCCAAGGCTTTTTAGCCGATGCTGCCTCTTAATGTCGTCTCCTTCCAATGGGATAATATCATTGACCGCCCAAGTTCCTAAATTCAACGAAATTAATTCAATCCAATTGCTTAATTAGCAATATCAAAACCTGGTGCATCGAGAGCTTTGACCCAGTCTACATAGCAGTATCCAAGGAGATCGTCGCTTCCCCAATCAGAGTCTTTGACTTCAATAAAAAGCTTCTTTGTTACTGCTTCCTATAAATATCACGAAAATTCCGCCGTTAGGTTAAAAATGTGACAAAAGAATTTAGAATTACCTCCATTTTCATGTTCAGCTTACGTTCCACTCTTTGGTTCCAAATAGGAGTCAACGTTTTGTTAATTTTCTCACCTGACACCACATTTCCATCTGGGAACTGCACAGTGAAATATGGATCTGAAGTAGTTCCATCAGCAGGTCGCAGATCTTTACCATGAACAACTCTCACTACCAAGGTTCCTTTACAAAGTTTCGTATCCTTCGCGTTAAGCACCTCTCCAACGTCCTTATCAATCGGCTGCGTGTTAGGATCAAATGTTCCTTTAGGCACATAGTAAACTTGAACGTAGATTTCTCCGAAATAGTTTTGGTTCTGATATTTCTTGGGATCAGGGTTTTCCAGAGGGATATAATCATCGATCACCCACTGGCATGGTCTTTTACGAGCTGCAGACCAATCAAGGTTGAGCGTACCTAGCAGGTCATTTCTGACCATGTCCCAGTCATAGACCTTGATTTCGAGAGGTGGAAGGAAGCTTTCCTTATAAAATTTGACAGGGAATTCAAAGCTACTCTTCCAGTTCGGATTGAGGGTTGAAGAGATTTTCGACGTTTCTTTCTCAACGACTTCGACTCCTGCGAATCTCAATTTTGCCAGCGGATCCGAGCTATTTTTGGAGAAAATATTAGTGTCAGCAGCGAGAAGCTTCTTCGCTCTGACGATATTCACCTTGAGTATACCCTCCTCGAAGTTTTCGGGTTGCGTGCCTTTCTTCACTTCAGCTTGCATCTGCTTGTATTTATCTCGAGGAATCCAACGTGTCTTGGCATAAATTTTGCAGATATCTTCGTCTTGGTTCTTGTTCATCGGATTATTGAAATTAGGGTAGGCCTTGATTGCATTGTATTGGTTAGGGAACTGGAGACATTCACTCCAATCCAGTAGCACGGTGCCGAGTTCGATCTTTTTGCCAAACATCCCAGACTCTTGGTAGTAAAGAGTACATTCAATGTTATTTAGCTGAGCTTTGGGATTTAATTTTTTCATATCGATAACGTGCTGTTTATTCCAGAAAGGCTGACCATCTTGGAATTTTGCTTCGAATGTTTCTTGTGACTTATTCGGAAGAGCGAGCTTGCAGCTGATTCGCTCTTTATACCCAACGTTGAGCGCAGCCATCAGCAAAACTTCAAGGTAACCGTCAAAAGTGCCAGGACATTCGAAAGTTTTTGGGATTGTTTTTGGCTCTGTCTTTTGAGACCTGAAAGCACCTAATTTAGCATAAAAATTAAGTTTTTCTCAAAGGTAGTAAGAGCTACTTGAAGTTGCCGGAATCCATTTGCATTGAATATGGATAGTGCCGCCGATAGGGTTCTGGGTTTGAGGGAAAGAGGTTGATTCAATTGGGAATTCTTTATTGACAAGCCATTGCTCGTCAACACTCAGACAATGCTTCCAAGGAACGACGACTTCGCCTATTAAAGGGTTTGCAATCGGTATTATTATTTGAGAGAAAATCTCATTAAAATTTACCCATAAAAGTATCTTCATTCTCGATGTCAAGATGAGTAAAGATCTGACAGGTGACATTGTCGTGAACATTTTCCTTTTTTTCAATAAATTTTCCATCAGCCAATCAAGAATTTCAAAAAATATTTACCAGAAGAACGTCGAGCAGAGGGAATTTAAACGCGAGATTCCATTGCTCAACTCCATCAGATGGACCCTGATATGGTACCGTCTTTGTTACCTTCGGAAGGGTCGCTCCAGGCAGCTTGATCTTAAGGAACAGTTCGTTATTTGTTTTCGGGATTTTCAGTCCTTTTGCGTTAGGAATCTGCAGTTTGAGCTCTCCATTGATCAAACGGTAAGACCCATTCATTTCAGTGTCTTCAATCAGAGGTTTTATGAACATGCTCCCCAAAAGCGCGTTACTAACTTTTACACGGCCAACTTTTTCGATATCGTCACCGTTGGCTCCGCCTCTTTTATTTTCGCCTTCTTTCTTAGTTTCTTTTTCTGTCTTATTATCAGAAACTGGAGCAATTGTAAGCAACCTGCTTTTGAGTTCTGTTAAATCGATTGTCCCACTACGATTCTCATCAAGGACAATAAACAGCGCGTTGCAATCCTTTGCGCTCAGTTTCACATCAATGCTATCCAAGCCTTTTTTGAATTCCGCCTTAGATAGTTCTCCGCTGTTATCTGCATCCATGAATTTGAACGCTTGATCAATCTCCCAATTGTTTTTCTTGAAAGCGGTAAGCAGTCTCTTGAATAGGCCCTCTTCCCACATATTTCTGAGTTTAGGTCTTTCACGTAGCACGTTCGCGAACTCGTCAATACCAACAGTCACTTTTCCTTCAAAAAAGCCAGCAACTCTCAGAAGGGAATTAATATCTTGAGGAGACAGCTTCAATTTCTCAAAGCACTTGATGAATTCAGTTCGATTGAGTCTTCCATCGCCATCTGAATCTGCCTGCCTCAATCGAATCTCAATGCCAGGAGGATTGCCATCGAGCGCTTTGCACATTCTCAATATGGCCTGATCGTCAAGGAAATTCTGATCGACATCATCAGCGCTTCCACCTTGACGAACAAAGCCGTTGTCTTCGAGCGTTTTGATGAAAACTCGTCCTGCGCGGTACCTCATTGCTCTGTCTTTTTCCTTTTGTATTGCGAGTTGGCCTTCAAGATCCGCAATCTTTTGAAGAGCTTCTTCAAGTTCTGGACTAGTTCCTTGCGGTATCTCAGATTTCAGGAGCTCGATTTCGAGGTTCTTTTCTTCGAGCTCTCTCTGGAGGGGTCTCAAGCTTTTGAGTTCTTGGTTCAAAGCTGCGATTTCGTCGGTTTTCTTTTTAAGTTGGGATGCAAAATCAGCTCTTTCCTTTTCAAAGCCAGCGCCTCTAGACACTTGGTCTTTCAGAGTTGCGATTTGCTTGTTCTGATTTTCAATATGAGCTTTCAACGTTTCAAGATCGGCTTTTGCCTCTTCAAGTTGCTTTTTTGAGATTTCAACCAAGGTTTCGTATTTTCTGACCTCATCCTCTCTCATCTTTCCAAACTCAGCGACGTCTGCGTTCAAATTTTTATCAACATCAGCTTCGAAGTTCCAGTACTCGCCATAGAAGTTATCTATCAGTGGCTTCTCTGTAGTTGATTCCGGGAACTCTTTCTCGTAAGGGAATAGCACGTTGAATATTCTCAATGTGGCCTCAGTCGCAGTTAATGAGGCAATTTTTGTATGGAAGTCTTCGAGCTTATTAATGTCTTCAAGCCAAGACCCTGTAAACATATACGGTCGTTTAATATGCTGGTAAGATTGGACTCCGTGATCTTGGATTTTTCTCATAATATCGAATAATTTATCCCTGATGAAGTTTGGAATGATCATCTTTTCCCGATTTTTAGAGAGCGCCACCTTAATAGGGCTCACATCATCCTCAGGTTTCTTTCGAAGGTCTCCAGGTTTGACTGTAGGAACAGGCTGGCCTCTGATAGCGGTGTCCATGAAATCGATATCAGACTGCTTCACATTATATGGCGAGGCGCTGTAAACGATAATAAGCTCGCGGATTCTGTCGTTTACAGCGAGATCAAGCGGCAGTTTGTTATTAGTATGCTCTCTAATTCCAATCTTCGCGCCTTTTTGCAGGAGGATGGGAATCGCTCGAGATCGAGCTCCTTCGGCAGCATGGTGGAGCGGAGTTTTCCCATCCTCGTCCTGTAAGTTCGGATCTGCCTCGTTCTCAAGGAGAGTTCGCATTATATCGACTTGTTTCTGGGAAGAATTCCAAACTGCGTAATGCAGCGGCGATCTGCCAACGTTATCCACGAGGTTCACGATTTCCGGCTTTGTAGCTATCAGTGCAGTGATAGCTTTCACTGAGTTTCCACAAGCAGCGAAATGAAGCGCGGTTCGTCCAGAGCTGTCTCGCGCGAGTATATCGGCACCAGATTTTAGTAATATTTCTGTTAATGTCTCGTGACTGTTAAGACAAGCATAGTGCAGAGGAGTTTTCAGGGTTCGATCTCGGCAGTTCACATTGAATCGCTTCTGAATAAGCACCTCAGATAATGCGATATGTCCTTCTTTGACGGCAATATGAAGACCGGTTTTCATGGTCGAATCGACCGCATCTATTGCACTATCATCGCTTTTGCGGAGGTATTCTAAAACCTTGTCGACGTCTCCACGAGCACAGGACGCGAAGAGTGCATTATGAACACCATCGGATTTCCTGGTCATCCATTTGATGTCGAAGTTGGCTTTGGTTAATCGGTCGATGACTTTGACTTGCATCTTGGGATTCCAAACTGAGCCTGTTGCTTTTTTGAATCTGTCGGCGAAATCTGGGGTAATGAGGGTGACTGCAAGTTCTTCGAGGGTCAGTTTATCGAAGCCTTTGCCGACGAACTTGGTGATGACATGATTTACGTTTTTTGTCTGGACTTCATCTGCAGTTTCGTTCTCGAAACTTCTTCCTGCGTTTTGGTTCGGTGATTTCATTTTTTTAAAGTGTTGCCTATCTTTCTGTTCTAACACTTTTATTCCTAAAATGAATAAATTTTGAAATTGATTATTTAATACAACGTTTTCAATGAAAAGTTATTTTTTCAAATCTTCGTGCGTCAAAACATCTCGAAAAACCATTAATATATATATTATGAATCAGAAAGATGTTGTAGAAGCGGTGGCTGTCTGACCTTTTCTGTAGTAAAGTGAGTTTTCTAAAGTAGAGCGCGTAGATTGTTGAGGAATTTGAAATATAGATAAGATTTAAATTGAAAACCCCAAAAAAATTTGCATTTGGTTTAATGCATCGAAATTAGTGCGCAGTAGCTTCGAACTGGCACTGTGAATAGAATAGATATGCCGGTACGAAGGAAATGTAAAGTTCATTCAAATTCTATCTAGTCGAGATTGCTGGATTCTTTGGAAGTTTGTAATATGTTATATCATGAGATGGGAAATGAGCAGATTTTCTGAAGAGTTTCACAAAAGAGGAAATTCAAAAAAGGATGGAGGAAATGTTCGAATTAGTTTAAAATTTAGGAGTTAGTTGAAAATCCTTGAGAGACTAATAACCTAAAAATACTTACATAATATAAGGAAAAGTTTTTGTATTGTGAGAGATAGTTGATTTCTTCTCGTTCAATGCATAATTTATGGATCTCTGTCGCATCATTGAGTCTGATTCAAAAAAAAAAACAATGATATACGATTTACTGTTAGCAATTTCAGAGATTCTATCTAGCGCATTTTGGCAAAGGAATGCATCCACAAATCAGGAATATATTTGAGAAGTTTAGACAGAGAGACTTTACCTTAAGAAAACAAGAGAAAATGAACAGGTAAGTTCCAAAATTGAGCACATACTACGTTGAAACTTTTTGTTATTCGTAATTCTAATGAGATGACTCTGCTTGAGAAGAATTTTTCTATCATTTCTTACAAAAATTCCTTCTAATTCAATTTGAATCTTCAATCAGCCTTTAGCACAGTTTTTACCAGCTATTTCTCGGTATTTCGAAAGGTAGATAGATGATATTTAAAGAAATTTAAATGTCAAAAACCACAGAGTCTGTCATCTTAAGGGCTGCCAAGGCCATTCTAAACTCTAAACGTAAGATTTATGCAAAGTATTCCATTTCTAACAGAGTTTTATACACACAGAGATGTTGATTACATCAGGAGCAGGTCATCTTCTTAACTTTAGAGATGTAAATATTAACCACGCTCCTTTTAGGCATGGGAGTAGATTCAGGTCTGCCTGATTACAGAGGAGATGATGTATCACAACTCTAGATTGCAGAGATGCAAACTAACATTAAATAAAGGGCTTTTGGAAAAATTACAAGGCGTTCCAAGGAAAATTTTCTTTCGTTGAGTGCGCAAATCCAAGATTTCAAGAAGAGTAAAGAGAGCTCCTAATGGAATAGGAGTTGCTAATCGTTTACTATAGGCATCCGTTGAATTTTTGGGGATTCTATGGGCATAGGCTGCATCTTTATCGGGATACTACTCCACATCGAGGGTTTAATATCCTGCTCAAATGGGCAAAAACAGTTCCTAAGGATTTCTTTGTCGTTACGAGCAATGTTGATGGTCATTTTCAAAAAGCAGGTGTCTTATTCGATCTTGAATATCAACTGAAATATACGCGTTCGCAGGCTTTCCGGAAGAAAAAATTTATGAGATTCACGGATCTTTACACTATACTCAATGCAATGTTTGTCATAGAATCGAGTCTGCAGATCGTATCTTTTTCAACCTTTGAAATTCAATCGCAATGACAATAAAGCTCAAAATGTGAAAGTTGACCTGAAAACATTTGAGGCCGAACCACCGCTGCCAGTTTGTGGCTGTGGAAAGAGTAAAATAATTGAAATCTTGATTAAGTGTGCTAATTCCCTACGTTTTACAGAATCCCCTGTGCGGCCAAATGTACTAATGTTTAATGACAGAGACTGGAATTCAGATCGTTCTGACGAGCAGCGTTCGCGGTTTTCTCAATTTGTGAAGAGACTTGAGTATTTTATTTGTTCCGAAAACTACTAGAAGATAACTTTGAATCGAATAGCTCGAAAGAAAAACTTACAATTATAGAGCTTGGGGCTGGAGAGTCTGTCGCTACGATTAGAAGAGCGAGTGAGTCGTATTGGCTACGATATTCAGGGTAAAATGATCTTTCATTAGAGAATAATCGAGTTTCGTAGATCTACTTTGATAAGGATTAATCTAAAAGACCATGAGTTGTTCTATCGACCAGGCGACGGAGAATATTTGTCAATACCTATGGGTTGCCTAGACGCGCTAACCTCTATAGAAGAGGCTATGAACAAAATTGCACAACCCTCAAGTTAAGTTTCTAATTCTCTTTGAAGAGCTCTCTGAAATGATATTACTGCGTTTTTTTCGTTTTTTTTTATCTAAAGATCCTTTTTATATGATGTTAAATGAATGATCACAATCCTGAAAGCAAGCTTAACTACAAAAAAACTGTTGAAAAATTATCAAGCCAAGTCATTTGAATTTCGCAAAATCCAAACCGTTATTTCTGAATGCTCCATAAGTTAGAACACGAGATGTAGTTGGAAAACTTGCATTAATATCTCAACAAAAAAATATCTCGGTGTATTTTCTTATTTAATCCTATATAGTGAGAGATACACACATAATTTCGAGTATTAATTTGATATCCAGAGTAATGAATTTATTGCATTAAACAATAAAAATTAACTTTCGGAAAGAGTAGCCATCAAAAGATGTCGGATTCTGAAGAAATAGGTACGAAAAACACCACTTCTATATGCTCATATGATTTCTGTTTTGTGTGACTTAGAGAGATCGGAAGAAGAGGAAGAAGAAGAGGAAGAAGGAAGTGAAGAAGAGGAAGAAAGCGAAGAAGAAGACACGAAGAAAAAGAAAGGAAAAGAAAACGATGTGGATGAATTCTTATCTGTACTCACAAATTTATTCTGACACTGAGACAACCTGAATCATATCCATAGAAAGCAAAACCGCCTGAAGAAACTCCAAAGATGATCGTTTCATCTGTTAGCCAAGAATTAGATAGCTTATCCCTTCGGCTATCTTCAGTCTTCCCATCATTCGAAACACGAAAGGAGATAGGGGTCAATGCGTCAGAATACACTAATCAGCCCTACGGCAGTTATTATCGCTCAATAGATTTTTCACAGCAAGCAAGCGGAAGATTTCCTTATGAACCTCAAGAGAAAATAATGTATCCGAGACCATGGACAGAGAACAAAGGGATCCAATGCGACGATTTGCCAGGAGGATTCTCTTCGACACGACACAGCCAGGAAGCCCGTAGAGCAGTGCAAGAATATAAAACTCGAAAAATGCTGGAAGAGAGCGCGCGAATGACAGGAAGCAATTACTATCAAGAGCCAATATTTGATAAGCCGGCCCAAAAATATACGGGGAGTCCGCTGACTTCTTCAAAGGTGTATGGAGATCAAAAGCTAAGACAGTCGAATGCTGGAACTGGCTATAAGAGTCAAAATTATAGTAAATATGAGGACAATTACAATACTGGTTACGCTCCACAAGATCAAGAAGGATGGAGACAGAGTAGAAGTATCAAAGATTTGTATAAGTATAAACCAAGACAATGTAAATAAAATTCAAAAATTTTTTTGCGAATTAATTTTGAACGTTTCAGATTTTAACGAGTATGATGCCAATCCAGTTGATAGATACAATATCCCGTCAAAAAGGTATGCATGAGAGGGTCGAGTCTTGAATGTGCAAATCCAACCGTTCTCCGAGAATTGACGATATCCATGAATCTTTCAAGCGAAATCAGCTAAAAAAAGAGTTCAATTCAGATATTATTGTTGTAAAGTCCTGAAAAACTAATTACATATTGGTATTATGGTTCATTTTTGTTACTCCTCTCGCACTTGGATTAATTCTCTCTTAACAACAAAAAATTTCTATTTACTAAAGAGCAACGCAATTAATAATTCAATTGTTAGTTTCATCACTGCGAAATAAAGCTTGTAACTTCTCGAGATATAGTCAATCATTAGTAGAGTTTAATACACAACGACTTCTTTTCACTGATTTTGAAATGTTACTATAATTTCCATTGATCTGACAGCTACGCAGTATGGTTTGGCTGGTAAAATGCAAGTCCATTCGAATATATGCTGGATATATCAAATAACAGACTGTTTCTCGCTATTTATCTTATTAGTCTCATTACTGGTTCCTTTAAACAAAAGCTTCATGACTCAAAACGACACAAAGTATTGCTAAAGTTGTTGTTTTGAATCTGAGCAAAGTAAATATACAATATATAGGTTCTCAGAGCCGATGCGGACTTCTCAACGAGCCGGAAGAGATTAAAATAATGAGGTGTTATTCCCTTGAGGAACAGCTTCTGCTAGGAGGGAGGTTTTATCAAAGGCCATTACTTCCAGTCGATATATGTAAGATTTTTACGATTTAATGATGAAGATCAAACTTTCGATAACACAAGAGCGTGAGGCATATTGAAAAATGTCGGTAACTTCATTTTGATGGTCAACTTATGTTGATATCATCAGAGATTGAGTTAATACGATTCTATCGTATTGATTAAGGAGCCTGATGTTGCTCAGAAAAAAAATCATTTTGAACACTCTCTGAAATTATTCGAAATTATTCTCGAAGATCTGTATGAAAAAATATTAAAAGTTACAGCATGGACCCGCGTTGATCAGAAATGCGATGTTTGTTTAGGGTGTTTCCTTTCCATAATCTAACATCTTGGTAAAGATTTCATCATTTCCGGTGCTTTTCTACTTGGTGGGGGCATCATTATAACGTATCGCTCTCTCAAATATGCTCGTATGCAGAATTATCTCTTTACCAAAATTTTTCAGATTCTTACATGAGGCATTGTTGCAAACTATACCCATTCCTAGCAAATCTCTCCATGTTCTAAAGAACCAAGCGATACTCAGTTTTGAGCTGAAATAACGGATATTCAAAAGAGAAGAATATATTGTTAGCTCGTCTCAACACAAAAGGCGAATTGAAATTCGTGCCTATATGAGCAAGAAATCATTCTCAGGAGTTAATATTGAATGGGCTTTCTGTTAGCTAGATCTGTTCTCTGATTAAACAACAGACATGTCAGCAAATAAAGAAAGCATTAATTTCTTCAAAATACCGCATTTATAAATCAACCACAGTTGTCAATTTAGAAATTTAATTTGAAATAACGGGACCTACGTTTCAATCAGAGTCCACTACAACTTAACAATAAAATAGCCCTTTTTCTAATCTCTCACCTCAAAAGCTATGAAATAAGCTTCAATTCTGAAGTACTACGAAGATAATGAGGAGGACAATGGTTTCCATAAATAGACATAAGGTCCTCAAAATAAGAAGCTCTGTCGATAGCTCGATGTACGTCTCTCTTGCAAACACATACAGCGCCCAACTCTGGTTATGAGATCAAGCAAACCGTCAGGCACCTAGATCAATACAGTTCCTGCGTCCAATCTTTGCAAAGAACTTGGAAATTCGTTAGGGTAACATTTCTTTTGTAATGGATTATATTACAGATGTTTGGCTAAAAGAGAACATTGGAATTTAACTAACTGACTTTTCAGCGAGAGAACATTAGTTTTTGCGTTTCTTATGATTAGAAGCGTTCTCATAAATTCCATAAAAAGAAAAGCCAATTTTTTGCAACGTAATTTTGTTGATTTATTAAGTCAGAAAAACCCTATTAATTTTTTTATCTTCTTAAATAAAAGAAAGTACTCATCGAATTCTTCTGCATCTTTTGATCAGAATAAAACATCCACGAATTTGAACTTCTCTTAATGAAACGATACTAAGAAAAGAATCTATCACGGCTACGATTTCGTTTGCACTCCGGCTTTCTATTTTGACGAGCTTTATTTAGAGCCTAATAAATTTTAAACAGCTGAAATCTAAAAAATCAATTTTCTATGTGCTTGTATCCAAAAAGATGCTTGGATTAAAGTTGACGTAATTCGATTTATTAGTGATTAGAAGTTCGATAGTTAATTTCGGCAAAACACAATTAATTAGTTTAGCAAAGTAACAACTCATGAACAGAACAGATTTGCCTTCCATAGTCATTGGAGACAATACCAACACACCCAAGTAAATCGCACCGTCCTGCTTCAACTGAATCTGATTCCCCTAGTTTTGCTTTCACTCTCAAGCTTGATGATAAACATTCAAAAAAGCAGTTTTCTACAACAGGCATCAACATCGACTCTATTGACAGCATCCCGCAAGTAGGAGGCGCAAATGTAAATTTTTAAGCAGTGAGCAGGCCTAAATCTTTGCCGTTTCCAACAGAAAGGGTCTCTGGTTATTGCACTCGAAGATATGCTGGTTTATGAAAAGAAACACAGCAGCGCTGGGAAGGTACTTGTCGTTGAATACTGTTTATCTTAACAATCCACACAACTAGACTGGCAACGAGCAGGAATATAATTTTGTCCCGCATTACGATCTAACTCTATTTTTACTGACGCTTGCACCTTTATATCGCATATGTCTTGTCTCCACTCTCGATATGAAAGTAACGAGCTGAAGTTATTGCAAAATTTATCTTTCAAACAGATAATCGATGATATTCTCATACAAGAAAATATTTATTCGCTGATCGAAGGCTATTTATGCTCATTTCAGAAAGAGGAAGAAGATACTAGTGTAGTTGCGGCTTATGTGACAGTTAACAGTCAATTTACGGAAAAAGATTTCAAAAATGCAATTTATGTGAACGTAATTCTACTCTAATAACCAATTGAAAATAACACCGGCCACGAACTAGGTTCCAGATTGGCTCTTTTCAAATCACTTGAGCCGATTTTTAGGAGTTAAGCCTCCAAACCGAGAGGTGAACGACCAGCGGCTGCAGAATTTGATGGCATTTCTTATTCATTTTTATACTGTAAACAGAATTACTGAATTTCGGCAATTCATGCTCATTAATTTGGATTAGAACCCCAATGAAGCACCTTCCGTAAATACGGCCTATGAAATATTTCAGAAACGATACGCTGGGTTGCTCTATAAAAATAATTCAAGAAGAAGAGAAATAATGACTGGATTTCAAGAGGGAGACATCCATCCACAAGATTGTGATGACACAAAGCTTTACTTTCGTTATAAAACCACAGGATTCTCACTGGCTGTGTTAAAAAATCGCATTATTTCTTCTCACTTGGAACATGCAACTGACTGTTATGATGACGGAAACAAATCATTTCTTACTTCAACTTGTTTTAGTCGCCAGATGCCTATACCATCAATTGCATCTTTCACAGGAAAAAGATCTAAAAGCACAAACTCTTTTCTAGCTGAAAAGCCAATCAAATAAGGAGCCCAAAATGGAATTTTTTTGTTGGAGATTAATTTCTCCTTATGAATATTGCTTTGATCATATTTTTCTGCTATTTATTATTCCTCGGACAGGAGAGGAATTCGAATGTGCGAAAGTGAGTAAGGTATATCACTGGATCGTTTTTTGATCCATTTTTCTTTATGTGTTAATGTTTCAAATTTTTTAAGCCCTTTTGAGTTAATTTCTCAAATTTATGTGTGTATTCTGTCCAAAGAAATACCTTCATTGGGTGTACCAAATTTTTCAACCTTTTCACAAAATGCTCTGATTTGCAGAAAAGATGAACGACTATAAGAATGATAATTTAGCATAAGCTGTTTGTTATTAAAACATAAAATCTGCTTATTACCACTACAAATTTATACCGTACCTCCCGTTGCATGTTAAGAGCAACATCTGTGAGTATAAAGCATATGAAAAGTTACGAGTCGTCAATGTGTATTAAAGCTCTGACGGTGAAAGTGCCAGAGCTCACTATCAAGATATCTCATTTCGATGGGAGAGAAAAAAAAAACATAATGACCGACAATATCAAACGTTTATTTAGAATTTCATTCATTACGTGTCTATCTGACATCATTTCAAAAGGTCCTTTTCCAAAAAAATAATTTAGACATCAAATTAAAAATTCGAATAATTAAGGAGAATGCACCTCACTAAGTTTTTTCAACCCCAGTTTTGAATGAGTTTTTACTATACGAGGCTTTTCCTTTGCCTTGCCTTCTTTCTCAACTGTTTTTTCACTGCCTTCATGCCCTGGAAGCTTTTTATTTTCCTTCCCCTCTCTCAATTTCGCCCGAATCGCTCCCATTAGCAAGTACCAATTAGATATCTTACGCTCGAAACACAACTGCACGGTTCTCACTTTGCGCTCTTTGTACATCGCTTCAGCTGTGTCTTTCGTATCGATTTCTGTCAAACATCCGAACAACGAGCCCCACACCTCAAAATCTTTCTGTGCAAACAATTCTTCTTGCTGAGGTATCACTGGGAACCATTTATTCTGGATATAGATGTTTCTCACTTGCAATAATTTTGGAATGATATCAAAATAATGCAGGTAGATGCTCCTACCGTTCAGATGAATTTTCTCAATGTTGAAGTTCTGCTCTACTTCTTTATCCATTGCCTTGATCTCCAACAGCAACTCCTCCAGCCCAAGCGTTTTAGCTTTCGCTAGCAAGCTCTCTCTAAATTCAGCGAGTTTTTCATGCTCTTTGGCAATAATGCCTCTAGTTTTCTGCATTTGCTCCACGCATTCCTTTCGATGTATCGACTCGAAAGGCTTTAGGTTTAAAGTCTTCACGAACAAGCCAGCCTCGGTTGCCGCTACATAAAACGAATCCGCTGTAACATAACCTATGCCGATATTCCAAGCTTCTCTGAATAACTGCACTTTTTCTAACTCAGAAAGCTGGGGATAGTTACTATCCATGAACTGTTTATATAAATCGAAGTTTAAATACCCTTTATTGTCGTTTGGTTCGCCTAGTATTTGTTTGAAGAGTCTCAATAGCATCAAATACCTGACTTTCCTTTCTGTTTTATAGCACTCAAGCAGCACTCTAAGTACCAACCCAGAGTCAATCATCATATTTTTGCCTCGTTTAGTTGCCCTTTCCTGCAGTTTTAATCTGATTGCGGCAACGTTCTCAGTTTCAAAATGCTTGAGGACATGCTCAACGAATTTGTCGACCTTCTCAAAGAGTAGCAGCGGAGCTGCGACGAAGGTAGAACCTGAATGATATAGTTGCGGACCACCAAACAGCATCGAGCGACACATCAAGAAGAAATGAAGTTCATCGATGGAGCATTTCTCTTCGATGAGCTCTCTAAAAGTCATGACGTCCCAGATTTTATTCAACTTCGGGTTTTTTAAATGGACCAAAAAGTCCATTCGTCTCTTCTCAACATCAGCCTGCTCTTCAAAATTTAACGCGCGTACTTGCCGAGTGGTCTTGTCTACAGTGAAGTTAGAGAGCCATGAATATACAAAATCTGAAAATCTGCTGTAATTCCTTGGGTTTGAATGGAGAAGATGCTCATTAAATTTGCAGTCGAATATCGCTCTGATAGTCCCGATCAAGAAAGTGTCAATTTTCTTTTGAGTCTCAGCGAACTGTGGGGTCAGGCTATAGTAAAGGTACTTCTGCTCTAAAAACAAAAAGAAGTTTGGCTTAAAAAGCGCAAATTTCTCTATTTTCACGTCAGAGGGGTTCACGGCGAGCTTGTTGGTGTCTTCTTCCTCCACGCTGAACCACTTCTTTGGATTTCCTACATATATCAAGAACTTATGCCCTGAAAGGAAATGCTCAGAAACTGCAGAAATGAGATTTCTCTCCTTGGAGTAGTCTTCTTCAGTGGCATGGCTTATAGTGCCGGCTTGTATCTTATTCAATCGATCTATTTTGACAGAGAGGGCAGAGATTCTCTCCCTAAGATGTAAATTCATCTCCTTCATCCTCTTGTAGCTCACATAGAGACTATCGTAATCTTCTTTTTGCATCTGACCAGTTTCTCGCAGCTCGTCCCTTGTTACAGCCACATTAGCTAGTTTTTCCTCGTAGCTTTCAAGCCGTTTATCTTTCATTGCAATCTCCGCCAAAAGCTCAGCGTTTTGTTTCTTTTGCTGATCCACCTCGAGTTTTAGGTTCCCTATAGTCATTTGGTACTTTGCAAGTTGTATGTCTCGACTCTCAACCATGTTTTCAAGGTTTTCGATCATTTTTCCTGTGGCTGATCTCACGGCTTCAAGTTCTTTGGAGAGTTTCACGACAGGTCCAGTTTCTTCATAAGAAACGATTTTATTATGCAATTGACTGATTTGAGAGTTCAGGACGCTCTTTTCAACTTTCCATTTATTCTCATTAGCTTGAATCTTGGTATTATATTCGCTTATTGCCTTCTTTGCTTTGAGATTTTCCTCTGTCAGAGATGCTTCCAGCTTTTTAAGCGGTTCTAAGGCGTCTAAATCCCGCTGTTTCTTCATCGATTCGTCCTGCAACTTTTTAATAGTTTCTAGTTGGGCTGACAGCGCTTTTTCAGATTTCCTGAACACTTTGAGTACATGCTGCTCGATATCCGTCACTAAAGTGAGAAGCCCGCGGTCAATTTTAAGGACATCAGTGCCGTGGTTATAAATCCTCTCAGTAAGAATATTCAGATGCCTGAAGCACATCGCTACCAGAGATTTGTAGCCATGACTATCATTAAACCCATCTAAAAAAGCCTGTTGCTGATTCAATATCTCCTGGAATTTTTCTGTAAACGCTCTTCTGAAGTCCTCAGTGACTTCATGACGAGATTTTCCCAAGCTGTTTTCAGTTATCCTGTGTGGACTGTCGTTAGAGTGACCAATGAACCCTTGAAGCGTGCTAATTTCCTTAAGATTTTTCTGAGAATGCAATCCAAAGCCACTCTTCGTGAGGGAATTTTGGCGGTCGGTAAGCTGCCTTGGTTTTTGTAAGTTACTCAAATAAAATTCATTATCTTTTGACTTCGCATACAAAAACGAGCCCTGAGAGTTTCTTTTGCTTGTATACTTATCATCTATAGAGCGCTGACTATGAGCTTTAGTGTCTTTTTGGTTTGTAGCATCACTAATCTTTAGCTTAGGAATACGAATATTGCTTGGTGATTCGAGAGTGAATTTCGGCCCCGGAGAACCACTTTCAACAGAGCCATTTTTGGTGAGATAGCCACGCTGACTGAGGGACGATGCTTCTATCATCAATGAAGGTTCAGAGAACCGACTGTAAGGTGACTGCAATGCTTTTGGCGAAATATCAGAACTTAGCGACAGTTTGATACCTAATTCACTCTGGTAAGACGTATCGTTCATCGATTGGTATTGTTTGCTCGTCTTGCTAAACAAATTAGACTTCTTAGTGACGCCGTAATCGTCAAACATTTTTTTTTCTGACTGCGCTTGAAGAGCTCCTTAATAAAAATTTTTTTGAAAGTTATACTTTAAACCTACTCTTATATTTTAATTTTTTTTTTAATGGGTTCTCATTACACAAAACCTGCATGGAAAAAAATTAGCTTTTGGACCTTTCAGTTCGCAATATGCTACATATGTCCTGCTTAATTTACAATATATAAGTCCTTATCAATTCTGCTATCATTCGAGATGCTAATATGCACTTGATTAGGACTGAACTATCAATGTACTGCAAGCCTGAAACTAACTTCGAAAAAAAACGCTATTTTTCCTCTTTTTCTTCTGCTTCTTTTTTCGGAGACTCCTTTTTCTTGTAATAAGCATAACTCGTGAATTTATTCACAAGTTCATATTCCTCACTTCGGTGTTCCATCATGTCTTTATGTTTGTTGTATAATTTTCTTGTCATATGGAAAGGGTCATCTTCGTCTTCATTCTTCAATTTGAAGTAATCTTTGTTCAAAAAATACTTTTTCATAAAATAATTCTCCATTTCAGCTTGCAGCTCCGGATTCTCCTCCATTTCAGATTTTTGACGTTGCGCTTTTCCAGAAAAAGCACCTGCTCGTCTCTTCCACAATTTAACTATCCCTATAAGCAGATTAAGGTGATGGCTCAGATGAAATGCTTACCATTCTCTTCGTCGTATTTTGCTCGAAGGGCTTCATCAGAAAGAACCTCAAATGCCTCATTGATCTCTCTAAACTTCTCCTATAAAATAAAATGAGTTGATATCTGCGAGTTTAGGTCATACATACCACTTGCCGCGATAGAGGGTTGCCCGTGTCAGGATGGTAGACCTTAGCCAGCTCAAAATAGGCACGTTTGATTTCTTCTAATGGAGCCTCAGTTGATACGTTTAGGACTTTGTAATAACAAGTCTTTCTTTGTGAGGTTGCGAAGTTATATTCGACGTTCTGAAGCAGTGTTTTGATGACTTGTGCCCTATGGGCTGAACTATGGAGGTAGTTTTTGCACAGCTGAAGCATCTGAAATAAAATTAATCAAACTTATTACAGTGAAATTCGACATTCAAGTACTCCAAACTGTGTTTGCGCATCGCTTGAAAATAGCAACCTTTTAGAAGCCCAAAAAAAAATGGCTCTCTTTGGATTCGATGGAAGTGGAAACCACTGCTCTCTATACAATTAAAGACGGAGAAGAAGTGACTTTCACTGTTCCAACACCGGGTTTCAACGTGGAGACAATTGAAACAAAGGACTCAAACTTAACTATTGGGATGTTGGAGGACAATCGATAATGAAATCCATTGCAAAGTTTTATTGATAAAGAATTTCTCGCCCTGAGGAACACGAGATGAATATTCTCTTTGATGTGTGTTGATGACTATGTTATGTAGTCATTTCTAATGATAAGAGCATTTACAGCATAAAACAACAGCATTATCAATTTCATCCTATCGTACCAGTTAAGTTTTTCGTGTAGCAATTTATTGAAACGCCATACTTTGTTATTTTGCTTTGAGGTACTTTAACTCGTCCATCTTAGACACATTTCACGAAGCTGTCACCTGGCTAGAAGAAGGATAAAGAGGTATTTATGAGAAACAAGATTAGCCAAATTATTGGAGTTTAGATAAGAAAAGAGTTTTGGTAATGAATAATCTTCGAAGAGCAGCCTTGATTTAGTGATTGATATGAAACTCTTTGAAAAATTCATATCATTGAGATATCCAAAGTACAAAGTTATGAGATCGTAAATTTTTGTCATCAAAAACAACAAATTTTTGTCATCAGAAACAACAAATTTTGATAGAGTATCAAAGTATGTTATATAAACACAAGATACTGTAACATAATAATTTTATTCTGAGCATTTGGAGTATGGAGCCGATCAGCAAGAAAGACAAAGTGGATAAGATAGCAGAAATCTTCAAAACAAGAGTGCTTGCTATCCTAGATGATGTAAAGGCGAAAACATATGAGTACATTGACCAAAATCCTGACAAAGAGGCAAATTTGTCAATATCTGAGATTGAAAAGTTTCTTCAAAAGGCTGCAGAGCCGTTCAAGCAAAAGGCTCTTCAATTTCTCTTTGAGAAAGAAGTGTCGGAAAAATTTTTCGCCCCACAGAAGATCGAAAAGAGAGCTTTGTTCTTGGGGTTAGATGCCTGCGGAAAGACGACTGCTCTTTATGTATTGAAGCTCGGTGAAATAATAAACACTATACCAACGATTGGCTTCAATGTTGAAACAATTGAGACAAAGAGGATCAATCTTAATGCTTGGGATGTTGGAGGAGGATCCAAGATACAACTCTTATGGCGCCATTATTTCCCAGGCACTCACGTAGTCTTCTATTTCGTAGATGGTAGTAATTACCCAAAAATCACAGAGTCTGCTGAAAAGTTTAGAAGTCTACTCCAAGAAGAAGAACTCAGAGACACTATATTTGTGATCTTCGCTACCAGAGCTGATCACTCTGATTTTGACCTAGAGAGAGTGAAAAATGAGTTCGGTCTTGCTACGATGAGCAGACCACATCAGATATATGGTGTGAATCTGCTCGCTCCTGAATTTCGAGACACATTTAATGAGGCTATGTCCTGGCTGGAAGAGCAATGGGGGATTTATGAGAAACAAGATTAATCGCCACATTATTGAAAATTTGAGAATAAGTTAGTGGTAGTCAGCGAGCATTAACTTGAGTACCCATAAAATTATTGCTATCGAAAAATTCATGCTATTACATCTCAAATCTTTTTACCTCATTAAAAAAAAAACAGCAAACAAACAACAAAATAGACAGGTTAAACAACGTTTTATTGAAAACGAAATGCAGCTAATTTCTTACTCAAATAACAGAAAAGAAAATTGGATCTGTTCAATTTGTTATCATGAAGAGATATTTGAACATGGAGTAATCAAACGAGAGAGAGAAATTGAACAACTTATGAACCTTTTTTGATGAGAGATTTTCGAAAAAGATTTAAAAACCTAGATTTTATTATTTATTCACACATACATGATAACTAACGATAACCTCATTACTTCATTTAACATATTATTATTTTTATTTGGAATCTTTCTGCCATGGAATCGATCAGCAAAATAGCCAAAATCGAAAAGATTCCAGAAACTCTCAAAACCAAAGTGCTGGCAATCCTCAATGACGTGAAAGCGCAAGCATATCAGCACATTGACAAGAATCCTGATCAAGAGGTTGCCGATGTATCTGGAATTGAAGAACCTTTACAAAAGGGACTCAAGCAACTTATCGAAGGGGCTCTCAAGTTCCTTTTTGACAAAGAAGCTTGGAAAGCTTTCGAAAGAAGTACAAAATCTAAACTTGTTCATAGGCTTAGAAGGAAGTGGAAAGACTACTGCATTCTATGTTGTGAAGCTTTGAGAAATTTTAACTATCCCAACGATCGGTTTTGCCTCCGAATTGATTGAAGCAAACAAGTTCAATCTCAACTGTTCTGACCTTGCAGGGCAAACGAAGATTCAACTTATATGGCCTCACTATTACAAAAAATACTAATGTCATATTATTCTATTTTGTTGTTGGCAGTGATTATGAACGAATCTCAGAATCTGCTGAAATATTTCGAGACCTCCTTCAACGGAGAATCTTAAAGACGCTTCGTTTGTTATTTTCGTTACCAAATCTGATCGTTCAGGCTTTGATATGCAGAGAGTTAACAGTGAGTTCGGTATAGCTACAATGAGCAGGCCACATAGGATCTATGGTGTTAATGTATTAGATATACCCGCTTTCAAGAGTACGTTTGATGAAGCATTGGAATGGTTAGAAGAGCAATGGAGCTATGAAGTGAATCACAATTAATCGGTTTTCTGGAGTCTCGGTTGGAAAATGCTAACAGCAAATGATTTAAATTACATCATTCCAAAGTATTCACGAACTCTCTTTTCCAATGAGGAAATCAGAGAGAGCTTTGAATATTTTTAATATTCTAATTTCATTTATGTAAATGAACTTTCATTGTGAGTGTATCACTTATAAGTCCAGCAACAAGCTGTCGCAAATTGTTATCTTGTCTGCACATTAAGAATAAGTTAATAATATTAACTCAATAGAGGTGGTTTTCACACACTCAATCAATCAAAATAACTTTACCAATAAAAAATATATTTCGATAGGTGAGTCCAAATATCTTATATGTCAGAGAAAGCTGCGATATCCCTATTGGATTCCGTTCTGTTGAGCACTCCTAAGAAGAGACCAACGCTTCGCGATTCAGATGCTTTGGATGACTTGCTCTCACGGTCTACTTACAAGGAACTTGACTCATTCCGTTCATATGTTGGAAAACAGGTTTCATCCGGGGTCTATGACTCCAAAAAAGCACCAGAAATTCTTCGAAAACTACACGATTACTCTCAAACTACTTTAGACACCTCCAGATTGAACTCCTCCAGGCTCAACTCATCTCGTCAAAATACATCCAGGCTGAACACCAGCCGACAATCAAGAACTCCGGACAGATCTCCAGACAAACTCTCGAGGTTCATACCAGATGAGTTAACTGAAAGTCCCACTCCTAGTGAACTCGCTGCTAGCTTCTCCCTTGCGAAAACTCTACAATTTGCTGTTATTCGCGCCGTCTTGTTTGCCTTTCGTAACATTGAAGATTATAGCGTTGGTAGAAAAGCTAATGAAGAGATGAGAAGGGCTGTTGTGGGAAAGACTCAAAACAAACATGAGCTCATCGGACTGAGGCTTAAGGGAAGGATCCTCGTTGCGATTTTTAAAAAGCAGTCTCGTTTAAATATTCATTCTGCGTTCTACCGATGGAAGGTCAAAGCTGATCCTCTCCTCGTCAAAGATGTCGTCGATCAGTTTGCTCTGTATACAAGAATCTCATTCACGAGCGCTTTTTGGAGGATGAAGAGCGTATTGCATGCTAAGAGGAAAATTGAAGCACAATTGAAGAGATCTGAGAAGCAGCGTCGAGCGGGACGAATATTAGAGGCGATTTTCTCTAAGAAGCTGATGAGGCATTATAAATATGCATATCATCAAATTAAAGACTATAGCTACAAGCGAAAGCTCCTTCTAAAAATACTCAACAGCTGCTGCCTATATCAGAGGATGGATCTTCGGAAATTTTTTGTGGCTTGGAGATTTGCATCGGGGGATAAGGCGCTTGAAATACGTAGAAAGAAACTCATAAAAGTTTTTTCAAAAGGGAGGGATTTACTGAGGATAGCATTTGAAAAATGGAGAAGCCGAGGAGCGTTCAAACAGTTGCGCTATGAGGCAAAACAGGGGTTAGGTGGGCAGCTTATGGAGGATTGTCTTGACCACTTGCTTATGAAGAGACTGCGAGAAGCCTTTGCAGCAATTAAATCAAAACATGAAGAATATAAACGATTGGAGAAGAGTAGAGAGCGCTTTAAAGAAGCAGAAAACTATGCTTTCACTTTGCTTAATATGATATTTATCAATAATCAGAAGATGAAAACGCAAATCGGATTCAGCTTTATCAAAGAAGCAAGTTATCAGAATAGATACGCCAAAACGAAAGTAATGCAAAAGTTGATTTTTCGCAACGAAAGTCGCATTCGAGAAGTTCTTCGACATTGGAAAGCAGTTTGTGACGTCGGAAGCATCATTAAATTGAATAAAACCATCCGAACTCTCTTTTCTGTGCTTAACTACTCAGTAAGGAATAGTATGCATCCTTTATTGCAAATCGAAACTGAGAATAAAAAGCATGGGGCAGTGAGGTAAGAAAATTTTTTTTGTGATCATAATAATAACCATATCTCTTGAATAGAAACATTCTCTATGCAACAAGGAACCGCCTTCAGGAAGCGTTTACAAGATGGCAAGCTAACTCGAGTGTCAATCATATTACAACAGAATATTTCAGGTGAGAAAATCAATTGAAACATGGGGTTACATCCATCACACAGGTTCCGTAGCTCCACATTCCTTGGGTCAGTCTTGAGCAAGTTGGTCAATAAAAGATACCAGCGCAGTTTGCAGATGATACGAAAATTTGTGGAAGGGAATGAATCGAACAAGGTCAAGGCAGCTGCAAGATTATTTATATATAATGTTGAGTCTCTCAAGCATTATTTCCAAGTCTGGGCAGCTAATTCCCGCCGACTCACTTCTCAAATTAAGGCCATTCGTGTTCAAAAGGCATTCAACTTGCTTAGGGAGTTGCAGCGAGATAATGCGCTTGCTATTTTCGCAGCATCTAAGGAGCAGAAAAAGAAGAGGTCAATTTTGAGGTATTTACTCTTACTATTTTGATATTTGTTAATACTAATTATTTTCCTCTCAAGCCTGCTCGTATCTCAATTAGAAAACCTGAAAAAGAACGCGTTTTACATCTGGGCAGCTAGAATACACCAAGGAAAGATCCATCAGGAAATGAACTGGCGCAAACGACTCCAGATGGCAGATGTGTTGACTCTGATATTGGGTTTCATGTACCGCAACCGCTTAAAAGACGCGTTTGGAAAAATAATGACACAGAGCAAACAGAACAAGCAAATGATAAGAGCTCTGTTGGCAATGCAGAGAACGGTCTTCGACCAAAAGAGAGCAGCGTTTATGACCTGGCAAAACTACAAAAACAATCTCCGTCATGAACAGCGTCGTAAATTAGCGTTTATGCTCAGGGATTTTTCGGAAAGGAACCTTAGACACGCCTTTCAGCGTCTCAAGGACGAATTACGTCATAAGCAGTATATTATGAGAAAAACAATTAGCAAACTCGAGATTTCGAACACATCTAACACTAAATTTTACTTCTATAAGTGGATAAAAGCTACTGAAACACTCCGGGCTCTAGAAAGATTCCAAGCTACGGTTCGGATCTTTGAGATTGCTGCTGAATCATTCAAGCCACTTCTTTCAGTCATCGTTGATGTACAACCTCTGAAAAAGGAAAAACTGAAAATATTCAAGTAAATTTTGTCATTCGTAACGTTATATGACACAATAATCTTTTGAAGAAAACTGTTGTTAGCGACAAACATTCGTTTAAAGGACGCGATTCGTTTGTGGCATTCTAAATCAAAGGCCCTTAGCCGTTCCAATAAACTTAGAGAGGAAATGAAGACGAAATTACTCGGCCGCATGAAACTACTACATGCAAATTTTTCCACAGAAGCAATGAGATATTACATGCGGAAATGGAAAGATGCTTGCAAAGAGCACAGGTTGAAGAAGCGAATACTGAGTAAATTCCTTCACTCTAACTTGGGGTTGATGAATATGGCATTTAATCGATGGAAGACGAAGGCTAGCAATAAATATATGAATAAGGTCGGTGCTGCTCACAGAATGGAGCTTTTTATTAAACATCTTCGACGAAAGAACCTGCAGACGGGATTCAGTCGGCTGGCTGAAAAGTTGCATCTAGCAATGAATATGAAAGTTAACGCAATTAAGCGACTCGTGGTAATAAGCCAAGGCGACTTAAAAAGATGTTTTAGAACGTGGGCAGAGAACGCGAAAAAGATTAAACAAATGGAGGCCTGCAGAGCCACGATCGTGCTTTTGGGAACAATCAACGAAGTCCTGCGTAACCAAACTGAGAGCTGGTTGGTAGTTGATCCTGTTGAGCGAATGGAAAAAGAAAAAATTATGCGATTGATTTTAGGAAATATGGAGAGCAACCTTTTTGACGCTTTTCGAATCTGGAAATTGTTTGCACGTCAAAGCAAAGCCGAAGAGGCTAAATTTCTTGAAAATGTGAAAAAATTAGTTGGCACACTCAACCTTATCGACAGGCGCTGGAACAAAAGTTCTCTGAAAGAGGCTTTTGAGAACCTAAAATACCACATGAATATCCAACGCCAAAAGAAGAGATTGTTGATTAGAGTGCTTAAAACGACGTTTGGTTTGCTGCAGGATAGTTTCTCTCGCTGGAAGAGTCTCCCCAAACCAGAAAATCTCAAGCAAAAAGCTGCGATAGGCACTTGCAGCTATCACCTTGAAAAGTTATATAACAAAGCAATAAAAAGTGGGTTCGATGCGATAAAGAATATCTGGCATGAGAAAAATGAAAAGAAAAGAGCATGCATACAACGCTTGATCTATATAACTCAAAGTAATCAGAAAAGACTCTTCTCGCAGTGGAAAGCTGCAACGACCTTGCTCCGGAACGGTGAAATGTGTATGAAGACCCTAAAGTTATTCGAATTATTGCGCTTCACGTTTGCTTCCAATGTCATATCAGTTATAGAGCCAGACAGCCAGAAAGTAATTAAAATAAGGGCATTGAACAAACTGAAGGACGAAACGCTTTTACTGATGCGTGTTTCCTTGCACACATGGCGAGAGGCGGTTTGGAAACTCAAATATGAACAAAAATCACGCCACCAGAAATATCTCGGAGGGATCATAAGACTCTCAAAATGGATAGAAACCAAAAGGCTTGCTGAAGTAAAGGTAGCTTATGGCAGCCTTATAGCCCACAAACTTTATATGAATAACGCAAAAAAGGTCATTCTGGCTATTTACAAAACGAAAATCGGGCAGATGTTAAGCGCTTTCCAGAAGTGGAAATCGATCCCTGGGCCAGATAAAAACGTTCTCAAAGCAAGCACTTTTGCCCTCACTAAAGTTCTGGATTCAATTTGCCAGCGAGTCTTAAGAGATTCCTTTGAAAAGATCAAGGATGAATGGATTCAAGATAACGAGGCCAAAAAAGGAGCTATTCGGAAGCTGATATGGGTAACTACTGATCGAATGCGCCACGCCTTTGATATGTGGGCTCGCTATTCAAAGACTGCAAAAAGCATGCAGTACTATAAAGCATGTCAGAGAATCTTCGATTGTAGCGCTCGCGTACTTGAAATGTCCATCAAAGATCTACGAAAAGGCATCATAATGGGTCCTGCAAAGATTACTGCAACGACGAAAATCGTTAAATATTTCGTTGGTTTGAATCTTCGACCTTGGTTTCAGCGATGGCATTTGGTCAGCAAAATCCATATCTCCAAATCTAAAGTGCGAATTCCTAATCTTGTTCGCAATATAGATCGCATCAGGCTTCGAGCACTCAAAGAAGCTTTCGAGAAGTTCAGAACTCGTAATGAAACCCTCAAACTCAGAAGGTTCATCGGTATTTTCACGAAGTATGAGGTGTTATACAAAAAGGAGGCAATTGAAGCCATTAAACATCATTACCATCTTCTCATGCAGAAGAAAAAGCTGTTTGCTGCAAATAACATCATTCGCTACCACAGACTCTTGTCTCAATCTTCCCTCTTTAATTTCTTTTCTGCCTGGAGACAGTGGGCTAAGAATTACAATCCTTGGTTCAAACGATCTGCTCATCTCTTGGCTAAGAACGGTAGAATCAATCCACAGGTAGCTTTCTGGAGGCTGAAAGATTCTCTCAGAATTAAAGGGGCGCATCTTGATAAGCATAAAATGGAGAAAACAAACAAACTGTTCCTTGTTTTGAAAAAGAAATACGAACAGACTCTGGCTAAGGCTTTCTGGCAGATAGAAAGCCTCGGGAAAATGCACATTAGCATTGTTAAGGCAGCTTCTCTGAATACGAGCATGGAGAGTGCTGGTCTTTTGAATGGCAAATTTGAGAAGCAAAAGCAACTGATTCTGAAGCTACTCGTGAGAAATTATACGCTTCAAGTCCAGAACACGCAAGAGAGGTTGAAAGAGTATTTTGGTAGATGGGTATTGCAGACAAAGAAGAGCCATTGTGAGTCTCTCAATGCCAACATGGATGAGGATGCGTTAGTGCATTTCGCAAGGTTAGGAGCCATTGAATTGATGAGAAAAAAGCTGGAAAATGTGGTTTTGAGGATGAAGAGTGATGCCTTTTCATTGATATGCAAGCACATGGAATGAAGGAAAATGGCTGGAGAATTAAATGAAACCAATTAATTTTCTGAATACAGAGTGACTAGAAAATTTCATTATATAAGAAAAATCAATGATTTTTATTTGAAAATTTATGTATGTTGAGCTTTCTCATTAGAGCTATGACGGCATTTGTTTAGGAATGCCAGTTATTCTAAAGTTGTGCTTTAAAATATCAAATTCTTTAATAGTACTCCCTGGATAAAAGTGTGCGCTCTGACGCAGTGCAGCGTAGGCTTTAACTATAATTGATTATTTTTATGTAAGGAAAGAGTAATGGGTCTAAGGTCACTCAAAAAAATCGTTCAATGTTCTATTTCAAAGAATTGTTCTTTTATACAGAAATTTATATATAAAAAATTTGGTAGGCTAACAATTAGATTCTAGCAGCACTCAACTATAAAAATAAAGCGCTAAGAATAAAAATTGATAGAGCAGCATTCTCAAGAACTCTCAAGTTCACCTGTCAAGAATGCATCCCTTTCATTTCGAGTATGCTCTTCCAGAAAACACAACCCAAAAAGGTTCGTGGCGAAATTCATCAGACCTTACATAAATTGCCTAAAAGAAGAGTATTTGGCTTAAAAAGCATTGTAGCGGCTTCCAAAACGATGACATTGAGAAGACTTCTGATCAGAAGCCAACAAATGTCTTCTTGACTTTGTCACAGCAACTTCTCAGCTTGCTTGGCTCCCAAATGCTTGTGTTTCCTTAGTATGAAAGAAATAATTAAATCCCTCTATCATTGTGCTTTCTGAGAGATGGAGTTTAGCATTTAGTGCTCCACTTGATTTTGAACGTTCAATTTCCTCGCTAATCCTATAAACTGTGCTATTTACAAGATCTAAGATCAGATTCATATTTTCCCAGTAGCGCTTTTGGACAAGCTTTTCATAGAATAATCACGTTGAAAAAATCTCTTCAAGCATACACAAACCCCATCCATTTTGGTCTCATGTCTCTTTGCTTAAATAATAGTGAGGGATAAACTAACCGGAAAGATGTTTTTTAAGTTATTCACCATATTAATTTATTAGTTAATATTTAATATTTAGCTTGCAAAAACATTCATGAAACTGCAAAAACATGTAATATCACATTCAAGTTTTTTTCCTTTTTGATAGAGCTTTCTTAGAAAAACCCAAAAAATTGATAAAATTTGCTTAACTTTATATATTATGATTATCATCATGGGACACCTGATTTCGTAGGTCAAACCAGAATTGAGGTAAGAAAATTAGTTTGTTGCCTTCTTCATCGATAATTTTGTCTCACTTGGAGATAATACTGATTATCCTCAGTACAACGTTTGCATTGAGCAGTTCAGAGTTAATTTCGCTATAAGTCCCTTTGAATATTTGGTAGTTATTGACTGGTTCTCTGAGGCGGACCCCTTTGAACATAGAGTCTTTTTCGGATAAGGAATATGCTTTGTTTTTCTTGATGGCTCACCAGAACTGAGATAAATCCCAGCCATCTCCAAGAACAGATCCGCTGCTTCGTAACAAGCGTTATAATCCACCTGCTCTGATTGATAATTTGACTTCATAATAATGTCGTCAGAATGCTCGCAATCCAATGCATCTGTTACCCAATCCTTCGATGTGAAACTTCGTACTTGGGTGTTGCTGTCGAGGGTAGAGAGTAAAGTCATTTTTTCCATGGACTGTCTGGTTTGTTCTTGCGTTAGGTGCCCTTTGTAAGTTTCTTTGAGCTTTTATAAATTTCTAAAGTCTGTAATTCTGAAGAACACACTCACTCTGGATATTAATTCGTTTAATTAAGAACCTTTTGATCGAACTCTAATACATGGTTTATATAAATTTGAACATCTACCGATCGGAGCTAATACAGTTCTAAGAAGCAAAGTGTTCGTTGTGCTCTGCCAAATTTAGAACCCCCACAGCAAGGAAAAACGGAAACAGTTCAATGAAAATTGTCTAGACCCCACGACCCTTAGGTCAAAGACTGCCTGTTTATATAAAATTAGAAAAAAGTCCATTCACATCTGAAAATGCAATCTGATAAAAAGAAATGATGAAAAATTCATACGAAACTAAAAGGGTTCAAATATGGCTAGCGCTTCCAAGGCAAGTCTTCTGGACAGTTGGCCATATTTTACAGCATAATTAGATTCAAATATATATTTTCTGTGGCTCTGATAGGCTTCCCGGCAGGAGTATTTTCAAATTTTACCGCAATTCCGATTTATTATCTTGTTTTCAAATACTTTTAGCTGTGAATTTTACATCTTTTGATTCAATGGTTAACAAGCTACGAGAGGCTGCAAACAAGACTTAATAAATTAATCTAATCAACCACTGCGCCGAGAGAAGCCTTTGGAGTAACAGCTTTGTTGCGTTCTCCGATGAGTATTTCATTCACAATGAAAACAACAGAGAGTAATATGTGCACCATTAGCAGGGTTTTAACAAATAATGAAGACGGTCCTATCAGAGAGAGGGAGAATTGATCAATTGACTTGAAACCCTTAGAATATCGCCTTTTTTTTTTATAAGACAAAATTGATTGGTTTCCGAATAAAAAAATTATCTGTCAGTGTAAATTGTTAGAATAATTTTCAAATTTGAATTGTGTTTTAGGGAATGATTTTGGAAGAGCAGGGTTCTGACTGAGTCTCTTGCTCATCATCAATTGAATGTTGTAATTTATTAATAAAGTACCCAAAATTTTACTTGAAAGTTTTTATAACTCGATTCTATTCATTAACCTCCTATATGACAAAGAAAGAGAGGGGTGGTTATTGAAATTGGCTACGAGGGCAATTAAAGTTAATTTTCTCCCTGAGCCATATTGAGAATGATAAAAACCATTTTTAGAACTCTAAGACTCCTTTATGAGAATAATCTCAACTATTGATTTCGGTAATATCTAAAGGATTTCCATTTGCATTCGACCAGAAGTTCTGAAATAAACTCTATCTGCAAATGTAACTCTTAAAGTCCTAACGGTTTTTTGGACTGTGTTTCTCTCTTTTTTTTTGGAGCGGGGGGTAGAAAGTCATTTTCTTTTTAAATTGATTCTTCTACAAATCTGATATTCCAGAAAAATGGCTCCTTTACTACATCTCCATATTTTCGAAATAATATTAATATCAATCTTTCAAGAAGTTCATCTCTTTTCAATGAAATAGCATTAATTTCCTCAATGATTCGCACTTAAATAATATAGTGAAACAATTAAATCAAAAATCAGAGCTCCCAATAGCAATGAAGACTAATTAGTTTAAAACTGAATTGCCCGAGATCTAAATTTTTCTATTGTCGAAATTTTCCTTGATAATTCCACCAATTTGTTCGTACAAAATAGAAGGTACGAGCTTATGGGTATCCCAATTACGTTCAGCGTCAACACAAACGAAACCAAGCTCACCACACAGATTATCTGCAAGACTGTGAACAGCTTTGGTGAGCGCGTACGGTAGGCACGAAAGGCCAAATAAACAACTCCCAGATAAAACAAATCTGCACAGATAAATAGCCCAGTCAATCCCCAAATTTTTGGTTTTTGGATAGCAATGCATCTACTTCCAGTAATGCACACCTTTCCTTCATTCTCGTCCCAATTGATCCAAACATAGGCTGAGATTAATGCTCCGAATACTGCAACATAAAGGAATAGTACTATGCTTAGGAATCTGAAAAAATTTGTGGAGGAGTATTCGTTGATGTACTCTGTTTGTGTTTTTTGAAGGCCATACTTCGTGATTTTCGTTGCGAGAGTGACCAGTGCTGCAGGTGAGAGATCGTTCAGATCACTATCAATTTGAATGTCAGCAGGTTTAGAGTGATGAATTTTCATCTCTTTCAGTTTTAGTAAATATTCACTGGCCTTGCGATCTTCGTCATTAGCGGGTAGTGCATTGGGGGATTCGGTGGTCTTGTCGAAATAGAGATGATAGGTGTCATCTTCTCCAAGTAAATCGGGTTCTAAGGTAGCAGTGCTCTGATCTCGAATTTTATTCATTGTAGTTTGATTCTTAAATTAGAAGATTTGAAATCAGAAGGACTCAACAACTGAGCTCAGGCTTTAGTTTAATAAAGTTTAGAATCAATCTTTAAAACCTAAGAAATAATAGCAGCCTTTGTTTTTTGTTTTTTTTTCATTAGAATGAATAGCATTACAGCTATTGAAGTCCACCTATGCTTCTGACGACGAATAGAAATCCTTTTGCTCGATTTTCTATTTTTATCAAGAAAAGTTGAATGACGTTTAGTAATGATTATCTAGAACAAAGGGTGAGCTGATTGATGTGTAATGATATTTTACGTGCAGGACTACCGATGAGGGGTGCTCTTTTTTTTTTCTCATTATTATGATAAAATAAGAGTTCAAAATATTCGTTTCAATGGCCTTGATTTGGCATCTTGAAGATTTCTGGTATACAACAACTTTTGCGCTAAGATAATATAGCCCAGTGAAATGTAAAGAAAAGCAATGGGCTCTAGAATAGCAAACACCAAAGAAATCGCACCACTATTTCATATTTATTCTCTCAGAGTTATCAATTTTAACATCCACATACTAATATTATTCAACTAACTTGAGCAATGGATTCTCATTAAATAAAGGTTTGGTTTAATGTTTGATCTATGGTTTGATTCAGGTATGATTAAATAGTTATTATGCTCCTAACTAGAATGTCTTGAAATGCCACACATTATATAGCTTAGGCTTTCAAATAAGAGGTAAGTTCATATTTTTCGATGAACTTATCGACTTCTTCTCGAGTTGGCATCGATGGCATGGCTCCCATCTTCGTGATGCACAAGAATGCTGATGAGCATGCAAACATCATACTTTCCTTGTACAAATTAGTGTAATTCACTTCTCCAGTAGTGTTTTCTATAAAGAACATTAAACAAGATTAGATGTTTCAATTTTGTGATAATTTACTCAGTATCTCAATGTATTTCACGAAAAACGCAGCCGTGAAGCAGTCACCAGCGCCGACACAATCGACTATCTTGTTCTCTTCCAAAATTTTTGGGTTGATTCCTGGTGCTGATGGGCATTGGATTTCAAGGTCCTTGGTAATGATAGTGCAGCCCTTCTTTCCTTGCTTGAAAAGGACATTGAGGCCCGGATACTTCGCGATGAGATTATCCCTAATATATTTCGGGCTCAAAACGCTGGCATCTTTCTGATTCATAAGAGCAAGAACCTCGACCTAAAGAGTATTATTCTTAGCTCGTGGTCTATGTTTGATGAATTTACGCTGTTGGGTGAGACGAAGTCCAAAAGGCTCATCAATTCTTCAGTGACAACATAGTCGTTTCCTCCGCAGTCCAAGGCAACCAGCTTGTCTAATTTAATTGAATCCATGAGAATTTTGTTGTTGCTTATGAGATACTTTGTTTCTTTGCGTATTTCGCTGCGAGGATATTGACTTCCAGAGGAATTTCCTTTTGGAGCAACAGCAATGAGGCTAATGAGAAAAATATGTCTTTAAATTGTTAACACGACCAAGTCATACATTCGTCAATCGCTTTAGCATATTCAGCAGGTAACACATCGAACGAAGGGTAATGCATGTTTGCTCCTCCAACGATAATGATAAAGTTTTCCCCCTTTTCGCTCACACAGATGACGGCTTGGCCTATCAACCGAAGTTTATACGAAAGCTAAGCTGATATGTTACCTGAAGCAACGCCATCGAGGGTTCTGAGGTAAGTGATGTCAACGCCGGACTCTTTAAGTTCCTTTGAGAGTTCTCTTCCATTGTCATCGTTTCCAACTTGGCCTCCAAAGAAGCTCTTCTTAGCCAGTCTCGCAGCAGCTACAGCCTGGTTTGCTCCCTATTTCATAGAATATCAGCGTGAGGATAGCAGCGATAGAGTAGCGCTACCTTTCCACCGTTTTTCATGAAGTGATTTGTTGCTTGAATGGTTTCATCGTCACGAGGTAAAGACTTGACGTTGTAATAGATGTCTCTGTTAGCAGAGCCGATAACGCAGATTAATCCTGATTTTGTGGATTCCATGGTTGAAGGATGAGTTGATTTTATAGATCGATGAAATAAATATCTTTTTAATCAATACGTGTAGAAAAAGTTAAGAAAGAGACTAATCAATTCACGAATATAATTTTGCCAAGGATTGATTTTGATAAAACTTCGGAGTTTCTCATCATGCAATATGTACAGAGGAGTAAGCAAAATATTGCTGATTCTATAAGCAAACAGCTGCTCAGTCAAAGAATCTGAATCCTTAATCGCATTTCTGCTATTAGTGGCTTTTTTTTTTTGAATTATGAAATAGAATCTAATTAGCGTTTCAGCTAATTAATTCATAAATTGCTTTGTAAACGCCAAAAACCGAGTAAGAAAAAATTTTGAGAGCAGAAGTTGCACTCACACTAATCGTTAGAAGCAAAGCTCTCAATGAGAGCATACTCAAATCATTCACTTTTCAAATATAATGTTTTTATTGAGTTTTCATAAGATAGTTTAATCTCTTCAAAGTAATTCAACTTCTCAAAAACAAGTTTCAACCTTTACTTTGGTATGAGGAATCCTACAGAGAGGCTATTCCAATTTGAAGGAATTTACTTTCTGGTAAATTCCCTTGCAAAAAGAAAGATCTATTTTGCTACTCGCTTACACTGCAGTTGATTCAATTGCTATTTTCATTAGTTTGAAAAAGAGAACTTTTTGCTTTTCTTAAACTGCGAAATGTTTCTCTTATTCGAACGTTTTCGAAATCATCAAGTTGCAGCTCTTTTTCTTACACATTCCTGTGAAAAAATTTATGGTGGTCTTCGAGCATGAGACTCAAGAGACTCGAATTGATGTAGCTTGAGTTGAATTTTTCGGAGTTAGTCTATTATAATGCCTTTGGCTAAATCAACTTCTGGCAATCAGAAATTTGAACTAAGAACGCTATAGTGCTGACCTCAATCTAGAGAGAGTTTAATTTAACAATTCGAAAGCCTATTAGACACGTATTCCGACGAGGTCGAAACCATGATTGAACCAAATCAAAACCAGTCTGAGAACACTGTTCCCCGACACAAGACATCTGAGCAACTACATCCAACTGAAGACCATCTAAAGCTGGCCTTGCAAACTGAACTTAATAATTTGAATGATCAATTAGACACAAATGACAATGGCTATGTACGATTTATCCCCTCTTCTATCTTCTTATCCACTTTTTCTCTATACAGGAAGGTCATGAGAATCTCGAGCATAGAATCAGCACCCTTAATGGTATGATATACTACTTTCTATTATGAAATAATATGAATCTTCGCTCTCAAGGTGTCTATGAGCCTGAAGAGGCTGAGATCCCTCACAGACGTGAACTTGCGAGAAGCATGAAGGCATTGGAATCGCTAAAAGAGCCCACAGAAGACATTTACCGAGCACAAGATTTTGGCCGAGAGGACACTTCAGAACTAAAGGGTCAATCAAGAGCACATGATGGGAGTCAGAATGTGTATACTGAGGATAAGATGCTTGAAAGTGCGCTATTTGACGCCAGAAAACCCAGATCCAAGCACCGACTAAGAAAATTGAATGAAAGAAAGCCTAAGCTCGCTCAGCTTTCGAAGAAGATTCGACGGGAGACTGAAAGCGTGGGTTCTGATATTCAAAACAGATCTGTCGATCAATCTGCTAGCAGAATGTCTCCTCTATCGCAACTAGAAACTCCATACGAAGAGCCACGATCAGAAACATCAGGGAGTATAACAAGCAATAAAAAACTACGTAGAACAAACGCTCAATCAAAAGGAGCAAAAGCTACTACAAAGAAAAAAGCGTCTCATAAAAGCCAAACTGGACCGAGTTATTCCGAGCTAGTCGCCAAACTGAGTTATTTGGATAAATTTGATTGGCTTGATCCAGCCAGGTACAACAGCAAGTTGCTGCCAAGTAAATTTTTCAGCTTTAGTTGCCTTTTATTAAATTAATTTCCTGCAATATAGTGAAAAACTTGACTCATAACTCATTTTGGTTTCTAATTTGCTCACAATACTTCCCACGATTGCCTTTCCTGAAAAGCCACCCTCAAGATCTTTGGAATGAGGTGAAGAATAAACTGGAGTCTCTTCCAAATCGAGTCCCTGTCAAAATTCCTGAAGTGTTAGGGCAAAGCATTGGAAATAAATCTCATGGGCTCAATGGGAACGATAAGAAATCATTAGAAACATTGGAAGCAGCAATTACTAAACTGAATGGAAGCCGTCCTGCTAAAACATCGAAAAATGAGATTGAAGTGGAATATATTCCTGAGTATAAGGCATCAGATGATGAGTGGATTCTTGAAATGAGGAATGTGGTAAATGAGTTTGCATCGACAGAACTCTCTTGGGATGAATCTGAGAATCAGAAAGTTATTAAAAAGATCGATCTGAATAGCCTTATTGCGTTGCACGAGCGTCAGTTTAATGAAAGGAAGGAAAGAAATCAAGCGCAACTTTGGAATCTCGAAACGAAATTCATCCTGCAAAGTCAACAAGAGAGTTGGATCAAAGACCATGCTCTTCCTGATCAGCATCCTCTAATCGATTTAAAACTCCATTTTGACGATGAAGAGAAATTTCTTTCACTGTTGGACCGAAAGCAGATGGAAAGTGCTCAAGATAAGACCAGAGAGACAATCATTAGCGAAAATTTTGTTTGTCAGATATGCAACGACCAAGATTATTCGAGTGGCGACTTAATCGTGTATTGTTCGGTAAGTAAATCATTGTTTATCACAGTGTTAATTTTGCCTTCTTCAGAAATGCAATATTTCGGTGCATCAGCAATGTTATGGATTAGTCAAAGTGCCTAAAGGAGATTGGATATGTGACCTTTGCTTGTATGTCGGTCCAAAGGGGAAATATCTCCGCTGTCCTCTGTGCACAAAACGTGGCGGGGCTATGAAACCGACTGTCCTATGGGCTGATACTCAACACTTTGCATCTCTGAACCCTGAGTTCCATGAGTTTCTTTCACAATATGCACATGAAGATAGGATAGCTAGAGCAAAGGCTGCTTCGACAAAGAAACTAGCTCCTTCGAAGGCGGTTCCAGAAAAATTAAGTAAATCGACTGAAAAAGCCTTCAAATCATGACTATTAACATGTTATAGGCTCGATACTCAGCTCTGATGGGGATGCAGATAAAATCGACTCTGAGATCAGCAGAGATTTCGATAGTTCTTTACAACAACCTGGTAATGGACATTCAGCTGCAGCTCAGGAAACACAACTATATTACGACTCGCAAAATCTGGACTACCAACTCACTGAAGAAGAACTCAAAGATGAGCCTCGCCCAGAAAAAGTATGGGCGCACATGACTTGTGCGCTTTTTATTCCAGAGCTCTATTTCTTGGACGCCACAAATGCCTCTGATATCGAAGGTATTAGTTAACTTGATGCTTGAGCATAACTTTTCTTCGTAAAGGGTTCATGTACTTGCCTGGAGACAGATTCAAAAATGAATGCAGTGTGTGTGGAAAAAAAGGTAATTATTTCTTATTCCTTCGAATTATAATGCTTTTTCTGTTCTTTATCAATCATTATAGGTGGGGCAGTCGTTAACTGTGAAAAATCTAACTGCAGAAAGTACTTCCATCCTGAATGTGCGAGAAGAGCAAAATATTACCTGGACATTAAAGAGTCTGACAACGCACTTGCGGTATGTGGATTCCTCCTATTGATCATATTCTAATCACAAATCAAAAGATGACTTATTCGATTTACTGTGACAAGCACACTCCGTTGAAGCTAAGAAGAACTTTGGAAATCAGCGAGAGCAAACAAAAGAGTGATATCTTCAAGTTCTGCAGAGCCATCGAACGATATTATCAATTGTATTCTTCCGAAGAAACCAAAGCAAAATCGCTACTACTTGAACCCAAAGCACATTCCTCGCTAGTAGAATCCTCAACGCTTTCTCAGAAACTCAAGAAATCCTCCAAAAAAACCGAAACAAATTACTTCGACAGCCCCTTTATGACTGAATCGAAAAGAAAATACCTCAGCTTAGTGGAAGAATGGCGCAAAAAAGTTCCTAGCATGCTTTACACCATCACCTTAGCCAAGACGAGATTTCTTGCAAAGGATAAAGACAACAATATAGTGAAAGAAGATGGTTATACTGTGATCGACACTCATACTCCACGTCGGAATCCTCACAAAAAGTTGGGCGCAGACGATGAAGTGTGGTTTTGCATGCCCTACAAAAACTTAACTCCCACTCAAAAATTCAAAAAATACAAGAAAATCATCAACTCTTTAAAAGCTCAAGAGCTTCAAAGTACTATCGCAAAACCGTTACCAAAGAAGATTCGAACAGAGCAAGCTTTATATGAAGAGGAAGAGAATTATGGGGGTAAGGTCAAATTTGAATGCTTAGTTACTAATATCCTTGCTTTTATGTAATCAGATGATAAGCTATATTGCATTTGCCAGCAGCCTTACCATTGGGATGGTACTGACGAAGAAATGATTGGTAAATTGCCAATTTTGAAATAAATAAATAAGCGTTTTTTTTCTCCCCTATTAGCGTGTGATAAATGTGGAGAGTGGTATCATTTCTCATGTGTTGGGATAACGGAGTCTATGCGAAAAGCCAAGAACATGAAATGGCGCTGCCCGGTTTGCAAAGGAGAAATTCTGAAGCCTAGAAATGACTTTTACTCCACTGCCAAGAACGAGCGATCTCAGGGCCGAAATTTGAGGTCAACAGGAGGGTCTGATAAAAGAAGGAATCCATATGTTGGTAAGACTGAAGAAGAACCTGAAAAAACTAAAAAAGTCAAACAGATCACCGCATCCTCTATGAAAAGATAAAAATTCAGCATGAATTCACAGATGAATTAATTTTCTACAGAATTAATTCATCAAAGCCTATCCAAGAGTATATTTCCTTAAGCCACCAATTTTGTGTGAACATTTAATGATGATGTATATAGAATTAACTTGAGTTTTGCTAGTTGTTCATAAGAGTTTACTGGCATAATCGCTATCAGTTTGCACATCTAACTTAAGCCCACTCTGCTTGTTGTATAGAGACTATTTAAATTCCTAATGAAGTTACCTAATGAAACAATATGTCGTTTTTGCTCAGAGTTTAGGCATCGAGATAGCTCTATCATTAGAATCATGGACCTGGTCACGTAGGTTTCAACAGCCCTGAATTTCTGATTGAATGATCGGATCAGGCTACATTTTCAACTTCCTCAAACAGCTATTCTATGTTTGATTTAATTTTCATTCATTTATCACTTTCAAACGAACAAATAAAAACAAAAGCTTATTCTTTAAAAACCTTTGTTGATGAAACACAATGAAAATGCATACTTTAAGAACCCTGAACAATCGCTTTTAACAAAGAAAAGGTTTTATTCTTCTCTAAATTCTGGTTATTTTGCTCAATTTCTTGTATGAGCAAACCTGCTGCCTCTTTGAGCTTTGAAGCATCTGAAAAAGCATCGTAAAACTTTACAAAATTTGTGCTTTGCTCCTTATCGATATACCCTCTGATCAACGACAGGATATTTTTCTCCTTTTCCTTCGTTTTGATGTTGTACACAGAGACTTTAAACTCCCTTTCTGTCCTTCTTAGCAGCGTAACGAGAATGAACGTCACATCGAGGTTCTTGCAAAAATCATGCTTCTTTTCCCAGAAGTTCGCAAAGCTCTCGGAATCAACCTGAGTTACTTTTCGACACTCTTGCACAAGGATTCTCACGTCATCTTCTCTTGGCAGCCATTTCTCAACAAAGCTTTGTAGCAAGTCGAAATCTTTGTTGCAAGCTTCGATGACTTTGATTTGGAGGTTATCCATTGACGCATAAACTATCAGCAATGCGTAAATCAGCGTCCTCAGTAGTTTCTCCCAGTGGTCTAGGAACTGGTAACTGCTGTCAAGATAAGGGACGACAGCAACCGAATAGCCATTTAAGAAGCTGAATAAGTTTTCAAGGATAACATGATCCATTGCGGAGTTGACTTTGATGCTATTTTGGTAAAACTCATGCAGCTGGCCAACCAACTTGATAGAGTTTTCAAAAAAATTCTGGAAGATTACAGGCAACGAACTCCTTTCGAAATTGGCTGTTAGTTCTATCAGCTGATCCACTTTCTGAACTGGAAGCTCGTAGTTTTGTCTCGAGGCCACTAAATTGGTCACCAACCTCATCAATTCTACTTGCGAGACCAGCAGCGTGAAAAACCGATGCAATATGAACTGGCTTTTATTGCTTTCGTACCGTTTGAGGTTCCGGTCAGCTGTCTCGTAGACTTGGTCGATGAAAAGATTCGCAAATTCCTTATAAATATGCTCAGATTTGATGTTATCTTTGATTTCGTAGTTAAGAAATTGCTGAACTCGAACGACCTCGGCATGCACCTGGTTCGAAAAGGCTTTCGTGTTGGTGCAATCTCCTTCGTATATCAGATTGAACACTGCTTCTAACTTCTGGTTAACCTCTTTCTTCATGATCTCGTAATATTCTAGAAGTAGATCCTCCAGGGAGTTTAATAGCTGACCTTGGAGAACCTGTGCTTCGAGTTTCTCTTCTGGGTCTGGGTTCAGTAGGGAATATTCAGTCAATGACGCAACAAAATCTTCAAACAGATGGTACAGCTTGGGAGTATTACGGGTTAATAAGTACTTATTAGTCGTGTATTTCTGATTTTGGTTTCTTTTGATGACACCGAAGCCTTGAGAGAGGATGAGGATCTGCTTGTCCCAAAACACTTTGAAAATATTCACAAAGTTCCTCTCGCGTAAATACTGTCTGAACTCTTCCAATGAATTAGAATCGCGGTTCTTCAGGCATGTTGATAGCATCCAAATTTGGGTGTTATAGCTCAAAGTTTCGGCAACTGTGGCCTTGAGGGAGTTTCCGAAGATCATAACGCTATTTGCCTGGTTCCGATCTAGTTCCTTGGTCAGACAGGTCTTCCAAGCAGAATTGATGTTTTTTAGAATTGCATTCACCGTCGACTGTATACGCTCTGAAAGCAAGCTTAAATTATAGTAATTTTGGAGACAATGCCCAATTTCAAAGGCGTTTTTGGAGTTCAAGGCATCGGAGAACTTCTTATCATTTGCGGCAATGACATTATCTCTGATTTTGTTGATATAATCTCGCTCCTTCTCGTAAAACGGAAGCCCATTGAGATCGTTTTCAGCGAGAAGTTTCACAAGGTCTCTGATAATCAATGAAACCTTATTCAAATCCAAGATTTCGAGCTTTGGCCCTGTCACGATTTTGAGACTCTTTATGCTCTGAACAAATTTCAATGCTGCCTTTGCGAGGTCTAAGGCCTCATATGAGTTTTTGAGTGTGGGTGTCTTGTTGGCGATCATTTCGTAATAGACAAGGAAGTTATGGTTTATTTTGTTCAGCGTAGATTTCATCGAGGTGATCTTTGATTGGCAATCTTTCATGTTGAGTGATATCTCACTGAGTTGTTCGATGTCCTGTGCGATGCGGTCGTAATTCGTTGTGATTGAATGGTCGAAGGAGTTGACGATTTGCTGCTTAATGCTTGAGAGCTTGGTGAAAATATCAGAAAGATCTGCAGCTTTATCTTGAGATTGGTTTAAAAGTTCGACCAGGTATTCTTCTTGGTCAAACTGAGTATCAAGAATCTTCAGAAGTCGTTGGTCCTTGCAGAGAGCGATTTTCCAGTCCTCCATTTGCTTCTTTCTGTGAAAAGATATTTCTAACACGTAATTTCAATAAAATAATTATCCAAAATGAGAATTGAACCGTATCGAATATGTTTGCAGAGGTTCCAAGTCTATATCAATGCAGACCATACATTTGTTAAAAGTACTATGACTGTGTAAAAAGCTCGATAAGGTCTTTTATGATATTTTATTGCTGATAAGAAATTATTTCTCTTCTTTTGAGTCTCCTTATAGCCTGTGAAATGGTAAAATCAAAATTTTTTTAGTCATGTTGTCTGCCAGGTGTCTCCCGATTTATCACATTAGTAATGGCAGAGTATAATCGAATTTTTCATGTTATTTTTCAAATACTAGCATTGAAAGATCTTTAATATTTTGGATATTTACGTTTATTTACAATTGTCAACATTGTTCAGAAAAAAAGGAACTAGATCAGACCTTTTGAGTAGAAGAAATAGCACCGATTGAGCTTCTTGAATAATTTATAAGCGGAGTTAGAATGACAGCATATCAATAGTACAATTTACTTTTTTGGTCCACATGATAGCTTCACAACTACAAATGAGAAAGATATGAGTCAAGAGTTCATAATTCAGACAGCAGAATAGGTATTTTGATTATGATTAACATCCTCATTAGTATGAGATCAATAATCAATGCCTGAAAAGTTCCATCATTATTCCTAGACATTATTTGAATGGAGTAGTTTAAGTTTGAACAAGAGGAACATCTGAGGACCGGTTCTGCTGAAGAGAAACAAGCCCTTTAATTTATGTTCTCATCATCTGATATTTATAACTCCTCAAAATCTAACTCTAAGTTCTAAGAAACTCAGTATTTAATTTTTTATTCACTACACGTGCGTAATCAAAAATATTTTAAACTCGGCTTCCTCTTGGAAAACCTGGATATCTGCCCTTAAGTTATTAAAATAAAGTGAAAAACAAACTAACTATATGATTTATCCATTAAGGTCCTCTAGCCCTCCCCAACAATGAGCCAAATCACATATTTCTTAGTAATTAGCTAGATAACAGTTGTTTGGCTGAAAATTCAATAGTAATTCCAAACCAATTTGGCAATGACTCACTTCCTTAAAATCAAAAGTGTCCCACCCTCTTTGACTAGTCTTCAATCAAGATTCCTTTAAGTAGGACCTTGATAGCATAATTATATAGCTTTAATTAACCTTTTAAAGGAATCGTAGTCCTTAATCTTAGTTAAATCTATAAAGTAAAAAAAAAAAGACCTCAGGCATCAATCCCAAATCCAATGGAAGAAGACCACGAAAAAGTTTTTGAGGATGCTAAAAGAACCGTCAAGGAGCAAGCTTACTTTATGAGGAAAGCAATTGACGAAGCGACTCTCCGTAACGCGCTCAAGCACGCAGCAAATATGATTGGCGAGCTCAGAACTAATCATTTGCCACCTCGTGACTACTATGTCCTTTTCATGCAAGTTTTTGACGAGCTCAGGTTGCTCGAGGGAGCTTTTAAGGAAGAGTACCGAAGAGGACGAAAGATGAAGGACCTTTACGAGAGTGTCCAACATGCAGGATACGTTCTTCCGAGAGTCTACCTCCTTATCACCGTCGGATCCGTTTACATCCAGACTCGTGATGTATCTGCCAAGTCAATCCTTGCTGATCTCTTGGAAATGCTCAAGGGTATCCAACACCCATTGAAAGGCCTGTTTATCAGATATTATTTCCTCAAAATGATGAAGGATAAGCTCCCTGACACTGGTAGCGAATACGAAGGGTAAGATTCATTGCTGAACCTGTTATAACTCATTGCGTTTAGTGAGGGTGGTGATATCAACGATGCTATTGCCGTTATCACCGAAAACTTGAGGGAGATGAATAAATTATGGATCAGAGTGCAAACTCAAGGTGGCAAGGATAAACTTAGAAAGGAACAGGAAAGACAGGATGTTAAAGTCACAATTGGAGAGAACTTGGTCAGATTATCAGCTCTGAACGGATGCACTCTTGAAGTGTACCAGAGCACAGTCCTTGACTCTATTATTCAAATTGTAAGTGATTTTTTCGTTGTTGGGTGGTTTTAATAGCTTGTTTCTCTTGCTTTAGATCACTGGCACAAAAGACGCCATGTCTCAACAATATTTGATGGATTGCATCATCCAAGCATTCCCAGATGAATACCACTTGCATTCCCTTGAAAAGTTGCTTCAAACCTGCGGACACATGATGCAAAACAATGTTGACGTGAAGACAATATTTATCAGATTAATGGACAGGTAACTCAGATCCTCTGAAGTTATAGTCGATTAATTCTTTAATAAATAGACTTTCCGAGTTTGTTGAAAATAGCGAGGAAGTCGAAGAAATCAAGGCTCAAGTTGATATCTTCTCCTTATTCAAGAAGAATATTGACAAGATTATCGAAGAGCAAGCTCTTCAAATCGAGCTCGCTAAGCTCTTGGAACTCCAAGTCGCTTTCCTCAAATTCGTTTCTCAGTGCTACCCTGGAAACATCGACTATGTCAACCAAATCCTCAGCTCATGCTGCAACCTCTGCTCCAAGCGCTCAAGCACTGATATCAATGACGAATCTCAGAAAAACATCGTTTCTTTGCTCACCCTCCCACTCGAGTCCCTCTCAATTACTGTTCTCGGACTCGCTGATTATCCTCACCTCATGAAATTCCTTCCATTCAAAAAGAGGAAAATTGTGGCACAAAACATCGCTAGAGTAACATTTTTTTTCTTTTCAAACTTTACCAACGCGACGTTTCGCTTGATTAGGCTGTAGCTAACTCAGGAACAAATCTGAGAGACCTGAAGATTGTGAATCAATTGATCGATTTCTTGGTTCCTATTTTGAAAGACGACCCTGAAAATCAAGACCCTGATCCAACTGAGTTCGCTGCTGAGCAAACTTTGGTCGCAAGAATCGTTCATCTTGCTGTTCATAACGATGCTAATGAATATTATGCGATGTTGAATCGCTTCAAAGAAGTTTTTCTCGCAGGCGGCGAAAAGAGAATGGCATTCACAATCCCTGCTCTTTTCTATGGATACCTCAAGCTCGCAGACTTTATCCATTTCTCCCAGACCAGCCAGAGCGAAGAGGCCTACGATCCATCTACCACTCCTGCAAATTACAAGGTCGTCAACCATAGATTTATGCCTTTCAGAGGAGACCTTTCTTTTGACCTCGTTGCAATCTACCACGTCTGCAGAGAACTCCTTCAAAAGCTCGCCCTTACCGAACCTGCACAATGCCTTCACCTTAATTTATCTCTCATCCTTTCTATTAACGAGCTGGTCCCTGGACAGCAAGTACAACAAAATCATGTGTTCTTTGTGTTAATTAGAATCATTTTACCAGCTTGATGAGTTTACTTACGATATCTGCACTGATATCCTTCAGATTTATCAGAGCGAGATCGCTGACGCTGATGCAAAGGTACAAATTTTATTGATATGATCAGAGGAATTAAAACTTTACTCCTTAATTTATCTAGATTTCTGCTTTGACAGAGATCACAGCCGCGTTCCAGAGACTCACTTGCTTGAGCGAAGAGAACTTTGACACTCTTGCTTCAAACACTACCCAATACAGTGCCAAACTCTTGAAGAAGAGCGACCAATGCCTTGCAATTCTGAAGTGCACTCACTTGTTCTACTGCCCAGCTTTGGTAAGCAAACAGCGAGAATTTTTGATTTTCTAATGCATGTAATCTCCAAACAGAAAAACCAAAGTAGAGTCATGGAATGCTTCAAGAAGGTGCTCAAACTCGCTGAAGTCGTCAACTCCTCACAACCAACAAACAAGAATATCGGTCTCTATGTTGCTATCCTCAACAAGTTCATTTATTTCCTCGAAGATGACTCTTTCGATGCGGTATTACCTGAACTACAATCCGTCGTCTCACTTTTGCCATTTCCTTTATGTTTAGATCAGAGGTGAAGACGTCATGACCTGTGTTCAGATCATTAAGGACAAATCCGCGGCCTTGGCCTCCCAACCAGACGCTCAATGGCTCCAAACCTACTTCAACAACACCCTCGAGCATATCCAATACAAAAAATCAACGAACACTAGATTCCAAAACGTATTTGCCTAAGAAAATATAACCTGAAGAATTCATAATAAACATATGAGCATTTATCATTGATTGTTGCCTTTATATTTCTGAACAAGCGAGTTCCAGGATAAGACTATCTATTCAGCTCGTATTAGTTTGATCTGATGAAAAAAATCGCTTCAGAAACATGTTTCTACTCTCGTATTTCAACAAATACTAGCAAGTCACAATGATAACCTACTCGTAGTTTCTTTAACAGAGTATTTAAAAGCGAAAAACGATCGAGCATTGCCGGAAATCAAGTTTGTTTCGCGAAGTGGCAAATAAACAACGGTTCAAATAATTTAGAATCCACGGGGTTACTAAAGAAAATGGGAATAAACAAATTAAATACAAATGAAAAAAGAATTTAGCTTCTCTATTTGCCTCTGAAAATTTGATTGATGAAGAGAGGACTATTTATTTAGGTCTCTAAAGCTAGCATTTATTTAATTCTTTTTGTTTGTCAAATGAGTCGAATTTCGCTTTGTATCTTAAAAGCAGTTTGATAATTTCAGTATCCATCTCCATCTCTAATTTCTTACGTTCGCTCATTTTTTCAGTCACGTCGAGGTCTGCCATTACAAAAGTAGAATTCTGATTGAACTTTGAATCTTTTTGAGTATTGTCAAGGGTAAAACTGTTGATTTCTCTCCCCTGATCTCTTGATTCATGAAGCAGGTCCACAACAGACCGGTCTTTTGAATGCATAAACGATGCTGTTTTGAAAAGCAGTTCGTTGAAGTTTTTAGGCGGTTTAAATACCAACGGTGCTGTGATCCTCTCACTGGTATCCACAGCAACATCCGCGTTGGATCGAGCTGTTTCTAACGCGGTTTCATGCTCTGAGAGCTTCTGGACGACCAAATTAGCTATCTCTCTTCGAGGGCTCGAGTCCTGGCTTGGATCATCAACTTGAAACGTGAGTTCTTCCTCAGCGTCAGACTCAGGAACGTTACATTCATCAATACTTTCTGGAGATAGTTGTCGGTGACGCTTCACAACGAAATTACTCAGATTGATTTTTCGATAACTCCTCTGTTGTTGAGTGAGAGTTTCTGACGCCGTTGACTGCTCGGGAATATTTCGAACAGTGAATGGTAAAGGTTTTACGAACTCACATTCTTTTGGGGTGAGCGCTTCTTTTTCTCTGCGGCTCATTGAACCGAGTTCATAACTTTCAAGTTGGTCTTTGAGCTTTTTCATAAGAAATTCTCTGCTCTGTTCAGACTCATAAGTCTTATTTGTGATGAAAGTATCTGTTTTTGTAAATTGAGGGCAACTGTTTTCGTCATTTATCGATTCTAATTCATTCACTTGCTTTTGGAATTTGGTGAATCGTTTTTTCATTTGGAGCGAATCCGTGTCCGCGATAAAGCCAGAATATTCAAGATCAAGTGTGTTACTTAGATCTCTCAAAATCGAGGTACGACTTCCCCGAGATTCGTTTTGATATGGCTTAGTCTCGTAATTATCTATTGTTTTTCTCAGAGGAGGCAATGCGGGGTGAATTGAATTTTTTTGGTTTTCAGTTTTAGACTCGTTGTTTTCTTCTCGAGAGAAGTTCGGGAGAACCTGAAACGCTGCGGCAGTTCTTTCAAAGCTAATGAACGATATTAGGTCCTCGAAATTAATATTCTCTTTGCTTGCCATGAGATCCTCAAGCGTGTTTCCGTGACTCAGAGTCTTGCCATTCCCATCAGCCGTAGATTTACTTCTACTGCTTTCAATATACCTAATTCTCGAAGAATAGAGGCCCTTCCTTATCCCAGCAAAATTCGATTTATGCGCTTGGATCAGGGGATGCTTGAGCAGCCCGGAAGCAGTAGCTCTCTCATTCGCATCAATTTTCAAGCACAGCCCAAGAAAATCTTTGAAATTCTCAGAGAAAAGCTCTGGTTCGCACAACATTGGTGTTTTTTTCCGGTCTTGATCTAACCCTTGTATCTCAGCCATTTCCAGGATACAGATACCAAGTGCCCAAATATCATCTTTAGGAGTAAAGTTTCTTTGAGGGAGAGACTGGCCGGCAAAAGTGGTATCAGTCAACGAATAGTTTTCAGATTGCTTGAGTGCTTGGATACCAAAGTCAGCTAGTTTGACGTGTCCCCAGTGATTAATTAATATGTTTGATGTTTTTACACGTCCATGAACTCGTTTCTTTGCATGCAAGTATTCCAATGCGAGTAAAATATTGTAGCAAATCGCGGCGACTTCTTCCTCCTCCAATGCCTTCTTAGTGAGAATGAGCGAATCAGCAATCGATCCTAATTGGCAATATTCAATCACCATCCACAATTCTTCATTATAGAGATAAATATCATAGGTTTTGACAATGAAAGAGTGCTCCAAAGAGAGCACGAAGTCGATTTGGTCAAAGTCCAAGTTAGTTTCTGCTCTCAACGTGGCGATTTTGACAGCAAAGAGCTCTTCGGTGATCAGATTTTTTGCTTTATAGATAGGACCGCTTGGGCTATGTCCGATTCTTTCGAGGATGTGAAAGACATCATTAGGATTTGTTTGCAAAATCTCTCTTATCGGTTTTGTTCTAGTAAAACTATGTTGAGTTAAAGTCTGTGCTTGCTTCATGACGAAGGGGTTTAGTTTGAATGTGATAGATAAATTTAAAAATACTTTCGTTAGGAATTAATCTTTCGAATTCGCTCAAAATTAGAGTTTAGTTTTCAACATGAAATAATCTTTCGATATAAAGTGCTTAGGAAGGAAGATCATAGGCTTTTTATTTGTGCCAGTTGTGTGTGTTTGATGTTTTAGATTTTTTGTGCTAAAACAACGCTTCTGAAAAAATTCTCATGTATATACTCATAAAATATAAATATAATGGTAACAGTATAAAGATTTCTGAGAGCTTAATTTCAACCTGTTTTTGGGAATAAAGAATATTTGGACATATTCAAGTCTTATTTTTGACTCGATGAAAACATACGGAGTTTTCTGAAGCTTGTTGTCAGAGTATATCATTTTAGGTGAGTCCAGTTAAAAAAAAAAGGGGCTGGTTGTTAGAAATATGAGCAGTTATGTTAATTGTGAAACTCGCTTTTCATCCTTGCGAATTCCCTTCGAGTATTCAAGTTCTCTTTAATGGTTTTGAAATCAACTTCAGTACATTTTTTCCCAGTCTAGAAGGCAATGAGTGAATCATTTGCTGAAATTGAATATGTGAACACCTTAAACTTCGAGTCACTGTTACGACTATGATCAAAGAGTTGTCCAAGAGTTCCAGCTTTTCGAACTCTCAATTCCTCGCTCATTACAAACCCGGAGTGTCTTCGCGCTTCAATTGGAACAGGATACTCGTAGTTTAAAAGGTTTTTAATTTCCGAAGGCTTTTCGAAAGTTCTACATAAGATTGCTATCAAAACCGACAAGGGCCACAAGTCTTACGGTTTTCTTGGACTTTGTAATGTCCTATCCATTGGTAAGAGTGCTTTCTTTTCATTTAATCTCTTGGTGGATTCTGAAATGTATTGATCTATAATCCTTGGTCTCACTGGCTTGTCCTCTTCTCCCACTGTGATTGGATTTGGCTTATTTCTATCGGGTGAAGCAAGCGCCGATTTTAATTGCCTTCTCTCCTCAACCATCGGACTTTCAGTGTGGACTCCGAATGCATATGTTCTAAATTTATTATTATTAGCATTTCTTGTCCTATTTATCAATATTTATGATACCTGAGCCCACCGCTTGATGCTCGAGGAATTTCTTTGGGTCTCGAATTATCATTGAATTGGCCTTTTGCCCTTCCTCGCGGTTTTTCCTAATTTTTGGGTTAGAGCAATCACCCGCAATCCTAGAATACATCTTCAGTGAACATTGCTGTCCTGTAAGACAAATCAGTTTTCTTGATAGAAGATATCCATTCCTGAAGAGGTCAATTACGAGTTATATTACGAACGATTGTTAGGTGTACATTTGTAGGTTCTTCGCCTGTGTGAGTAATAGGGTTCGATTGCTTGTATCGATGAGAAAGTAGCCCATTTAAACTCTTGGCATTTTCAAGGAAATCGAAATTTAGAATTAAATCTGGTGATTTGGAAAACCGGAACACTTTTGATTCGTGTAAGATCTGGTTTTCTTTAATTAAAAAAATTAATTTCAGTTCGACCAGCAGCTCTTTACCTAGGCAGGGCTTTGACTCGCTTCGCCTAAACAGAAAAATCAGGTTTTTTGTTATGGGAAAAGAATTACGTGAGACTGATCTGACTCGAGCGGCGACTTGCACGTAGTGTATCAGCAGCTGTGCTCAATGACTGAGCTCTCTGTTGCAGCTTCGGTTTTTTGCCTGAGCCTGCAAGAGTTCCCTTGTATATTATGGAGCTAAGCTGTGACTTCTTATCTTTTAGAGAAGTTGTCCTTCGATGCCGATTTGCGTTTGGGTCAGGAGAATGCATGCTTCGAATGATGCTTCTTTCTTTTCTTCTTGAAAATATGTAATTTTATAAATTTATCCTTAATTAATTATTTAGCATTTTCATAGCATAACTCAACAACTTTTTTAATAAACCAACTTTTCATTATCTACCCATTCCAAATTTTCATTTGGCAAAGCTTGAAAATATTAAGATTAAAACTCCTGCTCCATCATATGTAGGGGTCTGGCTTCATGAACCTCATATTATTATTGACCACAAAATATCTCTGAGCACTCTCTTCGATAGATAATGCGCACTGAAGACGGACTTTTCTAATTCCTTAAACTTAGTAGAGCAGGAACATTCTTGCCAAACTGTGTTCAAAACATCAACTTATTGCTCTTACATTCGCATCTATCTTTCCTATCAATACAAGCGGCTCTGGTGCTCGCTCTTAAATAATCCTCAATAGAAATAAAAGAGGATAGTTTCGATTTTAAAAAATTTGCAGCTATTCCGAAATCACTGCTGCCGGATTACAGCTCCTGGTATAATATCTTCTTGCTTGCATCATTTTCAAGTTCCTTGCTCTGATTTAGTATCCCATTCATAAAACTATAGGGCAGCTCGCTGAGTCATATCTCGAGCCATTCGTGCATGAGTTGAGAATTAACCTTGTATCTTTGAAAGCGTTAGAGATAAACTTTCTTGAAATTACTGAATAATAGAGAGCAACATTTTATAAATTGTCGTTGGAAATGACAATTCCATAAAATAAATGCAAAGCCTAATAACAGAAAGGAGCATACTGCTTAGGATTTTTAATTCTGTCATCGAAATAAGATTCTTTGATGGAATAAACAACTTGATATTTAATAAGAGGGACTTCTCTCAGCTTATGGACAGCACAACAAATTAATATCAGCATTTTGGATGTGCTTCGTATTGAATCGCTACTAAATTTTCTCGAATCATCAAATACAACAGGCATTTTTAGCTTTGAGTTGTTTTGCTATCTTACCTAATTTATCCAAGAATTACCTTTCAGTGGAGACAGAGGATTTTTGGAAAATATTTTGCATCGCTTTCTCTAATTGTTTGATGAGTACTAACTTATCAAAAATCTCGACAATATTGTAGCGTTTTCAAGAAAACTTTTTTGGTTTAATCATGAAACTCTGCGATTCGTTGTGATACAAATTGTCTTTTATCCAACACAGTGATATGGACACAACGAATTTACTCAAATCAAATTTCAAACTATTGAGCATACTTTATCTATTATAGACCTGAACATACTTGGCAAGTCTTCAGAAGTTGGTTAATCCTGTTTCTCATAAATCCCCCATTGCTCTTCCAACCAGGACATAGCTTCATTAAATGTATCTCGAAATTCAGGAGCGAGCAGATTCACACCATATATCTGATGTGGTCTGCTCATCGTAGCAAGACCGAACTCATT